>Ga0164243_10002153_pt1 | contig 32909 bp, 36 predicted proteins | sample OricompcompostOP_FD_108781 | JGI IMG/M metagenome (GOLD analysis project Ga0164243, IMG submission 108781) | Organic Plus compost microbial communities from Emeryville, California, USA - Original compost - Organic plus compost (OP) | ecosystem: Engineered > Solid waste > Mixed feedstock >... | reverse complement strand
CTCCCAGGGTTGTTCCGTGCGCCGCGGAGACGGTACGAGCTACGGTCATCCTCGGCCCGCGTACTCAGAAGAACACCTAAGGTGACTCCCCATGCGCGTACTCGTGACCGGCGGGGCCGGGTTCATCGGCTCGCACATCGTCGACGCCCTCATCGCCCGCGGCGATGAGGTCACCGTGCTCGACGACCTATCCACGGGCAAGCTCGCGCGGCTGCCCGACGCCTCCCTGCTCACGCCGATGAGCATCATCGACGGTGGCAGCGTCACGGAGGTGGCGACCAAGTGCGAGCCCGAGGTGATCTATCACCTCGCCGCGCAGATCGACGTGCGCCGTTCCGTCGCCGACCCCGCGTACGACGCGAAGGTCAACGTCATGGGCACGATCAACGTGCTGAGCGCCGCCCAGGCGGTCGGCGCGCGCGTCGTGATGGCCTCCACGGGCGGTGCGATCTACGGCCGCAACGCGCCCATCCCCACGCCGGAGTCGTTCATCCCCGAGCCGGAGGCGCCGTACGGCACCGGCAAGTACTGCGGCGAGCAGTACATCGGGCTGTTCAACCGGCTGCACGGCACGCGGCACGTCGCGCTGCGGCTGAGCAACGTGTACGGGCCGCGGCAGGACCCGGCCGGTGAGGGCGGCGTCGTGTCGATCTTCGCCGGCAAGGCGCACAAGAACGACCCAGTGACGGTGTACGGCGACGGCAAGCAGACGCGCGACTTCGTGTACGTCGGCGACGTCGCCGCCGCGTTCCTCACCGCCGCCGAGTCCGACGAGGGCGGCGTGTGGAACATCGGCACCGGCGCCGAGACGTCCGTACTCGACCTCGTCGCGGCGCTGCGCGAGGTGTCGGGGAACGAGCTCGCGACCGAGTTCGCCGACCCGCGCCAGGGCGAGCTGCCCCGGTCGTGCCTGGACGTCACCGCCGCGAAGAAGGCGCTCGGCTGGTCCGCCGAGATGGCGCTGAACGACGGCGTACGGCGCGTGTACGAGTGGGTCGCCGAGGGCGAGCCGCCGGAGGGCAAGGCCTGAGCCCGGCCGTCAGGGGCTGACGGCCAGGAACAAGAACGCGGCGAACAGCGCCAGGTGCACGCCGGCCTGGAGCAGCGTGGCGCGGCCGGGCACGACGGTGAGGATCGACACGCCCACGGTCAGGGCGAGCAGCACCATGTGTACGCTGCCGAGCCCCAGCACCAGCGGCCCGGCCAGCCAGATCGACGCCAGCGCGATCGCCGGGATGGTCAGCCCGATGCTCGCCATCGCCGAGCCCAGCGCCAGGTTCAGGCTGGTCTGCATGCGCCCCCGGCGCGCGGCGCGGACCGCGGCCAGCGTCTCCGGGAGCAGCACCAGCAGCGCGATCACCACGCCGACCAGCGACTCCGGCAGCCCGGCGCCGAGCACCACGCGCTCGATCACCGGCGACTCGACCTTGGCCAGGCCGACGACGGCGACCAGCGCGACCAGCAGCAGCCCGAGGCTGACCAGCGTGCGCCGGCCGCTGGGCGCCACCGCGTGCTCGTCCGGCGGCAGTACCTCGCCCTCGGCGGTCACCGGCAGGAAGTAGTCCCGGTGCCGGACGGTCTGCGTCAGCATGAACAACAGATACAGCCCGAGCGAGGCCACCGCGGCGAACGCGAGCTGCGCCGGGGAGAACGCCGCGCCCGGGCTACTGGTGGTGAACGTGGGCAGCACCAGGCTCAGGGTGGCCACCGTGGCCAGCGTCGCCAGCGCGCCGCCGGTGCCCTCGGCGTTGAACACCACGACCCGGTGCCGGGCCGTGCCGATGAGCAGCGACAGCCCGACGATCCCCGTACAGGTGATCATGACGGCGGCGAACACCGTGTCGCGCGCCAGCGAGCCGGCCTTCGCGCCGCCGGATGCCATCATGCTGACGATCAGCGCGACCTCGATGACGGTGACGGCGACGGCCAGCACCAGCGAGCCGTACGGCTCACCGACCTTGTGCGCCACCACCTCGGCATGGTGCACGGCGGACAGCACGGCCCCGGCCAGCAGCAGCGCGACCACCGCGACCAGCACCCCGGGAAGTGATCGCCCCCAGGTCGCCGCCAGCACGACCAGTGCCAGCAACGGAATCGCGACGTTCCACCCTCGGGCCGGCCATCGGCGCATTCCCACCCCGCTCGGTAAACGAAAGGTCAAATCGACATTACCTGGCCGTGCGAGCGCGGGCGTTCTCGAGCAGGGTTCGGGCGAGCTCGTCCGTCTTCTCGCCCGGGTTCACGATCGACACCCACGCCTGGAGCGCGTACGCGGGATGCGGGATGAGCGTGTCGGCCGCGGTGGGGTCGAACTCCGTACGGTGCTCCTCGTACGCGCGGGGCGAGAAGCCGACCAGCTCCTCGAACGCGGCCCGCCCGACACCGATGTTCAGCCGGAACACGCCGGGCCGGTTCAGGTCGGACGCGGTGTCGAACCCGTCGTAGTCCTTGGTGACGATCGTGGCGAACGGCATCCGCCGCCGGGAGGGCTCCCCGTCCGGGTCGTAGAAGAAGAACGTGTCGCCCCACGCGACCTCGGGCGCCCCGCTCGCCTCATCCGCCGTCATGGCAACGACCCCCGGAAGGCCGGTCACGAACGCGATGATCTCGTCCTGTGTCATACCTTGAAGCGTCTCATTGACCTGCTAATTGGGACTTTTCCGCGTAACGTTCGGGGATCGTCCGCGGTAACCCTCAACCGGCGGTGAACAGGAACCGTGGCCGCCACCGGCGCCGTCGCAGTATCGTCACGCCGGCTACGAGAGGAACCCGCCATGATCGGCCCCGCGGACCCGGACGCCCGGCTCATCCTCCGCGGCGACGGCAACGGCGGCCGCGCGAACTTCCGCGCCCACCTGATCATCGGCTCCGTGATCCTCGCAATCGCCACGGCATGGACCGTCCTCGTGCTCAGCACGGTCCCCCTGGGTCCCCTATGGATCACCCTGGCGACGATGTACCTCCCCGCGATCACGCTGTTCGCCCAGGCCGCGGCCCACCACAAGCGCGTCCGCCGCCTCCTCGGCACCGAGCTGTGGCTCTCCCCCCACGGCGTCGCCTACGCCTGCGCCGACGGCACCTTCGGCATCCCCTGGACCGCCGTCACCAGGATCGGCTTCCGCCGCAACGCCACCGCCCTCTGCATAGAGGCCCGCGGCTGGCGCGGCCCGATCGCCAAACTCGGCAGCGCCTGGAGCTCCACCCGCACCCTGGAGATCGCCCTCCACGACACCGACCCGGTAGCCCTCACCCAGCACATCCACGCCACCACCGGCATCCGCCTCACCCCACTACCGGTCTGAGGGCCGCGATGCCCGCCCGCGGAAAGCCTCCGCCCACATGAAAATGCCCCGGCCCGAAGAGGGACCGAGGCGATCTTCCCGGTGGAGGCAAGGGGATTCGAACCCCTGACCCCCTGCTTGCAAAGCAGGTGCTCTGCCGACTGAGCTATGCCCCCGGGGTTCGGGGACAGCTTACCGCTCTGGGATGGTGCTGGGTTCCAGGAGGAGGTCGGGGAGGTCGGCGATGCTGTCGAGGATGTGGGTGGCGCCGGCCTCTTCCAGGCGTTCGCGGCTGTGGGCGCCGGTGAGGACGCCGGCTACCAGGCCGGCGCCGGCGCGGAGGCCGCATTGGATGTCGCTGTCGGTGTCGCCGGCTACGGCGACCTTGCGGACGTCGTCGATGCCCAGGCGGAGGACGGCGGTGAGGATGAGGTCGGGCGCGGGGCGGCCGCGGCCGGCGTCGTCGGGGCACAGGGCCAGGTCGACGCGGTGCCACCAGCCCAGGGTCTCCAGCATGCGGCCCAGGGTGACGCGGCTGAAGCCGGTGATCAGGCAGACGCGGATGCCCGCGCCGACGAGCTTGTCAATGGCTTCCTCGGCGCCGGGCAACGGCGACAGGCCGACGCGGTCGATCGCCGAGCCGTACGCGCGTTCAAAGGCGACGTTGACCGCCTGGGCGCGGGGCTCGTTGTCCGGGAAGATGCGCCGGAAGATATCTATTTTGGGCAAGCCACGGGAACGGTGGACCTGGACCATCGCCTTGGCGTACGCCGCGGTGCCGGGCACGACGCCCTGCGTGGCGATCGCCTCGGCGAACGCACGCTCGACCATGTTGCCGTCGGCAACGGTCGTGCCTGCGAGATCCAGGCAAGCGAGCGTGAATGCTGATGCATCGCGCACATCCGCCTCCGCCACCGTCACGGGGGCCGTCCGGCCCTAGCGCCGAAGTTCCCGCACCGCCGCCGGGCGGCGGTCCCGCGCCCGCCTGTTCGTCAGTTGTCCGCGGACGTGGCCTCGGTCCACAGGTCCAGCTCGGACCGGTCGGCCTGCACCTTACGCCAGACCAGGAAACCACCAAGGGCCAGCACCGCGAGCACGAGCAGCTTCTTCACCGCAAGGACCCCTCTATACATCGACTGTGTGATCCGCCCGCGGCAATGCGAATCCGGCGCCGCGGGCTTCTTGCAGCCTAGCAATTGTCGAGGGGGATGCCCTCCTCTTGGCCACGATGATCGAGAACGGCGGCCCGGAAAACCAGGTGACACGATCATGGAACATGTGTTCGAATGAAGCATGCCCGAACCGACCATCACTCCGGCCGACGTCCGCCTCGTCGACGGGCGTCCGCGCGCGTTCCGCTGGCAGGGGAATCCGTACGTCGTGACCCGCGTCGAGCAGTCCTGGCCGTCCAGCGCGGACTGGTGGCGCACCGAACGGCCGGCGCTGCCGCACTGGCTGGTCGAGGCGGTCGACCCGAGCGGCCGCGTCGGCCTGTACGACGTCCGTATCGATACGCACGGCACCACCCTGGTGGCCGCGCACGAGGAACCGCCGGCGGCCTAGTCGACGACCTTGTAGAGCCGCTCGTTCAGGGACTCCTGCGTGTAGCGGCGCTCCATGGCCTCCAGGGTGACCGGCGCGTTCTGCACGTCCTTGACGATGCAGGCGTGCGAGGGCAGCACGTCGGGGTTCCAGGTGTCCGGCTTCCACAGCGACGAGCGCATGAACGCCTTCGGGCAGTGGAAGAAGATCGTTTCGATGTCCACGACCAGCGCGAGCGCCGGCCGGTGGTTCTTGACCACCATGTCGTCGAAGAACGGCGCCTCGCGCACCAGCCGCGCGCGGCCGTTGATGCGCAGCGTCTCCGCGCGCCCCGGGACCAGCGTGATCAACCCGACATGCGGGTTGGCGAGGATGTTCATGAACCCGTCGACCCGGCGGTTGCCCGGCCGGTCCGGGATCGCGAGCGTGTGCTCGTCGACGACGTGGATGAACCCGGGCGGGTCGCCCTTCGGGGAGACGTCGAGGTTGCCCTCGGCGTCGGAGGTGGCGATCAGGCAGAACGGGCAGGCCGCCAGCCATTCCCGGTCCCGCTCGTGCAGCGCCGGGCGTTCCTTGCTCACGGCGAGCGGCATCGGCTCACCGACGTACGCGCGCAGCTCCTCGGCGGACGTGATCTCGACGATCTCGGCGGTCTCCGTCATCGCTCTCCTCCGGCGTGGGGGACACCCCTCCGCGTTCGATTAGAACATGCCGGTTTAGGCGACCCTTAGCTTGACCTTCCCCTTGGGGCAGGCACCAGCGTGGCGGTACGAGGAGGGCGACATGGATCCGCGGGAGCTGCTGACGATCGGGGCGTTCGCCCGGGCGTCCCGGCTGACGCCGAAGGCGCTGCGGCTGTACGACGAGCTCGGCCTGCTGCCACCGGCACGCACCGACCCGCGCTCCGGGTACCGCTTCTACCACCCTGACCAGCTCGAACGCGCGCGCCTCGTGGCGTGGCTACGGCGGCTCGGCATGCCGCTGGCCCGCATCCGTACGGTGTGCGCGCTCGAGCCCGCCGCGGCGGCCGCCGAGGTGGCCGCGTACTGGTCGGGCGTCGAGGCGGACACTCGCGCCCGCGGTGAGCTCGCCGCCTTCCTCATCGGCTACCTGACCGAGAGGTCGGAGAGGGAGATCACCATGCCGGAGCCGGCCCCCGCGCTCACCATCCGCTACGCCACCCGGTCCGACATCGGGCTGACCCGCGCGCACAACGAGGACCGCGCGTACGCCGGCGCGCGGCTGCTCGCCGTCGCCGACGGCTACGGCGCCGCCGACGACGCGCCCGCGAGCGCGGCCGCGATCGACGCGCTGAAACCGCTGGACACCGACATGCCGGCGGGCGACCTGCTGAACGCGCTTGAGCGGGCGATCCACTCCGCCGACGCCGCCGTACGCGACCTGGTCGCCGCCGACCCGTCGCACGCGGGCCGCGGCACCACGCTCACCGCTCTGCTGCTCTCCGGCTCGCAGCTGGCGCTGGTGCACGTCGGCGACTGCCGGGCGTACCTGCTGCGCGACGGCGACCTGTTCCAGATCACCCACGACCACACGATGGTGCAGTCGCTGCTGGACGAGGGCCGGCTGACCCGCGAGGAGGCCGCGTCGCACCCGCAGCGCACGCTGCTGCTGCGCGCGCTGGCCGGGTCCGGCGTGGAGCCGGACCTGCACCTGCGCGAGGCCCGGTCCGGCGACCGCTACCTGCTGTGCTCCGACGGGCTGTCCACCGTCGTGGAGACCGCGGCGGTCAAGGAGGTGCTGCGCACCGTCGCCGACCCGGAGCAGGCCGTACGGCGGCTGGTCGACCTGGCGAACGCGGGCGGCGGCCCGGACAACGTGACCTGCGTGGTGGCCGACGTGACCGACCGGGCCGCCTGACCCGCGCGGTGCCTCACCAGGCGACGGGCAGGGACGTCACGCCGTGCACGATGGACAGCTCCCGGTACGGGATCTTCTCGTCCGGGACGTCCAGCCGGAGCGTGGGGAAGCGGCGCAGCAGCCGCGGGTAGGCGATGCGCATCTCCGTACGGGCCAGCTGCGCGCCGAGGCAGTGGTGGATGCCGTGGCCGAACGTGAGGATCGGCGGGACCTCGCGGGACGGGTCGAACGCGTCCATGTCCGGGCCGAGGGCCGGGTCGCGGTTGGCGGCCACCAGCGAGCAGACCACCATGTCGCCGGCGGGGATGCGCTGCCCGCCGATCTCGACGTCCTCGCGGGCGAAGCGGGGGAACGCGACCTGCACGACGGTGAGGTACCGCAGCATCTCCTCGATGATGCGGCCGACCTCCTCGCCGCGGCCGTCGCCGTCGCGCATGACCGCGGCGTACTCGGGGTGCTGCAGCAGCAGCACGGTGCCGAGCGCGAACATGCTGGCCGTGGTGTCGTGCCCGCCGGTGAGCAGGCCGTCGGCGAGGCCGGCGAGCTCGCGGTCGCTGACGTCGTCGCCGTGCTCGGTCAGCAGCGCGCCGAGCAGGCCGTCGCCGGGCTCGGCGCGCTGCCGGGCGACCACCTCGGTGAGGTACGCGACCGCGTCGTTGACCGCGGTCAGCGCCGACTCGCCGTCCTCGGAGAACACGAACCGGCCGCCGCTGATGCGCTGCAGCTCCTCGCGCTCCTCGTCGGAGACCCCCAGCAGCTCGCTGACCACCAGCGACGGGATCGGCACGGAGAACGCGGAGACCAGGTCGGCGGGGGAGCCGGAGCGTTCCATGCCGTCCAGGTGCTGCTCGACCATCTCCTCGATGCGCGGTTCGAGGCGCCGCAGCCGCCGCATGGTGAACTCCGGCGAGAGCAGCCGGCGCAGCCGCGTGTGCTTGGGCGGGTCGGCGAACCCGAGGCCGCCCGGGTCCTCCTGGTCGGTCGCGCCGCCCTCGCCGGTCAGGTTGCCGAAGTCGTTGCTGAACCGGTCGGCGTCGCCCAGCACCGCGCGCACGTCGTCGTATCTGCTCACCAGCCACACGTGGAACGCCCCGCCGGCCAGCTCGAGCCGGCTCACCCGTTCCTCGTCGCGGCGCCGGCCGAGCTCGGCCACCGGGTCGAGTCCGACGCGCTGGAACTCCGGTGGCATGAATGCTTCGACTGCTTCGGTCATCGGCAGATCCTCATCGTCCGTACGTGCCGCCGTGGGTCTTCTAGTGGACCTTACGCGCGGTGCTGAGTGATCGTTCCCCGACCGTCCAACAGTGGCGCCGGGAAGTGTCGTACCCGGACGGTACCGTCGCCTCATGGCCTCCACACGCGACGTCGCGTTGCTCCGGCTCGCCGCGTTGCGGCTGGCCGGGCCGGGGTTCGGCACGCCCGCCGAAGCCGTACGATGGCTCGCCGCCGTGCAGGCGCAGGACTACCCGGGCGCGCTGACGTCGGTCGCGCTGCGTACACGGTCGGCCGGGCGCCCGGAGGTCGAGGCGGCGCTGGACGCCGGCGCGGTGGTCCGCTCCTGGCCGATGCGCGGCACGCTGCACTTCGTCGCGGCCGAGGACCTGCCGTGGATGCTGGCGGTCACGGGTGCGCGCACGGAGCGCGGGATGGCGACGCGGCGGCGGCAGCTTGAGCTGACCGACGACGTCCTGGCGCGCGGCCGTGAGCTGGCCGAGACCGCGCTGTCCGGCGGGCGCGGGCTGGTGCGCCGGGAGCTGTTCGCGGTGTGGGAGGCGGCCGGCATCGCCACGGCCGAGCAGCGCGGCGCGCACCTGCTGCTGCACCTGGCGCAGACCGGCGTGGTCTGCCTCGGGCCGGTGGCGGGCGGCGGGCAGCGGATCGTGCTGGTCGAGGAGTGGATCCGGGAGCCGCGCGGGCTGGAGCGCGAGGAGGCGCTGGCCGAGCTGGCGCTGCGCTACTTCCGCGGCCACGGCCCGGCCACCGTCGCCGACCTCGCCCGGTGGACGAAGCTCACGCTCACCGACGCCCGTGCCGGCCTGGCCCTGGTCCGCGACGAGCTCGAGACGCTGGTCGCCGATGACACCGAGTACCTGATGGACCCGCGCACGCCCGCGCTGCTCGCGCGCCATCGCGAGCGTGCGCGCGGCGTCATCCTGCTGCCCGGGTTCGACGAGTACATGCTCGGCTACGGCGACCGTACGGCCGCGCTGCCCGCCGAGCACGCCGACGCCATCGTCCCGGGCGGGAACGGCATGTTCCGGCCGACGGTGGTGTCCGACGGCCAGGTGGTCGGCACGTGGCGGGCGGAGAAGGGCGGCGGCGTCGCGGCCACGCCGTTCACGGCCTTCGCCGAGGGCGTGGCCGAGGAGGTGGCGAAGGTGTACGCGGCGCTGCCGTAGGCGTGCCGCGACCGCTCTGTACGGCCGCGGCACGCGTGCCCGGTCAGCGGGCGGGCAGCGGGAACCGCCAGACGCTCCGGCCGAAGGTCGCCGCGTAGAGCGTGCGGCCGTCGGAGGCGACCCGGGCGTCCAGGATCGGCGTGTCCGGCAGGCCCGTACCGACCCGCCGCCAGTGCCGGCCGATCCGCGGCGCGGTGAACAGGCCGAGGTCGGTCGAGGCGTACAGCGTGCGGTGCGGCGCGTCGTACGTGAGCATCTCGACCGGCGCGTTCGGCAGGTCGCCGCTGATGTTCGTCCACGTCGCGCCGCCGTCCGCGGACTCCCAGACGCTGGCCGAGCCGTCGCCCTCGCGGTAGCCGGAGAACGCGGCGTACACGTGGCGCGCGTCGGCCGGGTCGGCGATGACCGCGTTCACCCAGCGTTCCGGCAGGCCGTCGCCGGTGAGCCGGGTCCAGTGGTCACCGAGGTCGGTGGTCTTCCACAGCCGCCCGGTGTCGGTGCCGACGTAGATCGTCTTGGCGTCGGTCTTCGCCGGGGCGATGGACGTGATCGTCGCGTACTCGTTGGCGTAGAACGGCCCCTGGTCGTTCTCGTCCGGCGGGACCGGGCCGGTCAGCTCGTCGCCGGGCGGGCTGATCGCGGTGAACGTGTCGCCCTGGTCGGTGGACCGGTCGAGCCGGTTGCCGCCGAAGTACAGGACCTTGTGGTCGTTCGGGTCCAAGACGATGGGCGCGTCGGTGGTGATGCGGTCGGAGTGCCGCTTGCCGAACGTGGTGGACGTCGTCTGGCCGTTCACGTCGGCGTGCCGGCGGCAGGAGCCGACCTGGAGGCACTCGTAGTACGTGGTGTGGTCGGCGTAGTCGATCAGCACGTTGTGGCCGTCGCCGCCGCCGTAGGCGTTCCACTGCGTGAGGTCCGACGGCGGCGCGGTGGCCGTCCACGTACGCACGCTGCCGTTGTCCTGCAGGCCGCTGGCCAGCCGGTTCGGGTCATCGCCGGCGACGGCCAGGTGGTAGGACTGGGTGAACGGCTCGTACGCGGCGTGCATCCAGGTGTCGGTGCCGCCGTTGCCGTCCGAGCGGTACACGCCGCCGTCGTTGCCGAGGTACACCCGGTTCGGCGTACGCGGGTCCCACTGCATGATGTGCTGGTCGGCGTGCGGGCCGCGGGAGACGTGCCAGGTCTGCCCGCCGTCGGTGGACTCGCGCAGGTTCACGTCCGCGTTGAACAGGTGGTTCTCGTCATTCGGGTCCACCCAGATCCGGCCGAACCACCACTCGTACCCGCTGTCGCCGCCCGCGTGGCCGCCCGGGGTGAACGTGTCACCGCCGTCGTCGGAGACGTAGAAGCCCTTGTCCGGCCCGTACTGCGTGCCGGTGATCACGTACACGCGCTTGGGGTCGTTGGGCGCGACGGTGACGCCGATGCGGCCGAGGCTGGCGTCGCTCGTCAGGCCGGTGCCGGCCTTGTCGGTGGACGCGACGCCGTCGACGTTCTCCAGCCGCTTCCACGTGGTGCCGCCGTCGTCGGACCGGTACAGCCCGGAGCCCGTACCGCCGTACACGCGGGCGCCGTTGTTGCGCTTGTGGTCCCACAGCGTGGCGAAGACCCGGTCGGGGTTCTTCGGGTCGATGGCCAGGTCGACGCCGCCGGTCGTCCGGTTCGGCGCGGGCAGGACGAGCCGCCAGCGGCCGCCGTCGAGCCGGTAGACGCCGCGCTGCCCGGCCGTACCGGACAGGTTGCCGGACGCGGCGGCGAACACCCGCCGCGGGTCCGCCGGGTCGACGACGATCTTGCCGATCGCGCCGCTGTCGGCCAGGCCCCAGCGGGCCCAGTGCCGCCCGCCGTCGGTGGAGCGGTACACGCCGTCGCCGAAGAACGTCAGGCCGCCGCCGGACGGGTTGGCCTCGCCGGTGCCCGCCCACAGCGTGCCGTCGCGGCCCATCGCCAGCGCGCCGATCGTCTGCGTGGTGTCCGTGGGCCAGGCGGTGTGGAAGGTGGCGCCCGCGTCGGTGCTGCGCCACACGCCGCCGCCGGACGCCGCGGCGTACAGCGTGTCCGCGTGCCGCGGGTCGACGACCAGGTCGGTGACGCGCCCGCCGATGTTGGTCGGGCCGACCAGCGACCACCGCCCGGACGTACGGGGCAGGGCGCGGGCCTGCGCGATGCCGCGGCGCACCTCGGCCGGGGTGACCGGGTCGCCGGAGGTGTACTTCAGCGTGAGGTAGTCGGCCGGTTTGGTCGGGCCGCCCTCCTCTTCTTCTTCGCCGTCGCCCTCCTCCTCGTGCCCGTCCGCGCGCGCCGGCACCATCGCGGCGTGCCGGACGGGCGAGTGGTGCGCGCGGGCGGGGGAGACGGCGCGCGGGACGAAGACGGCGAGGAGGAGGGCGGCGACGGACGCGAGCGCGGCGAGGATTAACGGACGAGGTCGGATCATCGGCACTCCCGGGGGTCGAAATGCCCCCAAATCGTGCGCCGGGTACCACCCGCCGTCAAGATCCCGTCACGCGCCGCCGAGGAGACCGGACAGGGTCGCGGCCGGGGTCAGCACGTCGCGGTCGGTGCGCACCACGACGACGCGCGGCCGGTCGAACGCGGCGGCCGCGGCGAACGCGGCGTCCAGCTCGCCCGGCTCGGTGACCTCGATCGCGTCCGCGCCCAGCGCCCGCGCGTACCCGGCCACGTCCACGTCGCCGATGTCCACCGCCGCCGGACGGCCGTTCTCCCGCGCCTGGTGCATGGCGATGGTGCCGTACAGGCCGTTCTGGAACACCACGACCAGCACCGGCGCGCCCGCCCGTACGGCGGTCTCCAGCTCCTGGCCGGTCATCAGGAACCCGCCGTCGCCGACCAGCGCGACGACCGGCCGGTCCGGCGCGGCCAGCCGGGCGCCGACCGCCGCGGGCACCGCGTAGCCCATCGCGCCGTTCGTCGGCGCGACCTGCGTGTGCGGGTGCTCGAACCGCCAGTACCGGTGGCCGAAGATCGCGAAGTTGCCGGCGTCGTTGGTGAGGACGGTGCCGGCCGGCAGGTGGCGCCGCATCGCCGCGATGACCTGCGCCGGGTGCACGGCCGGGCCGTCGTACGCGACCGGCTCGGGGTCGGAGAAGCGCAGGTACGCCTCGTGCGCGGCGGACCAGTCGCGCCGCACCGGCGCGCCGGTGCGCTCCAGCAGGGCCGCGGCGAACGGCGCCACCCGGGTGGCCACCGCGTGGCGCACCGGGACGACCGCGCCGAGCACCTCCGGGTCGGGGTCCACCTGAATGACGGTCGCCGTGTCCGCCGGGAGCTCGTACGTCTGCGTGGTCGGCTCGTTCAGCCGGGACCCGAGGACCAGCACCACGTCCGCGTCGCGCAGCGGTTCCAGCAGCTCGGGCGGGGTGCCGAGGGCCAGATGGCCGAGGTACTGCGGGTGGGAGTTGGGGAACGCGTCCTGGCGGCGGAACGCGGTGTACACGCCCAGGCCGTACCGCTCGGCCAGCGCGATGGCCGGCTCGCGGTCCACCTGCACGCCGCGCCCGGCGATCACCACCGGACGCCGCGCGCCGCGCAGCAGCGCGTCGATCTCGTCCAGCGCCGCCTCGTCCGGGCGTACCGCCGCGTCCGTGCGGCCGCCCCACGCGGCGGGCCGGCACGGCTCGGGCAGCACGTCGGCGGGGAACGCCAGCATGGCCGGGCCGGGCCGGCCGGTGGTGGCGTGCCGGTACGCGCGCTCCACGGCCTGCGCGGCGCGCGACCCGTGCTGCACGGTCTCGGCGTGCGCGGTGATCTCGCCGTAGAAGCTCGGCAGGTCGACCTCCTGGAACGCCTCCTTGCCGAGGTGCGGCGTCTCCACCTGGCCGAGCAGTACCAGCATCGGCGTGGAGTCCTGGCGGGCGGTGTGCACGCCGATGGACAGGTTGGCCGCGCCGACCCCGCGGGTGCCCATCGCGACGGCCGGTACGCCGCTGATCTTGCCGTCGGCCTCGGCCATGAACGCGGCGCCCGACTCGTGCCGGCAGGAGATCAGCCGCAGTTCGGGGTGCCGGTGCACGGCGTCGATGATCTCAAGGAAGCTCTCGCCCGGCACGGTGTAGAACCGCCGGACACCCCGTTCGGCCAGGAAGTTGACGACGGCGTCCGCCGCGGTCATGCCCATGCCGTTACTCCGTTCTCCCGCTGGATCGCCACTGTCGCCGACCTTACGGCAGGGCCGCGGAGCCGCCACGGGCGGTGCTGTGAAGTACGGTCAGCCGGCGACGACCGCTACGCCCTGCACCTCGACCAGCGCCTCGTCGTCCCACAGCCGGGCCACGCCGATGCCGGCCACCGCCGGGTACCAGTCGCCGATCAGCTTTTTCCACACCCGGCCGATCTCGCGGGAATGCGCCTTGTAGCCGGGGACGTCGACGATGTAGATCGTCATCGACACCAGGTCGCGCGGCTCGCCGCCCGCCGCGCGCAGCGCCGCGAGCAGGTTGCCGAGCGCGCGCTCGAACTGCTCGACGACCGTGTCGCCGGCGATCACGCCGTCGGGGGTCAGCGCGGTCTGCCCCGCGAGGTGCACGGTCGTCCCCGCGCCCGCGCGGATCGCGTGCGCGAAGCCGGACGGCCGCGCCAGCTCGGCCGGGTTCACCGCGACGTGCCGTTCGTTCATGACTGGGCCGCCCTCGTCCACGTTGATCACCCCGCCATCGTCACATGCCCCGCCGCTACTCGCCGGTGGCGCCGTCGATGCGCTCGCGGAGCAGGTCGGCGTGGCCGTTGTGGCGGGCGTACTCCTCGATCATGTGCGTGATGATCCAGCGCAGCGAGAACGGCTCGGTGGAACCGTCCCGGTGGTGGTGCGTGCACACCGTGCCGAGGTCCACGGCGGCGACGATCTCGCGAGCGCGGGCGATCTCCGTACGCCAGGCGGTGAACGCCTCGTCCACGTCGGCGTCATCGACATCCCACTCCGGCTCGTCGCCGTCCTCGAAGAGCGCGCGCGTCCTCCAGTGTCCGGGGGCCGCCTCGCCGTTGACCACCACCCGGAACCAGCTGCGCTCGACCTCGGCCATGTGCCGGATCAGCCCGATCAGCGACAGCCCGGACGGCGGGACCTCGCGGCGGCGCAGCTGCCCGGCGGTCAGGCCGGAGCACTTCCAGGCGAGCGTCTCCCGCTGCCAGTCGAGGAATCCGGTCAGCGTGGCCCGCTCGTCGCCCTCGTGGTCGGGTTCCACCCGATGCGTCTCGCTCACCGCGTCATCATCGCGCACCCGGAGGGCATAGATCAGTGGGGCGCATGAGGAACGGGAGACGCCATGGAGCGGTTCGCGGAGCGGCGGGTGCTGGTCACCGGCGGCGGTTCGGGCATCGGCCAGGCCACGGTGCTGCGCCTGCTGGCCGAGGGCGGCCGGGTGGTGGCCGCCGACATCAGCGAGGACGGCCTGCGCGCCACCGAGGAGCGGGCCGCCGAGAACGGCACCGCCAAGCACCTCACCACCCGGGCCCTGGACATCTCCGACGAGGACGCGGCCCGCGCCGGCGTCGGCGACGCGGTCGGCACGCTCGGCGGGCTCGACGTCCTGGTCAACGCGGCCGGGATCCTGCGCTCGTCGCACACCCACACCACCCCGCTGGCGCTGTGGGAGGGCGTGCTGCGGGTGAACCTCACCGGCACGTTCCTGGTCACCCGCGAGGCGCTGCCCGCCCTGCTGTCCTCCGGCCACGGCGTGGTGGTGAACTTCAGCTCCACCTCGGCGTCCTTCGCCCACCCGTACATGGCCGCGTACGCCGCCAGCAAGGGCGGCATCCAGGCGTTCACGCACGCGATCGCGGCCGAGTACGCCAAGCGCGGGCTGCGCGCGGTGGCCGTCGCGCCGGGCTCGGTCAGCAGCGGCATGACCGACGCGACCGGCACCAGCGCGGCCAACGCCGGCCCCGGCCTGCCCGACGACGCCGACATGCGGCTGTTCACCAAGCTGGTCCCGGCCATCGGCGCCGGCTTCGCCGCCCCCGAGGCGGTGGCCGGCGTGGTCGCCATGCTGGCCAGCGACGACGGCGCGTTCATCGACGGCACCGAGGTCCGCGTGGACGGCGGCACCCACATGTAGGTCGCGGGCCGCGTTTGACGTTCGTGTTACGTCCTCCGTTTCCCTCTTGACACCCGTATGCCCTGTGCTCCACTGTCTGGACCACCGATTCACCCACTAAACCGACGGAGGACGTGCATGTCCGACCGCGTCGCCAGTGAAGTGGTTCATTCTGATGGCCGTGTCGACCTCGCCGACGCCGAGGCGCTGGCCTCCGGTCGGCTGTACAACGCGGACCTCGCCCCCGTACCGGTCCGGGACCGGACCTGGTCCACGTACGCCTACGCCGCCCTGTGGATGGGCATGGCGCACGGCATCCCCAGCTACCTGCTGGCCAGCGGGCTGATCACGCTGGGCATGAGCTGGGTCCAGGCCGTGCTGACGATCGGGCTCGGCAACACGATCGTGCTCGTCCCGCTGCTGCTGAACAGCCACGCGGGCGCGAAGTACGGCATCCCGTTCCCGGTGTTCGCCCGCTCGTCCTTCGGTGTCGTCGGCGCCAACCTCCCGGCCCTGCTGCGCGCGCTGATCGCCTGCGGCTGGTTCGGCATCCAGACCTGGGTCGGCGGCCAGGCGATGTACACGCTGGTCGGCTCGTTCGCCGGCGACGGTTGGACGCACGCGCCGGAGGTCGGCGGCTACGCCTGGACGATGTGGCTGTCGTTCGCCGTCTTCTGGATCGTGCAGATGGTGCTGATCTACCGGGGCGTGGAGGCGCTGCGCTGGTTCGAGAACTGGGCCGGGCCGCTGGTGCTCGTGGTGTTCACCGTGCTGCTGGTCTACATGCTGGTCCGGGCGGGCGGCTTCGGCCCGATCCTGTCCCAGCCGTCGAAGCTCGGCTGGGGCGGCGACTTCTGGCCGGTCTTCTTCCCCTCGCTGATGGGGATGATCGCGTACTTCGCGACGCTGTCCCTGAACATGTCGGACTTCACGCGGTTCGCGGCCGGCCAGCGCAAGCAGGCGCTCGGACAGGTGCTCGGGCTGCCCACCACCATGACGTTCTTCTCGATGATCGCCGTGCTGACCACGTCGGCGACCGCGATCGTGTACGGGAGCCCGGTGTGGGACCCGATCGAGCTGGCCGAGAAGTTCTCCAACCCGCTCGTGGCGCTGTTCTCGCTGTTCATCGTGATGGGCGCGACGTTCGCGGCGAACGTGGCGGCGAACACGGTCGGCCCGTCGTACGACTTCTCCAACGCGTTCCCGAAGTGGATCTCGTTCCGCACCGGCGGGCTGATCACCGGCGTCATCGGCATCGCGATCCAGCCGTGGCGCCTGCTGTCCAGCCCGCACCTGTACATCCACACCTGGCTGGAGTTCTGCGGCGGGCTGCTCGGCGCGGCCGCCGCGGTGCTGGCCGCCGACTACTGGATCGTCCGGCGCCGCCGGCTGCACCTCGCCGAGCTGTACAAGCCGGACGGCTCGTACGCGTACCGCCGCGGCTGGAACTGGCGCGCGCTGGTCGCGTTCGGGGTCGGCGCGGTGCTGGCGCTGGGCGGCGCGCACTCCGACCCCGGCGACGGGCCGTTCCCGGTCGACGGGCTGATCCCGCTGCTCAAGCCGCTGTACGACTTCGGCTGGGTGATCGCCTTCTGCGTGACGCTGGTGCTGTACGCCGGGCTGAGCGCGCTGTTCCCCGTCTCGGTCCGCCCGGCCCGGGCGGCGGAAGCGAAGGAGGTGGCGCGATAACAGGCCCTACGATGTGCGTATCACCGGGCGGCGCAGAATTGGTGGGCGGGCGATGAGCAGCGATGTCGGTCTGGTCAACAAGACCGTCTGGGTGCTGCGCACCGTCGCCGCGCATCCGCAGGGCGTCGGGCTGTCCGGCGTGGCCCGCGAGTCCGGCCTGCCGAAGGCCACGTGCCACCGCATCCTGACCATCCTCGAGCGGGAGAACCTGCTGGCCGTCGACCCGGAGACGCATCGGTACCGGGTCTCGCTCGGCCTGTTGTTCCTGGTCGGCGGGCTGCTGGACCAGGAGGCGGCGTACGGGCACGCGCAGGAGATCCTGCGCGAGCTCAGCGAGGAGACGCAGGAGACCGCGGGTCTGGACCAGCTCGCGCCGCCCTCGGTGATGGTCGTCGCGCAGGTCCAGGGGCCGCACCTGATCAGCCACGCGATGAAGCCCGTGCCGCGCACGCTGCCGGTCTGGACCACCTCCACCGGCAAGACGCTGCTGGCCTGGCAGGACGAGAAGGTCGTACGGGAACGGTTCGGCGAGGACTTCGCCGAGCATCCGCCGCACGACCACGTCGACCTCGAGGCGTTCTGCGCGCACCTGGCGTCGGTCCGCGAGCAGGGGTACGGCTACGCGTTCAACGAGCTCGAGCCGGGCGCCGCGGCGATCGCGGCGCCGGTGCGGGTGGGCGACGAGGTGCCGTACGCCATCTGGATCGGCGGTCCGTCCTTCCGCATCACCCGCGAGCGCATCCCGCGGCTGGCCGAGCGCGTCATCGCGGCGGCCGACCGGCTGGCGAAGATCCTGGAGTTCAGCGGCGGCGACTCGCTGCGCCGCGGCTGAGCGGTCCGATCCGCGCACCGCCCCGGGCGCCGCCGGCGGCTCCGGGCCGATTTCGTGCGCTCTGAGGGGAGCATCGTGCCTGTCACCGTGTCCGTCGTGCAGTTCGCGCCGCTGATCGCCGACCCGGCGGCGAACCGGGTACGCACCGCCGAGCTGATCGCCCGTACCGGCGCCGACCTGGTCGTCCTGCCCGAGGCGAGCAACGCCGGGTACGTGTTCGCCGACCGCGCCGAGGCGTACGCGTACGCCGAACCGGTGCCGGACGGCCCGGCCTGCCGGGCCTGGCTGGAGCTGTGCGCGCGGTACGGGATGCACGTCGTCGCCGGGATCACCGAGCGCGTGGGCGGCGCCGTGTTCAACAGCGCCGTGCTGCTCGGCCCGGACGGCCACGTCGGCACGTACCGCAAGTGCCACCTGTGGAACGACGAGAAGCGCCTTTTCGCCGCCGGTGACCTGGGGTTCCCGGTGTACGAGACGCCGCTCGGCCGGATCGCCATGACGATCTGTTACGACGAGTGGTTCCCCGAGACGTTCCGGCTGTGCGCGCTGGGCGGCGCCGACATCGTGTGCGTGCCGACGAACTGGGTGCCGGTGCCGGGCCAGCCGGACGGCCTGCCGACGATGGCGAACATGATGACGATGACCGGCGCGCACAGCAACCAGCTGTACGTCGCCGCGGCGAGCCGGGTGGGCACCGAGCGCGGGCAGCGGTTCATCGGGTCCAGCCTGATCGTGGACCACACCGGCTGGCCGCTGGCCGGGCCGGCCGACGGCACGTCCGAGACGGTGCTGACCGCGGAGTGCGACCTCGTCGGGTCCCGTGCCGTACGCCGCGACAACCCCTTCAACCAGCCGCTCCGCGACCGCCGGGTGGACGTCTATGCCGAAAATCTGGGCTATATGGTTAACTGAACGAACCAGCAGTTCACTAGACGAACCGAGGTGTCGAGAGTGGAGATCGCCGTCCGCAAGCTCGTCCGCCACGTCGAGGAGACGCGCGCCGAGAACGGGCAGGTACTGGACCGGCCGCACCGCGTGGCGTTCGCCGGCGTGGTGATCGCCAACCCGTACCCGAGCGCGTACGTCGAGGACGTGGTCACGACGGCGGACGCGGTGGCCGCGGAGATCGGGAAGCTGGTCGGCCCGGTGTGCGCAGACCTGCTGGACGGCGAGGTCGAGGCGTTCGGCAAGGCCGCGCTGGTCGGCGTCGACGGCGAGGTCGAGCACGGCTCGGCGCTCATCCACAACCTGCGGTTCGGCAACGTCTTCCGCGACGCCGCCGGCGGTACGGAACTGCTGCCCGCCGCCGAGAAGACCGGCGTCACCGGGGCGCCGATCGACATCCCGCTGAAGCACAAGCTGAACGCCAAGACCCGCTCGCACCACCAGACCGTCACGTTCTGCGTGCCGGACGCGCCGCGGCCGCGGGAGATCCTGGTCGCCGTGGCGGCCGCGAACGGCGGGCGGCCGCTGGCCCGGCTGGCCGCGTTCGGCGCCGAGGTCCCGGCTGGAGCGCGCTGATGGAGGCCATCGACGGGCACGCGCCCGGCACCCCGGAGTGGACCGTCGCCGCGCACAAGCGGCACGTGATCACCTCGTGGGCCACCCAGGGCCAGGTCAATCCGCTGCCGGTGGTCCGGGCCGAGGGGTCCTGCTTCTACGACGCGGACGGCCGCCGGTACCTGGACTTCCAGTCCCAGCTGGTGAACCTGAACCTCGGCCACCAGCACCCCAAGCTGGTCGAGGCGATCAAGAAGCAGGCCGAGACGCTGTGCTACATCGGCCCCGGCATGGCCGACACCGCGCGCAGCGAGCTGGCCGCCCTGATCGCCGAGGTCACGCCGGGCGACCTGACCGCCTCGTTCTTCACCACGGGCGGCGCCGCGGCGAACGAGAACGCCATCAAGCTGGCCCGCGCGTACACCGGCAGGCACAAGGTGATCGCCCGGTACCGCTCGTACCACGGCGCCACCGCCGGGGCCATCGCGCTGACCGGCGACCCGCGCCGCTGGCCCACCGAGCCCGGCATGCCCGGCGTGGTCCGCATGTTCGACCCGTACACCTACCGCTGCCCGGCCGGCCACCCGGACCCGTGCCCGGTCTGTACGGGCGCGCCGCACCTGGAGGAGATCCTCCAGTACGAGAACCCGGACACGGTGGCGGCGGTGATCCTGGAGACGGTCACCGGCACGAACGGCATCATCCCGCCGCCGGACGGCTACCTGCGGGCCATCCGCGAGGTGTGCGACCGGCACGGCATCCTGCTGATCTGCGACGAGGTGATGGCGGGCTTCGGCCGTACGGGCGACTGGTTCGCCTGCGACCGCTACGACGTGGTGCCGGACATCCTCACCACCGCCAAGGGCCTGAACTCCGGGTACGTACCGCTGGGCGCGATGGTGGTGTCCGCGCCGATCCGCGCGTGGCTCCAGACGCACCCGTTCGCCGGCGGGCTCACGTACAGCGGCCACCCGCTCGCCTGCGCGACCGGCGTCGCGTCGATCCAGATCATGCGCGAGGAGGGGCTGGTCGACAACGCGCGCAAGCGCGGCGAGCAGCTCATGGCCGGGCTGCACGAGCTGGCCGGGCGGCACGAGGCGATCGGCGACGTCCGCGGCGTCGGCCTGTTCTGCGGGCTCGAGCTGGTGCGCGACCGTACGACGCGGGAGCCGCTGGTGCCGTTCAACGGCAAGGGCGAAGCGGCCGCGCCGATGTCCCGGCTGGTGAAGGCCGCGATGGCCAAGGGCCTGTACCTGTCGGCGAACAACAACGTGCTGCGGCTGACCCCGCCGCTGATCATCACGGAGGCCGAGGTCGCCGAGGCGCTGGCCGTCCTGGACGACGTGCTCGGGGAGGTCTGATGGCGCGGCTGCTGGTCACCGGGGGAGAGGTCGTCACGGCGAGCGACCGCTTCGCCGCCGACGTCCTGGTCGAGGGATCGCGCATCGCCGGTCTCGGCGCGCCCGGCACGTGGGCGCCCGCCGACGTCGACCGGGTGATCGACGCGACCGGCAAGCTCGTCCTTCCGGGCGGGGTGGACACGCACACGCACCTGGAGTCGCCATCCGACGGGTTCACCACCCGTACGGCCGATGACTTCCGTACGGGGACGATCGCCGCCGCGCACGGCGGCACCACGACCATCGTGGACTTCGTGAAGCAGGAGCCGGACGGCACGCTGTACGACTCCTACCGGCACCGGGTGGACGCGGCCCGCGCCCGCTCGGTCGTCGACTTCGCGTTCCACCCGGTCGTGCCGCCGGACGCCGCCGACGACGACTTCGCAGACCTGCGGCGCCTCGCACGGGAGGAGGGCGCGCGGAGCTGGAAGTTCTTCATGGCCTACCCCGGCACGATGATGGTCGACGACGCCACGCTGATCGGCGGCTTCCGCGCCTGTACGGAGGAAGGCGTGCTGCCGATGGTGCACGCCGAGAACGGCCACCTGGTCGCCGACGCCACGTCGCGGCTGGTCGCCGGCGGCCGTACGGATGAGCACCTGCACCACGCGGCGCACTCGCACACCTCCGAGGGCGAGGCCGTGCACCGCGCGGTGGCGATCGCCGAGTCGGTGGGCAGCCCGCTGTTCGTCGTGCACGTGTCCAGCCGGCTGGCCGCCGAGCAGATCGCCGAGGCGCGGGCGCGCGGCCTTTCGGTGTGGGGCGAGACCTGTCCGCAGTACCTGCTGGCCGCGTACGAGGACTACGCGGGCGCCGGGTTCGACGCGGCCGGGTACATCTGCTCGCCGCCGATCCGCGAGCGCGCCAACCAGGACGAGCTGTGGCGCGCGCTGGCCACCGGCGTGCTGTCCACGATCGGCACCGACCACGCGTCGTTCACCATGGGCCAGCCGGACGACCTGCCGCCGCAGAAGCCGCGTGGCAAGGGCGACTTCCCGCGCGTGCCGAACGGCGTGCCGGGCATCGAGGACCGGCTGATGGTGATGTGGGAGCACGGCGTGGCGGCCGGCCGGTACGACGCCTGCCGGTTCGTCGACCTCACCGCGACCCGCCCGGCCAAGCTGTTCGGGCTGTACCCGCGCAAGGGCGTGGTCGCCGTCGGCGCGGACGCCGACCTGGTCGTGTGGGACCCGGCCGCCGACCACGTGATCAGCGCGGCCACCCACCACATGCGCGCCGACTACAACCTGTACGAGGGCATGCGGGTCACCGGCCGTCCCGTGCACGTCATCTCGCGCGGCGAGCCGATCGTCGCGGGCGACGAGCTGTCCGCGGCGCCCGGGCGCGGCGCGTACCTCACGCGGGTCCGGCCGGACTTCACCTGAGCACAAGGAGACGTTTTACGTGAAACTTCCCCTGGGACTGCACCTCGGCGAGCGGCTGGACCTCGACGACGCGCTGGCCGCCGCCACGTACGCCGACGAGCAGGGCCTCGACTCCGTCTGGGTGCCCGAAGGCCGGCTGACCCGCGACGCGATCGCCCCGATGGCCGTGATGGCGTCGCGCACCCGCCGGGTGAAGATCGCCTCCAGCGTGGTGAACAACCGCACGCGCAACGCCGCGCTGATGGCCGTGACGTTCAAGACGCTGGACGAGCTGGCCCCCGGCCGGGCGATCCTCGGCATCGGCGCGTGGTGGGAGCCGCTGGCCGGCAACCTCGGGCTGCCGCTGCGCAAGCCGCTGAAGACCATGCGCGAGTACGTGACCGTGGTGAAGCGGTTCTTCGCCAACGAGGTCGTGGACTTCGACGGCGAGTTCGTGCGGGTGCACGGCGCGCGGTTCGACAGCATGTACCGGGAGAACCGGCCGGTCGACGTGCCCGTGTACATCGGGGCCGTCGGCATGAGGATGCTGGAGCTGTCCGGGGAGATCGCGGACGGCGTGAACCTGGACTTCCTGCTGCCGGTCGACTACCTGGACGAGGCGGTACCGGCGATCGGGCGCGGCATCGCCAAGCGTACGGACGGTCGTACGTCGATCGACATGACGCAGCTGGTCGCGTGCAGCGTCGACGACGAGGATCCGCGCGCGGCGGTCGACGCCTGCAAGGAGTTCCTCACGCTCTACCTCATGCAGCAGCCGCACATCGCCGCGCACTGCGGGGTGGAGCCGGAGCTGGTGGACCGGCTGAAGGAGATCGCCGGCTGGCCGGCCCGGCCCGAGGACGTACGGCGGGCCATGGCGCTCGTACCGGACGCGCTGGTGCACCGGGTGACCGCGTGCGGCAGCACGGCCGAGGCGTACGAGGCGCTGGAGCGGTACCACCACGCGGGCGTGCGGGTGCCGGTGCTGTCCCCGCTCGGCCGCAAGATCGACACCATCCACGCCCTGGTCAAGGCGGCGCAGTGAAGGAGGGTACGGGCATGCGGGTTGCCGCGATCCAGGTACGGGCGGGCGAGGACCGCGCCGAGAACATCGCCACCACGGCCGGGCTGGTCGACGAGGCCGCCGCGGCCGGGGCGTCGCTGGTCGTACTGCCGGAGCTGTTCGCCGTGCCGTTCGTCGGGGGCACGCCGGATCCGGAGTACTTCGCGCTGGCCGAGCCGCTGGACGGGCCGAGCAACACGATGGCCGCGGAGAAGTCGCGCGAGCACGGGATCACCGTGGTGTCCTCGGTGTTCGAGGCGGCCGCGACGCCCGGGGTGTACCACAACACGTCCTGCACGTACGTGGGCGGTGAGCCGCGGCAGACGTACCGCAAGTCGCATCTGCCGTTCTCCAACGCGTTCCCGGAGAAGTTCTACTTCCGGCCCGGACAGGAACCGCCGGGCGCGATCGACGCGCAGGGCACCCGGATCGGCACGATCATCTGCTACGAGCGGCACTACCCCGAGCTGGCCCGGCAGGTGGCGCTGGCCGGGGCGACCGTCCTGTGCGTGCCGATCGCGGCGGCCAGCGGCGCGATGCGCGAGGTCTTCCACCTGGAGCTGCGCGCCCACGCCGTGTCCAACGGGTTCTTCGTGGTCGCGCCGAACCGGATCGGCGACGAGAACGGCAAGACGTACTTCGGCGGCAGCGCGGTCTTCGGCCCGGACGGCGACGAGCTGGCCATGGCCACCGACCACGGCGCGGGCGAGGTGGTGATCGCCGACGCCGACCTGGACCGGGTGGCGCGCACCCGCCGCACCCGCCCGTTCCTCCGCGACCGCCGCCCGGAACTGTACCCAGCGGTGACCGAACAGCGCTGACCGGCCCGAGCGCCGACCGGCCCCGGCCCGCGGCGCCGGACTGGCACCCCCTCCCGCCTCCGACCGGCGAAGCCGGTCGGAGGAAGGCATCATGATCGGCATGGGACGTACGTACGAGGAGCTGATCGAGGAGGCCGCGGCCGCGCCCGTGGAGGGCTGGGATTTTTCCTGGTTGGAGGGGCGGGCGACCGAGGAACGGCCGTCGTGGGGGTACCAGCGGCTGCTCGGTGAGCGGCTCGGCCGCGCGTCGGCCGCGCTCGACGTGCAGACCGGCGGGGGCGAGGTGCTCGCGGGCGTGCCCGCACTGCCGCCGCTCATGGTCGCCACCGAAGCGTGGCCGCCGAACGTGGCGAAGGCGACCCGGCTGCTGCACCCGCTGGGCGCGGCCGTGGTCGCGGACCCCGACGAGCCGCCGCTGCCGTTCGCCGACGCGGCGTTCGACCTGGTCGTGTCCCGGCACCCGGTCACCGTCTGGTGGGACGAGATCGCCCGCGTGCTGCGCCCGGGCGGCGCGTACCTGTCCCAGCAGGTCGGCCCGGCCAGCGTGTTCGAGCTGGTGGAGTACTTCCTCGGCCCGCAGCCGGACGCCCGCCGCAAGCGCCGCCCCGAGGACGCGCGTACGGCCGCGACCGCCGCCGGCCTTGAGGTCGTGGACCTGCGGTCCGAGCGGCTGCGCGTCGAGTTCTTCGACATCGGCGCGGTCGTGTACTTCCTGCGCAAGGTGATCTGGATGGTGCCCGGATTCACCGTCGAGGCGTACCGCGACCGGCTGCGTACGCTGCACGAACGGATCGTCGAGGACGGCTCGTTCGTGGCGTACGGCAGCCGTTTCCTGATCGAGGCGCGCAAGCCGGACGCTTCGGCGGACGCCGAACCGTCGCGCGCCTAGCGTGGCGGCATGACCCGGTACGAGGAGTTCCGCGCGCTGCACCACGGCGCGCGGCCGCTGCTGCTGCCCAACGCGTGGGACCACGCCACCGCGCTCGCCCTCGCCGCGGAGGGGTACGCCGCCGTCGGCACGACCAGCCTGGGGGTCGCGGCCGCGGCCGGCAAGGCGGACGCCGAGGCGGCCACGCGGGCCGAGACGGTGGCGCTGGCCGGCGTGGCGGCGCGGCTACCGTGCCCGCTGACCGTGGACGTCGAGGGCGGCTTCGGCGGCGGGCGGGAGGACATCGCCATGCTGTGCGCCGAGCTGGCCGGCCTGGGCGCCGCCGGGGTGAACCTGGAGGACGGGCGGACGGACGGCCGCCTGGTCGACCCGCGGTTCCAGGCGGACGCGGTGGCCGCGATCAAGGCGCGGGTGCCGGACCTGTTCGTCAACGCCCGTACGGACGCGTACTGGCTGGGCATCGAGGACCCGCTGCGTACGGCGCTGGACCGGGCCTCCGCGTACACCGAGGCGGGCGCCGACGGCGTGTTCGTCCCCGGAATCGCGACCGACGCCGACATATCCACAGCTGTGGACAACGTCCCCGTTCCCCTGAACGTGCTGTTCCTCCCCGCGCACCACACGCTCGCTGGGCTGGCGTCCCTGCGGGTCGCCCGGGTCAGTCTCGGCTCGCTGCTCTACCGCGCCGCGCTGCACGCCGCGGTCGCCACCGCCCGTGCGGTGGCCGACGGCACGCCGGTGGCCGCGGACCTGCCGTCGTACGGGGAGGTCCAGGGGCTGGTCACCGGCGGGTGAGGAAGGCGGCGAGGCGGTCGGTGGCCTCCGGGCGCAGCCAGTAGTAGACCCACGTGCCGCGCCGCTCGCAGTCGATCAGGCCGGCCTGGCGCAGCAGCTTCAGATGGTGGGAGATCGTCGGCTGGGAGACGTCGAACCCGGGGGTGAGCTCGCAGACGCACACCTCGCCGCCCGCCCCCGCGGCGATCATCGACAGCAGGCGCAGCCGGACCGGGTCGCCGAGCGCCTTGAAGACCGGGGCCAGCTCCTGGGCCCGCTCCTCGTCCAGCGGCGCGGACGCCAGCCCCGCGCAGCAGCTCACCGCCGACTGATTCGACATGCATCTATATTGACATACTTCGATTCAGGTTGCATCTTTGTATCGACAGACATCGATACAGGAACGGGGTCGAGGGCCATGAGCGAGCGCGAGGATCTGCGGGAGTCCGTACGGCAGCGGTACGCGGAGGCCGCGCTGCAGGTCACCGAGAGAGGCGGCGGATGCTGCGGGCCGCAGGACGTCGAGATCGAGGAGGGCTTCGGCCGGACGCTCTACTCGGCGGACGACCGCGGTGAGCTGCCCGCCGAGGCCGTCGCGGCCTCGCTGGGCTGCGGCAACCCCATCGCCGTCGCCGAGCTGCGGCCGGGGGAGCGGGTGCTCGACCTCGGGTCCGGCGGCGGCATCGACGTCCTGCTGTCCGCGCGACGCGTCGGGCCGGAGGGCCGGGCGTACGGGCTGGACATGACCGACGAGATGCTGGCGCTGGCCCGGGCCAACGCCGCGAAGGCCGGGGCGGAGAACGTCACGTTCCTCAAGGGCACCATCGAGGAGATCCCGCTACCCGGCGCGGCAGTCGACGTGGTGATCTCCAACTGCGTGATCAACCTGTCCACCGACAAGCCCGCCGTCTTCACCGAGACCTACCGCGTCCTGTCCCCCGGCGGCCGCCTCGGCATCACCGACGTGGTCGCCGACGACGGCCTCACACCGGAACAGCGCGCGGAACGCGGCGACTACGTGGGTTGCATCGCCGGCGCGCTGACGTTCGAGGAGTACCGCCAGGGCCTGGAGGCGGCCGGGTTCACCGACGTGGCGATCACCCCGACACACGAGGTCGCCGACGGCATGCACTCCGCGATCATCCGCGCGACCAAGCCGTAGCGGCACGAGGCCGAATCCCACCCGACACCTCGCAAACGGCGCCCAGCCAGGCACGCGGCCCCACGCGCAAAAAATCAGTCTCGCGAAGCGAGGCCTTTATCCCGCGCGGGGCGCGAGCCCGCGGGGCGCAAGGCGCGGAACGCGAGGCGCAGGGCGCGGGGCGCCGGTTGCGTACCGGCCTCTAGCTGCCCAGCGGCGTGCGGTGGGCCAGGACGCGGCGGTGGGTGATGCGCCAGCCTGACGCGGTGCGCAGGAGCGTGTCCTCGTACGTGACGCTGCCGCAGGTGCCGTCGGTGCGGACGCCGAGGCCCTTGGACAGGGCGGTCGCCTCCTGGTCGCCGGTCTCGGTGAGCACGGTGTTGGTGACGAGGTGCGCGACGGGGTTGCCGTCGCCCAGGGCGTACGCGGCGTCCCGCATCGCGGCCAGGCCGTGGATGGGCGGGGCGCCGAGGTCGGTGACGTCGTATAGGACGTCGTCGGTGAACACCTCGTCCAGCCGGTCGAGTGCCCCGGCGTCGACCAGATGGCCGTGCATCGCGATCAGCTCGGTGATCGCCGTACGGTCCTCCGCGGTGAATGCCACGAACCGCCAGCGTACGGAGGCCGCGACGACGGGGCAACGCGTTTACCGGGGCATCACTTCTTCACGGTGAACCCCGCGTCGACGGGCAGCGTCACCCCCGTCACGTACCGGGCGTCGTCGGAGACCAGCCAGATGACGGCGTGGGAGATGTCCACCGGCTCGAGCATGTCGACGGGCAGGGCGTTCATCATGTGCTCGCCCATCGCCGGGTCGGCGGCGAGGAACTTCTCCATGATCGGGTTGATCACCATCGGCGTGCGCACGCCGGTGGGGTGCACGCTGTTCACCCGGATGCCGTGCGGCGCCAGGATGTTCGCGTACGTCCGCATCAGCCCGACCACGCCGTGCTTGCTGGCCGTGTAGCCGATGCCGCCGGGGGTGTCGCCGCCGATGCCGGTGAGCCCGGCGGTGGAGCTGGTCAGCACGATCGCGCCGCCGGCGCCGCGCTCGACCATGCCGGTCCGTGCCGCCTCGACCGTGTTGTACACGCCGGTCAGGTTGACGTCGATGACGTCCTGCCACTCCTCGGGCCGCGGCGTCATCGACATGGGCGCGATGCCGGCGTTGGCGATCACGATCTCCACCGGCCCCAGCTCGGCCTCGCCCTCGGCCAGCGCGGCGCGCACCGCGCCGGCGTCGCGTACGTCGGCCTCCCGCGCGAAGATCCGCCGGCCCAGCGCCTCGACACCCTGTACGGTCTCGGCCAGGTCCTCCGGCGCGGACATCGGGTACTGCACGGTGTCGATCTGCTTGCAGATGTCGATGGCGATGACGTCCGCGCCCTCCTCCGCGAGCCGGACCGCGTGGCTGCGGCCCTGCCCGCGCGCCGCCCCCGTCACGAACGCGACTTTGCCGTCGAGCTTGCCCATCGAAGCCTCCTCAGGTCACCGAGTGTGTCCCCGGTCACACCGCTCTGCTCGCAAGTTATGGCATCGGGTGCCCTACGGGAAGGGTCCATACTGAACCGGTCTCGGAGACGCACGGGACGGAGTGGACGGGTGATCGAAGAGGAGCGGGCGAACGGCGCGCGCCGCCGGGGCGGGCGCCCCGCCGCGACGTCGCACGCGCAGCTCGCGCACGTCGCGCTCGAGCTGTTCGCCGACCGCGGCTTCGAGGCCACCACGGTGGACGACATCGCCGACGCCGCGCGCATCGGCCGGCGTACGTTCTTCCGCTACTTCTCCTCCAAGAACGACGTCGTGTGGGGCGACTTCGACGCCGAGCTGCGCCGCATGCGCGAGTTCCTGGCCGGCCGCCCGGACGACGAGCCGTACCTGACGTCCCTGCGGCTGGCGGTCCTCGACTTCAACACGTTCGCGCCCGCCGAGACACCGTGGCACCGGCGGCGCATCAACCTCATCCTCACCGTCCCGGCGCTCCAGGCGCACTCCACGCTGCGGTACGCCGCCTGGCGCGACGTCGTCGCCCGCTTCGCCGCCCGGCGGCTCGGCCTCAAGCCGGAAAGCGCGCTGCCGCGGGCGATCGCGTACGCGCTGCTCGGCGTTTGCGTGGCCGCGTACGAGCAGTGGCTGGCCGACGAGCACACCGACCTGCTGCCGCTGATGGACGCCAACCTGCGCATGCTGGAGAACGGCTTCCGCCCGGAGTGACCGCGCTCAGGCCGACGCGGCCGCGTGCGCGGCGCCGCGGCCGTCCGCCTCGGCGACGATCCGCCCCTTACGGATCCGGACCGCGGTCTCGGTCGCGTCGCTGACCGCGTGCACGCCGGCCGCGGCGGTGAGCGCGCCGGTCTCGTCGTAGACGATGCGCGGACGCGGCCACGCCTCCGCCGGAACCGCCGGGCGCAGGCAGGCGCGCAACCTCGCGAGGGTCATGCGGGCCAGCGGCGCCTGCTCGGGGTCCCCGGTGACCACCACCGCGGTGACCGCGGCGTCCTCCGGCGCGGCCCGGACCGCCTCCTCGACGGCATCAAGCCGGTGCAGGCCGAGCACGGCCAGCACGCCGTCGTCGCCGAGCCCGGCGGGCGCGCCGCGCAGCGCGTCTTCAGCGTCCGGCGGCGTCCAGGCCCGGTCGGCGGGGCGCGCGGGCGCGACGTACGGGAGGTGCGGCGGCGGCCACGTGTCGTCCGGTTCGGTACGGGCCAGGCCGGCGCACGCGGCGACGACGTCGAACGGGTCGGCGAACCCGGGCGCCGCGTCGGCCATCCGGCTGGCCCCGTGCAGCAGCGTCAGCGCCACCTCGGCCACCCGGACGAGCCGCCCGGAGCCGGGCCGCAGCCACTCCAGACAGAGGCCGAGCAGCAGCGCGTCCAACTTGGTGAGCTGGGCGAACGCCCGGCGGAGCCGGTCGTCGGCGGAGATCTCGGCGATGAGGTGACGGCCCAGGCCCTCGGTGGCGTCGTCGGTGGCGTCCTCCGTCAGCGGCAGGCCGGTCACCCAGGCGCGGGCGAATGCGGCGAGCGCGTCGGCGACCGTGTGCCCCGGACGGGGATGCGGCGGCGCGGGAGCGCGCTCGGCCAGGTCGGCGAGGACCGCGAAGTACAGCGCCCGCTTGCCGGGGAAGTTCGAGTAGACGGCGCCGCGGGTCAGCCCGGCGCGCGCGGCGATGCCGTCGACCTTGGCGTCGCGGAACCCCTTCACGCCGAACTCCTCGCGCGCCGCCTCCAGCACCCGCGCCCGGTTCCGCTCCTGGGCCTGCGCCCGGTTGAGCCGCGCCATCGCCACCGCCGATCCCACTTGCCGCGTGTCCGGGGTCAAGATACCGTCATCATCCAGATGTTCTCATCATCTGTTCTTATCATCTGAATCTGGAGACCCTGTGAGCACCCTGACCCCCGAGATCGCGCTGTCCGACGAAGCGGTGGTGCGCGACCCGTTCACCGCGTACGGACGGGCCCGCGAGCAGGCGCCGGTCGTCCGGATCACCGCGCCCGGCTTCGGCGGCATGTGGGCGGTGACGCGGCACGCGGACGCCCGGGCGCTGCTCGGCGACCCGCGGTTCGCCATCAACGAGCACAGCTTCATGCCGCCCGACGTCCCGGACGACTGCAAGCCGTACATGCGGACCATGTCGGAGAAGAACGGCCCCGAGCACGCCCGGCTGCGGCGGCTCGTCGCGCCCGCGTTCTCCGCGCCCAAGGCCGCCGCGTTCCGCCCGCGCATCGCGCCGCTCGTCGACCGGCTGCTCGACGACCTGCCGCCGGGCGACCCGGTCGACCTGCTCACGCACCTGGCCCGGCCGCTGCCCATGGACGTGATCTGCGAGCTCGTCGGCGTCCCCGAGGAGGACCGGCTCCGGTGGCGCGCGTACGGGGCCACGGTCGCGGCGGTCGCGGGGCGGTCGTTCGCCGAGGCCATCCCGGGGATCATGGACGGCGCCCGGCGTGCGGTCGCGCGGCGCCGCGCCGAGCCGGGCGACGACCTGATCGGCGACCTGGTCCGTACGCAGGCCGAGGACGGCGACCGGCTGTCCGACACCGATCTGATCACGCTCGTCTGGCACCTGGTCATCGCCGGCCAGACGCCGGGGAACCTGATCGCCAACGCGGTCCTGGCGCTGCTCACGCACCCCGGCGAGCTCGCCGCGCTGCGCGCCGACCCCGGCCTCATGCCCGGCGCGGTGGACGAGCTGATCCGCTGGTGCGGCCCCGGCCTGCTGGCCATCCCGCGCTACGCCACCGAGGACGTCGAGCTGCACGGCGTGCCCATCCCGGCCGGTGACGCGGTCACCGCCGTACTGGCCGCCGCCAACCGCGACCCGCGCGCGTACGCCGACCCCGACCACCTGGACGTCCGCCGCGAGCCGCGCCCCGCCCACCTGGGCTTCGCGCACGGCCCGCACTTCTGCCTCGGCGCCTCGCTGGCCCGCGTCCAGACCGAGGTCGCGCTCACCGCCCTGCTCGACCGCTTCCCCGGCCTCGCCCTGGCCGCCGACCCGGACGAGCTGCGCGCCCCCGACCCGGGGACCTGGCGGCTGACCGCGCTTCCCGTCACCCGTTTCCCGTGAAACGTGCGGCGTGAGAGTGTGACGCCGTGCTCACCCGCGCGCAGGCTCTGGTCATCGGTTTGTTCGCGGCGATCGCGGTCATCGTCGTCGTGATCGGGTTCGCCGCCCCCGACGTCCTCACGCGCGCGACCGGCCTGGCGCCGTCGGCGATGGGCGCCGGGCTCGCCGCCCTCGCCGTGCTCATCGCGTTCATCGTGGTCGGCACGCTGCGGCGCTGGCGCTGGCTGTTCTGGGTGCTCATGCTCGTGCTCCTGGCCGGCGGCCTGCGCATCCCCGTGGTCGCGCTCCAGCTGTCCGGCGTGCTGCCCACCGGCCTGCCCGCCTGGTACGTCCTGGTCCAGGGCGCGCTAGGCGCCGCGCAGCTCGGGATCGGGCTGGTGCTGGTCGCCGACCACCGCCGCGCGGGAGTGTGGGGACGCCGCGCCCCCGGCGCCCCGCCGGGGGCGGACGTACCGTAGCGTCGGCCGTATGGGCGAATGGCTTCCGGCCGAGCAGTGGTACGCGTCATTGCCGACCGTGCTGGTGGCGACCGGTGCGCTGCTGACCGACCCGGACGGCCGTGTACTGGTGGTCAAGCCGAACTACCGTCCGCACTGGTCGTTCCCCGGCGGCGTCCTGGAGGACTCCGAAGCGCCGCACCAGGGCTGCGCGCGTGAGGTCCTTGAGGAGATCGGCCTCAAGATCGACCCGGGCCCGCTGCTGGTCACCGCGTGGGCGGCCCCGGCCGGCGACCGCCGCCGCTCGGCGATGTACCTGGTGTTCGACGGCGGCACGGTCCCCGCGGATACGCCGATCGTGCTGCAGGAGGACGAGATCGACGACTACGCCTTCCTGCCGCCCGACACCGCCGCCGGCCGCATGGCCCCGGTGGTGGCCGAGCGGATGCGCGCCGCCGTGCACGCCCGCCGCGCCGGCCACGTCTACCTGCCCGCTCACCCCTCCGGGTAGAAGACGAACAGCGTGCAGCCCGATTCGGTCTGCGGCACGTGCCACGAGCCGGCGGGGGCGTGGATGAACGTGCCGGCGGGGTACTCCCGTACGCCGTCGTGGAACGTCCCGGACACCACGTAGACCTCCTCCGGCCCGGGTTCGTGCACGTCGACGCCCTCCCACCGGCTGCCCGCGTCCATTTCGAGCACGTGCGCCGCCGCGGCACCGCCGGTCCACAGGCGGCGCAGCCGGATGCCCGGGAACAGCTCGCGCACCGGCGCGTCCGCGACGCGGGACCACTCGTACCCGGGGGAGTCCGGCCCGCCCGGCCGGTTCGTCGTCTCGGTCATGCCCTCACGGTGCCGCGCGGCCGGGCATCCCGGCGAGTGTCAGGTACGACATCATCCGGTACTTTCCTGCCATGGCCGTGCACCGTGTCGTCGCGCTGGTCAGCCCGCCGCAGGCGCCGTTCGAGCTGGGCTGCGCCGTCGAGGTCTTCGGCACCCCGCGCCCCGAGATGCCGGACCGGTACGACTTCCGCGTGTGCGCGCACCGTCCCGGCCGGGTGCCCACCACCGCCGGGTACGCGATGGTCGTGGACCACGGCCTGTCCGCGCTGGCGACCGCCGACACCATCGTGATCCCGGGCTGGCTGCCGCCCGCGGCCGAGGTGCCGCCGCCGGTCCTGCGCGCGCTGCGCCGGGCGCACGCGCGCGGCGCCCGGCTGGTGAGCATCTGCACCGGCGCGTTCGCGCTGGCCCAGACCGGCCTGCTGGACGGCCG
>Ga0164243_10002152_pt1 | contig 32918 bp, 31 predicted proteins | sample OricompcompostOP_FD_108781 | JGI IMG/M metagenome (GOLD analysis project Ga0164243, IMG submission 108781) | Organic Plus compost microbial communities from Emeryville, California, USA - Original compost - Organic plus compost (OP) | ecosystem: Engineered > Solid waste > Mixed feedstock >... | reverse complement strand
CCACCGCCATAACCGGCGGCGCCGCCCCGTCACGCCCACCGCTCCACGTCGACCACGGCGCTCACCGGCAGCGGCCCGTACACGTGCGGGAACTCCTCGCCGCCCGGCTTCACGGCCTCGTAGTGCAGCGGTACGTCCAGCCGCTGCGGGTCGACGACCAGCACCACCAGATCGTCGGGGCCGTCGTACGAGCCGTAGAGGAAGGCGGCGACCGTCGGGAGCTGGGCGCGGGTCGAGCAGTGGATGAAGCCCTCCTCCTGGAGCGTGCGGCCACGGGTGGAGATCTCGTAGGCACCGCGCTCGCGGGCGGCCTCCCAGAGCGAGCGCTCGGTGAGGTGGAGGATGTACGCGTGTTCGGACATACGGCGAGCCTACGGTCCGGGGCGGACCGGCTTTCCGCCGCCGGTCAGGATTCGGTCGCTGTGGTCTTCTCGGGCTGGTCGGCTGGGGCGGGTGGTCCGGGCGGGGTGGGCCGGTGGTGGTGCTGCTCGGCGGTCTCCTCGGAGGAGTGTGCCGCGCAGTCAGGGTTCCGGCAGGGGCCGGCGACCCAGGTGGGGACCCACGCGCCCAGCGTCTTGTGACGCCGGACGACCGTTTCGACGGGCTGTCCGCAGGAGGGACAGACGTGCTCTTCGCTGCCCATGTCCCCAGGGTAGGGCGGCTCGGGCCTCAGCGCTTCCTGCTGTACGTACGGACCACGGCTCCGTTGCCGAACGCGCGGACCTCGCCGAGGGCGAAGTCGGTGACGGAGAAGCCCGAGGCGAACATCGGCATGCCGGTGCCGTAGACGACCGGGTAGCTCTTGACGACCAGTTCGTCGATCTCGTCGAGCAGGGCGCCGGCGAGCTGCGAGCCGCCGCACAGGTAGATGTCCAGTCCGCCCTCCTCGGCCTTCAGCGCCCGGACCCTGCCGACGACGTCGTCGGCGATCAGCTCGACCTCGGGGTCCGGGGACTCGGGCAGGGAGCGCGTCGCGACGTACTGGCGCAGGTGGGCGTAGGGGCTGGTGATGCCCAGCTTCAGGGCCTCGTCGTAGCTGCCGCGGCCCTGGATCACCGTGTCGAAGCGCTTGTTCTCCAGGTGGTCGAGGCCGAGGGCACGGCGTCCCTGCGTCGGCAGCGTCTCCGGGTACTGCTCCGTGAGGTACGCCAGGAACTCCTCGTCCACGAAGCGGAACATGTCCGTGGCGTCGCCGGACGCGTCCCCGATGAAGCCGTCGAGGGAGCAGGCGATGAAGTACGTGAGCTTTCGCAAGCCGGTCTCTTTTCGTAGGCTGACCGCAACCACTTCGGTTGTAGTGCTTCAGTTGTAGTACTCCGGCTGTAGTGGTTACAAGTGCTTTTCCCGTGCTTTTCCGTGAGAGCTTCAAGTGAGGGAGGGGATTCCGCATGGCGGGGAATCCGGAGCGGCGGGCCGCTCTCGTCGACGCGGGTGTCGAGGTACTGGCGCGCGAGGGGGCGCGGGGGCTGACCTTCCGGGCGGTAGATGCCGAGGCCGGGGTGCCGGTCGGCACCGCCTCCAACTACTTCACCGGGCGCGCGGATCTGCTGCGGCAGATCGACGCCCGGCTGCACACGCGGCTCGCGCCGGACCCGAACGTGATGGCCGGGCTGCTCGAACGGCCGAAGGACCGCTCGCTCGTCACCGCGTTCATGCACGACCTGATGGGCCGGGCGACCCGCGACCGCACGGGGTATCTGGCGCTGCTGGAGATGCGCCTGGAGGCGTCCCGGCGCCCCGAACTGCGCGACGCGTTCACCAAGTCGGTGCGCGGCGACCTCGACGAGGCCCTCGCCTTCCACCGCTCCGCCGGGCTGCCCGGCGGCGACGAGGTCGTCACCGTGCTCTATCTGGCGATGCTGGGCCTGCTTCTGGAGCACCTGACCCTGCCGGACGTCCTGGACGGCGTCCTGCCCGGTGTGAGCATCCCGGACGGGCTGGTGGAACGCATCACGGCTACGGTGCTTCCGGAGGAGTAGGCGTGGCCGGCCGGTGGTGGGGCGGCCGGGCTCAGGCGCGCGGCTCGCGCCACATGGGCCACATCCGCGGGCCCTCCGGGAGGTCGAGGGGGCGCCCCTCCAGGGTGAAGCCGAGGCGTTCGTACAGCACACGGCTGCGCGCGCTGCTCGCCTCCAGGTAGGCGCCGAGACCTTCCCGGTCGCAGCGGTCGAGGACGGACGTGATCAGGGCCGTGCCCAGGCCCTGCCCCTGCCGCTCGGGGGCGGCGGCGATCATCCACAGGTACTCGTGGGCCCGCCCCGCCGGATGGACCTCGGCGGTCAGCCGGCCGATCAGCTCGACGCGCTCGTTGTCCGGGTCGACGTCCGCGCGCAGCTGGGCGGGGCCCTCGTCGTCCTGCTCGGGGGCGTCGGCGGGCACGGACATCCACAGCGCGCAGGCCGTTCCGTCCTCGGTGATGTCGATCCGGCCGTGGGCCAGGACGACATCGGTGAACGCGGCCATCAGCTTCGGGTGCGTGGTGCGGCGGTGCTCCTCGCCGGGGAAGACCCAGCCGCTGACCGGGTCGTCCTGGAAGGCCGCGTCCAGCAGCCCCACCACCAGCTCGCGGTCCGCCTCGCCCGCCGTCCGGATCGCCACGCCCATGAGCCCGCGCCCCTTCGTCTCAACCGGCCTTGATCGTAGGCGGGTTGACCGTGCCCCGCCGCACCGGGGACGACTTTGACGTGATCCGTTCGCCCGGCGGACGCGGAGACGTGGAACGAGTCAATCCGTTCACCTGGCGGACGCGAAGACGTGGAACGAGTCGATCCGTTCGCCGCTCGGACGCCGAGCCATGGAGCCGGGCACGGGGAACGTGGGACGGGCCCCGCACACCGTGGGGATGTGCGGGACCCACCGGGCCGGAGCCGGAAGGTGCCGTACGGGGTCAGGAGCCGTACGGCCCCGATGGCTCCGGGGTCCTCGTGGCCCGCGGCGGTCGCCGCGGCGCTCAGGCGCTGCGCCGGGTCACGAACTCGGCCAGTGCCAGCAGTCCACCCGCCTCCTCCGGGTCCGGCACCGCGCGGGCCAGCGCCTGCACGGCACGGGCCATATGGTCCGCGGCCTGGGCCTGCGCCCAGTCACGGCCACCCGCCCGTTCCACGGCGAGCGCGGTGCGCTGAAGGTCCTCCTCGTCGTAGGGCGCCTCGTACAGCTCGGCCAGTTCCCGGGCCGCCGGGCCGCCCGAGGTGAGCGCCGCGACGACGGGCAGCGACTTCTTGCGGGCGGCGAGGTCCGCGCCGACCGGCTTGCCGGTACGGCTCGGGTCTCCCCATATGCCGATCACGTCGTCGATGAGCTGGAACGCCAGCCCGGCCTCGCGGCCGAACGCATCGAGCGCCCGGACCTCGGCGTCGCCGGCGCCCGCGTACAGCGCCCCGAGCGCGCAGGCGCACCCGAGGAGCGCGCCGGTCTTGGCCTCGGCCATGGCGAGCACCTCGTCGAGGGAGACCTCGCCCGGGTGCCGTTTCTCCAGCGCGGTGTCGGCGTGCTGGCCCGCGCACAGCTCGACCACGCAGTCGGCGAGCCGGGCCGCGGCCGCCGAGGACGCAGGGTGCGGGTCCTCGGCGAGCAGACGCAGGGCGAGCGCCTGGAGGGCGTCCCCGGCGAGGATCGCGTCGGCGTCGCCGAACACGGTCCACGCGGTGGGCCGGTGCCGTCGGGTGGTGTCGCGGTCCATCACGTCGTCGTGCAACAGCGTGAAGTTGTGGACCAGTTCCACCGCGACCGCCGCCCGCAGGGCCGCCGCCCGTGCTCCTGGCCCGCCGAGCGCCGCCGCGGCGGTGAGGACGAGGGCGGGCCGGATGGCCTTGCCCGCGCCGCCCGCCGCCGGGGTGCCGTCCGGTTCGGTCCAGCCGAAGTGGTAGAGCGCGATCCGGCGCATGGCGGGCGGAAGCGACTCGACCGCGGCGCGCATCTCGGGGTCGAGGGACGCCCGGGCGCCCTCCAGAACGGCCGCCGCTTCCGGCGGGTCGGCCGGTCCCGGGCGGTCCCGCGGGCCGGCCGGGACGGGCACCCGCCCCTCGGGCGGTGCGGCCGGACGCGGTACCCCGGCGGGGCGGTGCTGTGTCTCCGTCATGAACTCACCCACGGCCTCGCCTCGATGAGTCGGCCCACGGTGGCCCTTCCGCTCCAGCTGGACGCCTACGCGGTGGGTCTACCCACGCGGAGTGCGCGGAACACGGCGTACCGCCGGCGACGGTCATCGCCAGCGCCCGATCTCGACGTTCTCCAGGACGCCGAGGGCGTCCGGGACGAGGACCGCCGCCGAGTAGTACGCGGTCACCAGGTAGTTGATGACGGCCTGCTCGTTGATGCCCATGAAGCGGCACGACAGGCTCGGCTCGATCTCGTCGGGGATGCCCGCCTGCTGGAGCCCGATGACGCCCTGCTCCGCCTCGCCGGTGCGCAGCGCGATGATCGAGGTCGTCCGGGCCTCGGTGACGGGGATCTTGTTGCACGGGAAGATCGGCACGCCCCGCCAGGTCGGAATGCGGTTGCCGCCCATCTCGATGGTCTCCGGGACCAGTCCGCGCTTGTTCAGCTCGCGTCCGAACGCGGAGATCGCGCGCGGGTGGGCGAGGAACATCTTGGTGCCGCGCCGCCGGCTGAGCAGCTCGTCCATGTCGTCGGGGCTGGGCACGCCGTCGTGCGGCTGGAGCCGCTGGTCGTACTCGCAGTTGTGGAGCAGGCCGAACTCGCGGTTGTTGACGAGCTCGTGCTCCTGGCGTTCCTTCAGGGCCTCGACGGTGAGCCGCAGCTGCTGCTCGGTCTGGTTCATCGGCTGGTTGTAGAGGTCGGCCACGCGTGTGTGGATGCGCAGCACGGTCTGGGCGATGCTCAGTTCGTACTCGCGGGGCCGGGCCTCGTAGTCGACGAAGGTGTGCGGGATGTCCGGCTCGCCGCTGTGGCCGGCCGCCAGGTCGAGCGCCTTCTCGCCGTACTTGTTGGTGCGCTGCGCGGGGATCGACCGCAGCTGCTCCAGATGCCCCTGGAGGGACTCGGCGCGCTCGGCGATCTGCTGGAAGTCCCGGCGGTCCAGGACCAGGACGGTGCAGGCGGTGGCCGTGCGGGCCGTGTACTCCCAGATGGCGTCGGGGTCGAGCAGCGCCTGCTCGCCGAGGTAGGCGCCGTCGGCGAGGACACCCAGCAGCTCGTCCTCCCCGTAGGGGCCGGTGCCGATCTTCTCCACCCTGCCGTGCGCCAGCAGGTACACCGCGTCGGCCGGGCTGCCGAACGAGGCGATGACCTGGCCGGCCGCGAACTCCCGCTGCGTACAGCGCTGGGCGAGCTCGGAGAGCACGTCCTCGTCCTCGAAGTCCCGCAGCACCGGGAGTTCGCCCAGCTCGGCGGGGATGACCTCGACCCGGTCGCCGGTCTTCACGAACGTGACGCGGCCGTCCCCCACAGCGTACGTCAGACGCCGGTTCACCCGGTACGTGCCGCCCTGCACGTTGACCCAGGGCAGCATGCGCAGCAGCCAGCGGGAGCTGATCTCCTGCATCTGGGGTGCTGACTTGGTCGTGGTGGCCAGGTTCCGTGCGGCCGCCGTGCCGAGACTCTGCTGGGTCTTGGCCTGCTCCGTACGGACCTCTTCGCCTACCGACATATGGAATTGCCCTCCCGGTCGTGCACCGGCGCCGTCATGGCGCCACGCGTAGCGATCTGCCTGACCAGGCTTTCATCACGGAACGTGTTGGTGCTATTACACGAACGAGGGGGAATGGATCACGGCCTCGCTGGGCAGATGGCGGTCTTCCGCCCATCCATACCGGCGCCGCGGGATGGCCGAAACAGGTCGCTCGGCGTGCGGACGGGGACGCGACAAGGAGTCCTTGCCTCCGTTTCCGGTAAAGCACCGGTACGAGGGCGGCCGCATCCGGCGGCCGCTCCACGGCGCGAGGAGGCGTACATGGCCACCCCCATGTCCGCGAGCAGATTCCTGCAGAGGCTGCGCGCGGAGGGCGTGACGGTCGTCGAGGTCGGCGACTGGGAGCACCACAACCGCAACCACAAGGGGCCCTGGGGCCCCGTGCACGGCGTCATGATCCACCACTCGGTGACCAAGGGCAGCGCGCACACCGTGGAGCTGTGCCGCAAGGGCTACGAAGGGCTGCCCGGCCCGCTCTGCCACGGCGTGATCACCAAGGACGGCAAGGTCCACCTGGTCGGCTACGGCCGTGCCAACCACGCCGGTCTCGGCGACGACGACGTGCTGCGCGCGGTCATCGCGGAGAAGGCCCTGCCGCCGGACAACGAGGCCAACACCGACGGCAACCGCCACTTCTACGGCTTCGAGTGCGAGAACCTCGGCGACGGCAAGGACCCCTGGCCCGAGGCACAGCTGAAGGCGATCGAGCGCGTGTCGGCCGCCATCTGCCGGCATCACGGCTGGAACGAGCGCTCGGTGATCGGGCACCTGGAGTGGCAGCCCGGAAAGGTGGACCCGCGCGGGTTCACGATGGCGTCCATGCGCGCGCGCATCAAGGAGCGGCTGAAGTAGCGGCGCCGCGCCGGTCACAATGGCCGGGTGACCAGCCCTGACGCCGTACCCGACCTCGCCGCCCTGCGGCCCCGGCTGCCCTCGCCGCTGCGCGAGTCGGCGGACGGGCGCCTGGAGCGGCACGGGGTGCGGCTGCTGCTCAAGCGGGACGACCTGATCCACCCGGAGCTGATCGGCAACAAGTGGCGCAAGCTCGCGCCGAACCTGGCGGCGGCGGCCGGACGGACGGTCGTCACCTTCGGCGGCGCCTATTCGAACCATCTGCGGGCCACGGCGGCGGCGGGCCGTCTCCTCGGTCTGCCCACGGTCGGCGTGGTGCGCGGCCAGGAGCTGGCGGAACGTCCCCTCAACCCCTCGCTGGCGCGGTGCGTGGCCGACGGGATGCGGCTGCACTTCGTCGACCGGTCGACGTACCGCCGCAAGAGCGAGCCCTCGACGCTCGCCGCCGTGCTGCGCGCGGCGGGCGCCCAGGACGCCCTCGTCGTCCCGGAGGGCGGCAGCAACGCCCTCGCCGTCCGGGGGTGCCGGGCGCTCGGCGAGGAGCTGCGCGGGCAGGCCGACGTGGCCGTGGTGGCGTGCGGCACGGGCGGGACCCTGGCGGGGCTGGCGGCCGGGCTGGGTCCGGGCGCGCGAGCCGTGGGCGTGCCGGTGCTCAGGGGCGGGTTCCTCGGCGCCGAGGTGCGCGCCCTTCAGGAGGCGGCGTTCGGCGGCCCGCGCGGCGACTGGTCGCTCGACGAGCGCTTCCACTTCGGCGGGTACGCGCGTACGACGCCCGCTCTGGAATCCTTCGCGAAGGACTTCGAGCAGCGGCACGGGCTGCCCGTCGAGCGGCTCTATGTCGCCAAAATGCTGTACGCGCTCGTGGCTCTCGCCGAGGAGGGAGCCTTCGCGCGCGGGACGACGGTCGCGGCCGTCGTCACCGGGGCGCCGTTCACCGGGTGAGCCCGCGCGGCCCGGGCCGGCCCGGGCGGGGTCAGCCCGCCTCGCGGTAGGCGGCCGCCTCCTCCAGGTCGAGCCTGCGCAGCAGGGTCCGCAGCATCTCGTCGTCGATGTAGCGGCCGTCGCGCAGCTTGACGAAGACGGCGCGTTCGGCGCCGATGGCCTCCCGGGACAGCCGGCGGTAGGTGTCGTCGACGGACTCGCCGGTGATCGGGTTGGCCTGCCCGAGGCGCTCCCAGACGGAGTTGCGCCGGCGTTCCAGGACCGCCCTCAGGCGCTCGGCCAGCGGGTCGGGAAGGGCGTTGCGCTCGTCGGCGAGGAGTTCCCGCAGGCGTTCCTCGGCGGCCCGGGAGGCCTGCGCCTGCGCGTTGGCCTCGGCGAGGGTCTCGGCCTGCGTGTCGCGTCCGGGCAGCTTCAGCAGGCGGATCAGCGGCGGCAGCGTCACGCCCTGCACGACGAGGGTGCCGATCACCGTGGTGAAGGTCAGGAACAGGATGAGGTTGCGCTCGGGGAAGGGCTCGCCGTCGTGCATGTTCAGCGGGATGGAGAACGCGATGGCGAGCGAGACCACGCCCCGCATCCCGGCCCAGGAGATGACGAACGGGCCCTTCCAGGTCGGGTTGTCCTCGCGCTCCCGGATCCGGGCGGAGAACATCCGCGGCAGGAACGTCGCCGGGTACACCCACAAGAACCGCGTGGCGACGACGACGGCGAACAGGGCGGTCGCGTACCAGGCGGCGGTGGTCCCCTCGAACTGCCCGAGGCCCCGCAGGACGACCGGCAGCTGGAGGCCGATCAGGGCGAACACGGCCGACTCCAGCACGAACGCGACCATCCTCCACACCGCCTCCTCCTGGAGCCGGGTCGCGAAGTCGACCTCCCACGCGCGGTGCCCGAGGTAGAGCGCGACGACCACCACGGCGAGCACACCGGAGGCGTGCACCTGCTCGGCGACCGCGTACGCCACGAACGGCGTCAGCAGCGAGAGCGTGTTCTGGAGCAGCGCCTCCTTCAGGTGGGTGCGCAGCCAGTGGATCGGCACCATCAGCACCAGGCCGGCGACGACACCGCCGACCGCGGCCAGCAGGAACTCGCGGATGCCGCCGGCCCAGGTGGCGCCCTCGCCGACGGCCGCGGCGACGGCGACCCGGTAGGCGGTGATCGCGGTGGCGTCGTTCACCAGGGACTCGCCCTGGAGGATCGTGGTGATCCGCGACGGCAGCCCCACCCGGCGGGCGACGGCCGTCGCCGCGACCGCGTCGGGCGGCGCCACGACCGCGCCCAGCACCAGGGCCGCGGTCAGCGGCAGCCCGGGGACGAGAAGGTAGGCGGCGTAGCCCACGACGACGGTCGCGAACAGGACGTATCCCACGGACAGCAGCGCCACCGGGCGGACCTGGGCGCGCAGGTCGAGGTAGGAGCTGTCGGCGGCCGCCGTGTAGAGCAGCGGCGGCAGGATCAGCGGCAGCACGACGTGCGGGTCGAGCGTGTAGTCGGGCACGCCCGGCACGTACGACACCATGAGCCCGGCCGCGACCAGCAGCAGGGGCGCCGGCACCGGGGCCCGCCGTCCGAGCGCGGCCACCGCCGCGCTCCCCGCCACCAGCAGCAGCAGCGGCATCACGTCCATGCTTCTCGCCCACCCTCGTCCGTCGCCCGCGCCCGCGCGGCCCGCTCGTCCCGTCCGGGAGGCGGCGGCCATCCGCGCCTTGCCGGCCATGATTTTCGCGCGCGGGTCCGCGCGCGGCCGTCGTAACCTGGCAATCATGAAACAGTGCACGCACGCCGACGGGCTGCCGCACCCGGAACCCGAACCGCTGAGCGAGACCTGTCCGGAGTGCCTGGCGGAGGGCACGCACCCGGTGCAGCTGCGGATCTGCCTCACCTGCGGTCACGTCGGCTGCTGCGACTCCTCGCCCTCCCGGCACGCCACCGGGCACCACAAGGAGACCGGGCACCCGGTCATGCGGACCTTCGAGCCCGGGGAGAACTGGCGCTGGTGCTTCGTGGACCACGTTCTCGTGTGACGGGGACGTAGGCTGGACGGCGCCGGAACCCGACGGTTCGACCGTCTGACGTCTGGGTACGTCAAACCGGCGCGCGCTCTTCCCAATTGGGCCCGCAGACCCCCTAGCCACGGAGCGTATCCGTGTGTTTACTATGAGTGACAGCAAGGGGTTGGGGTCCTGGGGACAGGAAACTTCGAAGCGCGGTAGCGTCACCGCTGAACCACAGATCGCGTTACCCCGGGGGGCGACCCTCGGCCCCGAGAAGCTTGTACCACCTTGGAGGTGAGGGTGTCCCAGATCGCAGGCGAGCCCGTGACCCAGGACTTCGTGGAAGTCCGGCTGCCGGCTGCGGGTGCCTACCTGTCGGTGCTGCGTACGGCGACTGCCGGCCTCGCCGCCCGTTTGGACTTCACCCTCGACGAGATCGAGGACCTTCGTATCGCGGTGGACGAGGCCTGCGCGATCCTGCTCCAGCAGGCCGTGCCCGGCTCGGTGCTCAGCTGCGTGTTCCGGCTCGTCGACGACTCGCTGGAGGTCACCGTCTCGGCCCCGACCACGGACGGCCACGCCCCGTCGCGGGACACCTTCGCCTGGACCGTCCTGTCGGCCCTGGCCGGCAAGGTCTCCTCGGCGGTGGACGAGGACAAGACCGTGTCGATCAGCCTCTACAAACAGCGCGGCGCGGGACCCGGGCCGGCGTGAGGGACGGGGACGGGCCGGTGCGGGACGAAGAGCGCGGCACACGGGAGCTGCCGGACGGCACCTCCTCCTGCTCCGACGGAGCCGGGAGCCTGGGGGCGGGCCCGAGCGGCCCGAGCGGTTCCCGCCGCATGGCGGACGGCATCGACGGCATCCCCGAGCAGGCCCGGCCGCACCCGGAGGACGACTCCGTGGCGACCGGCCTCCTGGACGACGGACGGGATGACGAGGGTGCCGTGCAGGGCGCGCCCGCGGCCGGGCGCGTCGGGGTCTCCCCGGCCCGGCCGGCGGCGAGGGCTCGGGAGAGGGCGACGGGCGGGACGATGAGCGAGCACGAGCGATACGCCGAGGACCGGGCGACGAGCGCGCGCGGCGCGCAGGCCACACGCCACGACCCGCAGGACCGCAGCGGGGCGCGCGCCCTGTTCGTCGAGCTGCGCGGGCTGCAGGACGGCACCCCGGAGTACGCGGAGCTGCGCAACCGGCTGGTCCGGATGCATCTGCCGCTCGTGGAGCACCTCGCGCGCCGCTTCCGCAACCGCGGCGAGCCGCTCGACGACCTCACCCAGGTCGCCACCATCGGACTGATCAAGTCGGTCGACCGGTTCGACCCGGACCGCGGCGTCGAGTTCTCGACGTACGCGACGCCCACGGTCGTCGGGGAGATCAAGCGGCACTTCCGCGACAAGGGCTGGGCGGTCCGCGTCCCGCGCAGGCTCCAGGAGCTGCGCCTCGCGCTGACGACGGCCACCGCGGAGCTGTCCCAGCTGCACGGCCGCTCCCCCACGGTCCACGAGCTCGCCGAGAAGCTGGCGATCTCGGAGGAGGAGGTCCTGGAGGGCCTGGAGTCGGCCAACGCCTACTCCACGCTGTCCCTGGACGTCCCCGACACCGACGACGAGTCCCCGGCGGTCGCGGACACCCTGGGCGCGGAGGACGAGGCGCTGGAGGGCGTGGAGTACCGCGAGTCGCTGAAGCCGCTCCTCGAGGACCTCCCGCCGCGCGAGAAGCGCATCCTGCTGCTGCGCTTCTTCGGCAACATGACCCAGTCGCAGATCGCGCAGGAGGTCGGCATCTCCCAGATGCACGTCTCGCGTCTGCTGGCGCGCACGCTGGCGCAGCTGCGGGAGAAGCTCCTCGTCGAGGAGTGAGCGCGGGCCCGCCGGGGCGGGCCGGTGGTCACCGCTCGCCGGGTTCGGCGCCGGGCCTGCGGATGCCGAGGGCCTGTGTGGTCGACGGGCTGAGCAGGAAGACCAGCGTGGCGATCGCGGCGGCGGCGACGGCGATCCCCACCGGGATGGCGATGCTGTCGGCCTGGAGCAGGCTGTAGGCCACCGGCAGCGCCAGGATCTGGGTGATCACGGACGGTCCCCGGCTCCAGCTGCGCAGGGCCAGCAGTCCGCGCGCGGCGAGCAGCGGCAGCAGGGCGAGGACGACAAGGGTGACACCGAGGGTGACGGCCTGCTGCCGGTCGTCCGGATCCCCCGTGAGCCCCAGCACCAGCACCCAGACACCGCCGGCGGCCAGTCCCAGCCCCTCCAGGGCGGTGAGCACGGCGGCGTAGGTCAGCCGCCGCGGGCGCGGACCGGCGGTTTCCTCGGGAGTGGGGGTCTGCTGCTTGGTCACCCCTGAAGGGTAGCCCTCCGGGCGGGGCCTCTTTCCGGCCGAGGTCCCCTTGCTCCCGGCTCCTCGTGGCGAGGCTCACGCCGGTCGTCCCGGTCGATCCCCCCTCCGACCTGTGCCCGGTACCCCCCAGTAGGTACGCTGCCAGTCATGCGTGCACTTCTCGTGGTCAATCCGGCGGCAACCACCACAAGCGCACGTACGCGCGATGTCCTGATCCATGCGCTCGCCAGCGAGATGAAGCTGGAGGCGGTCACCACCGAGTACCGCGGACACGCGCGCGACCTGGGCCGGCAGGCGGCGGACAGCGACGACATCGACCTGGTGGTCGCCCTCGGCGGCGACGGCACGGTGAACGAGGTCGTCAACGGTCTGCTCCACAAGGGCCCCGATCCGGAGAGGCTGCCGCGTCTCGCGGTGGTCCCCGGCGGTTCCACGAACGTCTTCGCCCGTGCCCTCGGGCTGCCCAACGACGCCGTCGAGGCGACCGGCGCCCTGCTGGACGCCCTGCGCGAGGGCAGCGAGCGCACGGTCGGCATGGGGATAGCCGCCGGCACCCCGGGGACCGCCGACGAGGCGGTGCCCGGCCGCTGGTTCACCTTCTGCGCGGGCCTCGGCTTCGACGCGGGGGTCGTCGGCCGGGTCGAGCAGCAGCGCGAGCGGGGCCGGAAGTCCACGCACGCCCTGTATCTGCGCCAGGTGGCGCGGCAGTTCCTCCAGGAGCCCAACCGCCGGCACGGCACGATCACGCTGGAGCGGCCGGGCGAGGACCCGGTGACCGATTTGGTGCTGTCCATCGTGTGCAACACCGCTCCGTGGACCTATCTGCTCAATCGCCCCGTGTACGCGGCGCCTAAGGCCTCGTTCGATACCGGGCTCGACGTGCTCGGTCTCAGCCGTATGTCCACGGTCGCGGTTGCCCGGTATGCGACCCAGTTGCTCACTTCGTCCCCCGAGCGGGGACCCCATGGCAAGCACGCGGTCTCACTGCACGATCTGGACCGGTTCACCTTGCATTCGAAGGTGCCCCTGCCCCTTCAGATGGACGGCGACCACCTGGGGCTGCGTACGAGCGTGACGTTCACAGGCGTACGCCGTGCACTGCGTGTGATTGTGTGAGCGGAACGGGCGAAAGTCCTTTCACTCGAACGTTTAGGCCAGGATCCACCCCATGGAAGTACGGCTGTGACCTAGTCGACACCGAGGAATCAAAAAAAACTTTCCGGAAGGGGTTGTATCCGCCGCCGAGGTTTGCGAGTCTCTACATGGCGATCGGGACGGCCCGCAAGACCGGCCTCCACTGATCACCAGAATCCCCTTCAACTCACAGGACCCACGCCGGGAAACCTGGCGGTAGGCCCTTCACTTGTTGAGGGATTCGTGAAAGCGTTCACATTCACAAGCAACCCGCATGTAATCAAGGAGAGGTAGCAGCCATGGACTGGCGTCACAACGCCGTTTGCCGCGAGGAAGACCCCGAGCTGTTCTTCCCCATCGGCAACACCGGTCCTGCGCTGCTGCAGATCGAGGAAGCCAAGGCCGTCTGCCGTCGCTGCCCGGTTATCGAGCAGTGCCTGCAGTGGGCGCTCGAGTCCGGTCAGGACTCCGGCGTCTGGGGTGGTCTCAGCGAGGACGAGCGCCGCGCGATGAAGCGCCGCGCCGCCCGCAACCGGGCCCGTCAGGCCTCCGCCTGACACTCCCACCCCGCAGCAACAGCCTGAGCTTGGCGGCGCGTACAGCGCGTACGCATCTCCCGCCCCGAGCCGCAGCGCGCAGTACCCCGATGAGCACTGGCCCCGGACCTTCTGGTCCGGGGCTCTTTGCCGTCCGCACTCCCCCGCCGCCGGCCGCCGCCCGGGCCGGCGCTACTTCGTCGCCCGTACCGGGATGTCGAGGATCACGCGGGTGCCCCGCTCCGGCGCGGGGACCATGTCGAAGGTGCCGCCCAACTCGCCCTCGACGAGGGTCCGTACGATCTGGAGGCCGAGGTTGCCCGCGGTGTGCGGGTCGAAGCCCTCGGGCAGACCGACGCCGTCGTCCTGGACGGTGACCAGGAGGCGGGCCTGCTTGGTCGTCCCGCCGCGGACCGCCGACACCTCGACGGTGCCGGTGTCGCCGTCGCGGAACCCGTGCTCCAGCGCGTTCTGCAGGACCTCGGTCAGGACCATCGACAGCGGGGTGGCGACCTCGGCGTCCAGGATGCCGAAGCGGCCCGTGCGCCGGCCGGTCACCTTGCCGGGCGAGATCTCGGCGACCATCGCGAGCACCCGGTCGGCGATCTCGTCGAACTCGACGCGTTCGTCCAGGTTCTGGCTGAGCGTCTCGTGCACGATGGCGATCGAGCCGACGCGGCGGACCGCCTCCTCCAGCGCCTCCCGGCCGCGGTCGGACTCGATGCGCCGGGCCTGGAGGCGCAGCAGGGCGGCCACCGTCTGGAGGTTGTTCTTGACCCGGTGGTGGATCTCCCGGATCGTCGCGTCCTTGGTGATCAACTCGCGTTCGCGGCGGCGCAGTTCGGTGACGTCCCGCAGCAGCACCAGCGAACCGATGCGGATTCCCTTGGGCTTGAGCGGGATCGACCGGAACTGGATGACGCCGTCGTCGGACTCGATCTCGAACTCGCGGGGCGCCCAGCCGCTGGCGACCTTGGCGAGCGCCTCGTCCACCGGCCCGTGGGTCGGGGCGAGTTCGGCGGTGGTGCGGCCCAGGTGGTGGCCGACCAGGTCGGCGGCGAGACCGAGGCGGTGGTAGGCGGAGAGGGCGTTCGGGGAGGCGTACTGGACGACGCCGTCGGCGTCCACCCGGATCAGGCCGTCGCCGACCCGCGGCGAGGCGTCCATGTCGACCTGCTGGTTGGCGAACGGGAACGAGCCGGCCGCGATCATCTGCGCGAGGTCCGAGGCGCTCTGCAGATAGGTGAGCTCGAGACGGCTCGGGGTGCGGACGGTGAGCAGGTTGGTGTTGCGGGCGATGACGCCGAGGACGCGGCCCTCCCGGCGGACCGGGATCGACTCGACGCGGACCGGGACCTCCTCGCGCCACTCCGGGTCGCCCTCGCGCACGATGCGGCCCTCATCGAGCGCGGCGTCCAGCATCGGGCGGCGGCCGCGCGGGACGAGGTGGCCGACCATGTCGTCCTGGTAGGAGGTGGGGCCGGTGTTGGGCCGCATCTGCGCCACGGACACGTACCGGGTGCCGTCGCTGGTGGGCACCCACAGCACGAGGTCGGCGAAGGAGAGGTCGGAGAGCAGCTGCCACTCCGAGACCAGCAGATGGAGCCACTCGAGGTCGGTGTCGTCGAGGGCCGTGTGCTGGCGTACGAGTTCGTTCATGGAGGGCACGAGGCCGAGCGTACCTGGGGTTACGGACGGGGCCGGAACGCCGCCCTCGGGGAGCCGTACGGGCCCGGAGACACCCGCGGGCCGCGGCGCCTGAGAGGGACCCTCAACCCTCCCGGCACCGCAGCCCGGAGCAATATCGGCCGTGGGGTGTGCGGTCCCGGTCGGCCGAGGATGAGGACCCGGGGCAGTCAGGGCAGAGAACTCCGGTTCCTCGGTCCGCCTTCCTGTGCGGGGAAGACGGAAGTCGGTGCGTACTTCGTTCCACGCACTCCCTGGCATTGTGGACTAGACCACTCGGGTGTGTCCATGCGTGGGAGCCTGTTCGCTGTTGGCGCTTCTGTGCGGGCTCTCGGGCCGGCCCGAGCCGGTCGGTCGCCCTGGCATACATCACGCAGCCTAACCCGTGTGGGTTCATGTCGGGGCGGGTCGACCGGGGCAATTCCAGCGCACGACCGCCGGTTCGTCCGGCGCGCCCGGTTTTGACAGGGGTCGTACCGGGTCACTCGGCCCGCGGGAGGGCCCGGGACGGAGGGCCGGAACGGCGACCCGCGGGCCGCGCTCACCTGGGCCGGAGGGGCCTGCTCTGTTAGATTGGTCTAAACCACATGCTCCCTTCAGGGTGCCCTTCGAGTCCCTCTTCAGATCGGCAGGCCCAGCGTGGAAGTTGTCATCGTTCCGGACGCCCAGGCGGGTGGCGAGCTGATAGCCGAGGCCATGGCCCAGCTGCTCCGACGCAAGCCCGACGCCCTGCTCGGTGTCGCCACCGGGTCGACACCGCTGCCCATCTACACGGCGCTCGCGGCCAAGGTGCGCTCCGGTGCCGTCGACGCCTCGCGGGCGCGCGTCGCCCAGCTGGACGAATACGTGGGGCTCCCGGCCGAGCACCCGGAGTCCTACCGCTCGGTGCTGCGCCGCGAGGTGCTGGAGCCGCTGGGCGTCGGCATGGACGCGTTCATGGGCCCGGACGGCACGGCCGAGGACGTGCAGGCCGCGTGCGAGGCATATGACAAGGCGCTGGCGGCGGCCGGCGGGGTCGACCTCCAGCTGCTGGGGATCGGCACGGACGGGCACATCGGCTTCAACGAGCCCTGCTCGTCGCTGGCCTCCCGGACCCGGATCAAGACGCTCACCGAGCAGACGCGGGTGGACAACGCGCGCTTCTTCGACGGCGACATCGAGCAGGTCCCGCACCACGTGATCACGCAGGGCATCGGGACGATCCTGGAGGCGCGGCACCTGGTGCTGCTGGCCACCGGCGAGGGCAAGGCGGACGCGGTCGCCGCGACCGTCGAGGGCCCGGTCGCCGCGATCTGCCCGGCGTCGGCGCTGCAGCTGCACCCGCACGCCACGGTCGTCGTCGACGAGGCCGCCGCCTCGAAGCTGAAGCTGGCGGACTACTTCCGGCACACGTACGCCAACAAGCCCGACTGGCAGGGGATCTGAGTCCCCGCTCCGCGTAGATGACGAAGGCGCCGGTCCCCTGGGAAGGGGGCCGGCGCCTTCGCCGTGGCGTCTAGACGCCCGCGATGACCTCGGCCGCCGCGCGGCCGCAGACGCGGGCCGCGCCGTGGGTGGCGATGTGCAGGGCGCCGCGCGGGGCGGCCTGGGGGACGCCCATCTCGACCACGATCGTGTCGGGGCGGGCCGCGAGCAGGTCGTCCAGGGCCGCCGCCATCCAGGGGTGCCGGTGCTCGTCGCGCACGACCGCCACCAGACGGCTGTCACCGGCCGCCGCCAGCGCCTCGCGGCCGGCGTCCTCGCCCGTGTGGCTGCCCGTGCGGGTGCCGGGGAGGAGACGGTCCAGGTCCGCCGCCACGCCCCACGGGGTCTCGTCGCCCACGGCGATGTTGGCGACCGGCGTGAACGCGGCGACGTACGGCGCCTCGGTGAGCGGGGTGAAGGACGCGGCGCCCGTCAGCCGCAGCGCGCGGCGGGCCGCGACCAGGCCGATGTCGGGGCGGGCCTCGACCGGGTCCGCCGTGGCGGTGGCCGTCCAGCGGGCCAGCTCGCGGACGCGTTCGGCGGCCTCCGCGAGCCGTGCCTCGGGGAGCTCGCCCGCGCGGACGGCCGTGACGAGGGCGTCGCGCAGCCGCCGTACCGTCTCGTCGTCGGCGAGGCCGCCGCCCACGCAGATCGCGTCGGCGCCGGCCGCGATCGCGAGGACGCTGCCGCGTTCGATGCCGTAGGTGGCGGCGATGGCCTGCATCTCCATGCCGTCGGTGACGATGAGGCCGGTGTAGCCGAGTTCCCCGCGCAGCAGGTCGGTCAGGACGGCGCGGGACAGGGTCGCCGGGCGCTCCGCGTCCAGGGCGGGGACGAGGATGTGCGCGCTCATCACCGCGCGGGTGCCGGCCGCGATCGCCGCGCGGAACGGGGCGAGTTCGCGCTCCGTGAGCACCGGGGCGCCGGCGTCGATGCGGGGCAGCGCGTGGTGGGAGTCGACGGCGGTGTCGCCGTGACCGGGGAAGTGCTTGGTGCAGGCCGCGACGCCCGCCGACTGGAGGCCGGTGACGTAGGCGGCGGTGTGCCGGGCGGCCAGGGCGGTGTCGGCGCCGAAGGAGCGCACGCCGATCACCGGGTTGGCCGGGTTGGAGTTGATGTCGGCCGACGGGGCCCAGTTGAGGTTGACGCCGCAGGCGGCGAGGCGGCGGCCCAGTTCGGCCGCGACCTGCCGGGTGAGCTCGGCGTCGTCGACGGCGCCGAGGGCGTGGTTGCCGGGGAAGCTGGAGCCGGAGCGCACCTCCAGCCGGGTCACGTCACCGCCCTCCTCGTCGATCGCCACGAGGACGTCGTCGCGCTCGGCGCGCAGCTGGGCGGTGAGGGCCGCCAGCTGCTCGGGCGAGGCGATGTTGCGGCCGAACAGTCCGACGGAGGCGAGGCCCTCCCCGAGCCGGCGCAGCAGCCAGTCCGGGGCGGTGGTGCCGGTGAAGCCCGGCTGGAGGACGGTCAGGGCATCGCGCGTGAGTGTGTCGGTGCCGCTGGCGATTGTCGTCATCGGGTGGCGTTATCCCTTCACGGCGCCGGCCGTCAGGCCGCTGACAGCCCTGCGTTGCAGGAAGACGAAGAGGATCAGGATCGGGATGGCGAAGAGGGAGGACGCCGCCATGGTCGCGCCCCAGTCGTTGCCGAACGCGGTCTGGAAGCTGGACAGCCACAGCGGCAGGGTCTGCGACTCCGCCTCCTTGTTCAGCACCAGGACCAGCGGGAACTCGTTCCACGCGGTGATGAAGCCGAACAGGGACGTGGACATCAGTCCCGGCGCGAGCAGCGGCAGGATGACCTTGAGGAAGGCCTGGGAGCGGGTGCAGCCGTCGACCATCGCCGCCTCCTCCAGTTCCCGGGGCACCGCGGCGACGAAGCCGCGCAGCGTCAGGATGGTGAAGGGCAGGATCATCATCATGTAGAAGACCGTCAGCGGCAGCAGGCTGTTCAGCATCGAGGCGTCCCGGACGATCATGTACATCGCGATGATCATGACCTCCCAGGGCGCCATCTGGGCCAGCATGAAGCCGATGACGAACCCGCGCCGCCCCTTGAACCGCATCCGGGCGAGGGCGAACGCGCCGGCCAGCGCGACGACGAGGGCGAAGGCGACCGCGCAGACGGTGACGATCAGCGAGTTGCCGACGTAGGTCCAGAAGTGGTCGGCGCCCGTGGCCCGCTTGAAGTGCTCGAAGGTGACGTCGGCCGGGAACCAGACCGGGTCCTCGGAGATGATGTCGCCGGTCGGCTTGAACGCCGTGGCGAACATCCAGTACACGGGGAAGACGAAGCCGATGAACAGGATGACGGCCGTGACGTTGGGCCACAGGCGGCCGAAGAGTGAGCGCTTCACAGCTCGTCCTCCTCTTGCTTGAGCACGATCCTGAGGTAGTACGCGGTCAGGCCGAGCAGGATCAGGATGGTCAGGACGGCGATCGCGGCGCCCATGCCGTAGTGCTGGTTGCCGACGCCCTCGATGTAGGCGTAGACGGGCAGGATCTCGGTGAGCCGGTCGGGGCCGCCGCCGTTGATGGTGAAGACCTGCACGAACGCCTTGAAGACCCAGATGACCTCCAGGAAGGTCGTGGCGTAGAGGAAGGGCCGCAGGAACGGCATGGTCACCGTGGTGAAGCTCTTCCAGACGCCCGCGCCGTCCAGGGACGCGGCCTCGTACAGCTCGCTGGGGATGGTGGTCGTGGCCGCGTAGAGGTTGATCGCGACGAACGGGATCGACATCCACACGATCAGCAGCGTGACCACGAAGAACGTGGACATCTGGCTGCTGGTCCAGCTGTAGTCGGCCATCGAGTGCCAGCCGAGCTTGTCGAGCACCCAGTTGACGACGCCGAAGCGCTGGGCGAACAGCCACTGGTAGACGGTGCTCGCGGCGACCACGGGCATCGCCCAGGCCAGTACGAGCCCCAGCATGAGCGTGAGCCGCATCCGCTTGCCGAGGCGGGCGAGCAACAGGCCGATCAGCGTGCCCGCGACCATGATCAGGGCGACGTTGACCGCCGTGAACAGGATCGAGCGCAGGGTGACGCGCCAGAAGTCCTCGCCGGTGAGGACCTGCTTGTAGTTCTCGACGCCGTTCCACTCGGTGACGTGCTGGATCAGCTGCGCCATGTTGAGGTTCTGGAACGACAGCAGCACGTCCTTCAGCAGCGGCCAGCCGAGCAGCAGCACGGTGGCCGCGCAGGCCGGCAGCAGCAGGAGGTACGGGACGAACGCTCCCGAGCGCTTCCCCGTCGCGGGTCTGCGCCCGCCGGGTCGGCTCGGCGTCGTCTTCGCCACGTCCACCGGACCGGAGGGCGGCCGTTCGGTCTGCACGGTCATGCTCGCGATCTCTCTTCTCGACCTACCGGAACGAGGGTGCGGGGGGCGGCCCGAAGGCCGGCCCCCGCACCCGGTGCCCTTACTGCTGCTGCGCGAGGCGCTTGTTGAACTCGTCCTCGACCTGCTTGGCGGCGGCGGCCGGGGACTTGCCGTTCAGCACGGCGGTCATGTACGTCTTCACCGGGTTCGGCGCGTTCTCCACGGCGGCCCACTCCGGGATCAGCGGCGTGGTGCCACCGCCCGCGGCGGCCGGCGCGGCGGCCTCGGCGACCTCGTTGCCCTTGAGGTTGCTCTGGAGCGCCTCCTTGTTGGGGATGACGCCGTTGAGCTTGGCGAGCTCGCCCTCGTAGGTGTCGGACAGGGCGATCTTCAGGAACTCCTTGGCCAGCTCCTGCTTCTTGCTGCCCGCGGCGACCGCGAGGTTGGAGCCGCCGAGGAAGACGCCCTCGGGCTTGTCGGCCGTGGCACCGGGGATGGTGAAGTAGCCGATCTCCTTCTCGATCTTCGGGTTCGCCTTGGTGGCGATGCCGGCCTCCCAGCCCATGCCGATGAAGGCGCCGACGTTGCCCTTGCCGAAGACCTCGCCCTGCTGCGGGGTGGCCTCGTCCTTGTCCTTGGGGGCCTTGGACAGGGCCTGGAACTTCTTGTAGGTCTCCATCGCGGCGGCGACCTTGGGGTCGGCGAGGTTGGAGACGTACTTGCCGTCCTGCTCCTTCACGAGCTGGACGCCCTCGCCGATGGTGAGGCCGACGAAGTGGTACCAGTTCTGGCCGGGCAGGTAGATCGGCTCGGCGTCGGTCTTCTCGCCGATCTGCTTGAGGTCGGCGTAGAACTCGTCACGGGTCTTGGGCGTGTCCTTGATGCCGGCGTCGGCCCAGATCTTCTTGTTGTAGAGCACGACACGGTTGGCGAAGTACCACGGCGCCGCGTACTGCTTGCCCTCGAAGATCGAGGACTCGTTGAGGGACGCCGTCCACTCGCCGCCGATCTCGCTCTTCAGGTCCGCCAGGTCGGCGAGGCCGCCGGTCTTGGCGTACGCCGGGGTCTGGGTGTTGCCGATCTCGAAGACGTCCGGCGGGTTGTCCTCGGAGAGCGCGGTGGTCAGCTTCTGCTGGATGCCGTTCCACTGCTGGATCTCGAACTTGACCTTGGCCTTGGTCTTCTTCTCGAACGCCGCGGCGACGTCCTTCTGCCACTGGTCGGGCGAGGAACCGTCCATCACCCACACCGTGAGCGTCTGGCCCGCGTAACCGTCCGCCCCGGCCTTTCCGTCGCCGTCGCCGTTGTCGCCCCCGCACGCCGCCAGGGAGATCATCATGCCCGCGACACCGATCGCGGATATCAGCCTGCGCTTCACGCCACCCTCCTCAGGGATGCCACAAACCCCCCTGCCTCCCCGCACTAGCGATGGGCCGGGACCTGGACCAATGGTGTAGACCAGTACCCGGAGCTTGGACCAGACCAGAAAGGGTGTCAAGGGTGGTGGAATACGCTCCGACCAGCCGTTATGCGACCTACATATGCAGGAACCTTTAAGTAAGAAACCCTCGAAAAGGCGGTTCACAGCCGCCATCAGCCGCTATACCACTGAATTCTGTGGACTAGACCAAACGACGCGGCGACGGTATACAGAACAGATCACGGAGCGTACGGGGACAGGCCCCGCGCGCCCGTGCCACGATGTGAGCCGCAGCCGGAGCCGGGAAGGCGGAGCATGAGCACCGACGTCAGCAGTGCGGAGAACGAGAGCGGCGTCCCCGTCCGTACCGCCCGCGTGCCCAAGTACTACCGCCTGAAGAAGCACCTCCTCGACATGACGGAGACCCAGGCGCCCGGCACTCCGGTGCCGCCCGAGCGCACGCTCGCCGCCGAGTTCGACACCTCGCGCACGACCGTGCGCCAGGCCCTCCAGGAACTCGTCGTCGAGGGCCGGCTGGAGCGCATCCAGGGCAAGGGCACATTCGTCGCCAAGCCGAAGGTGTCGCAGGCACTGCAACTCACCTCGTACACCGAGGACATGCGCGCCCAGGGCCTGGAGCCCACCTCACAGCTGCTGGACATCGGCTACATCACCGCCGACGACCGCCTGGCCGGGCTGCTCGACATCACGGCCGGCGGCCGGGTGCTGCGCATCGAGCGGCTGCGCATGGCGAACGGCGAGCCGATGGCCATCGAGACGACGCATCTGTCGGCCAAGCGCTTCCCCGCGCTGCGCCGGTCGCTCGTCAAGTACACCTCGCTGTACACCGCGCTCGCCGAGGTCTACGACGTGCACCTCGCCGAGGCCGAGGAGACCATCGAGACCTCCCTGGCCACCCCCCGCGAGGCCGGCCTGCTCGGCACCGACGTGGGCCTGCCGATGCTGATGCTGTCCCGGCACTCCCTGGACCGCGACGGGCAGCCGGTGGAGTGGGTGCGCTCGGTCTACCGCGGCGACCGCTACAAGTTCGTCGCGCGACTGAAGCGGCCGCAGGACTGAGGCGTCAACGCCGCTGCTCAGCCGCCCTGTGGCACGTACACGATTCCTCCACATCCGAACCGTGACCGAGGCCTTCCGCTGCGGTCGCGCCGTCACCTAGATTGCCCGGGCATTTCACAGGCGATCAACAAGGGGACGGAGCCGTCAGATGTCAGATGCCCCAGAAGTGAACAGAGGCGTGGTGACGCCGACCCGGGTCGTCATCGGCCTCTGCCTGGCCGCGCCCTTCGTGGCGATGCTGTGGGTGGGTTCGTACGCCAAGACCGACCCGCAGTTCATCGGTATTCCGTTCTTCTACTGGTACCAGATGCTGTGGGTGCTGCTCTCGACGCTGCTGACGATGACGGCGTACAAGCTGTGGCAGCGTGACCAGCGCGCCCGCGCTCCGCGGAAGGGCGGTGCGGCGGAATGAACGACGGTGTGAACGGCGTCGCGCTCGGCGTCTTCATCTTCTTCTTCCTGGCCGTCACGGTCATGGGCTTCCTGGCCGCGCGCTGGCGCAAGGCCGAGAACGAGCACAGCCTCGACGAATGGGGCCTGGGCGGCCGGTCGTTCGGCACCTGGGTCACCTGGTTCCTGCTCGGCGGCGACCTGTACACCGCGTACACCTTCGTGGCGGTCCCGGCGGCGATCTACGCGGCCGGCGCGGCGGGCTTCTTCGCGGTGCCGTACACCATCCTGGTCTACCCGCTGATCTTCACGTTCCTGCCCCGGCTGTGGTCGGTCTCGCACAAGCACGGCTATGTGACGACCTCGGACTTCGTGCGCGGACGGTTCGGCTCCAAGAGCCTGTCGCTGGCCGTGGCGGTCACCGGCATCCTGGCGACGATGCCCTACATCGCGCTCCAGCTCGTCGGCATCCAGGCCGTCCTGGACGTGATGGGCGTCGGCGGCGGCGAGAGCACCAACTGGTTCGTCAAGGACCTGCCGCTGCTCATCGCCTTCGGTGTGCTGGCGGCGTACACCTACTCGTCGGGACTGCGCGCCCCCGCGCTGATCGCCTTCGTGAAGGACACGCTCATCTACATCGTCATCGCGGTGGCGATCATCTACATCCCGATCAAGCTCGGCGGCTTCGACGAGATCTTCGCCAAGGCGGGCGACGCCTTCGCGGAGCCGAACCCGGCCACGGGCGCCCCGCGCGGGGCTCTCACCCCGCCCGACGCCACCCAGTGGACGTACGCCACGCTGGCGCTGGGCTCCGCGCTCGCGCTGTTCATGTACCCGCACTCGATCACCGCGACGCTGTCCTCGCGCAGCCGTGAGGTGATCCGGCGCAACACCACGATCCTGCCGCTGTACTCCCTGATGCTGGGCCTGCTGGCCCTGCTGGGCTTCATGGCGATCGCGGCCGGGATCAAGGTGCAGAACGGGCAGCTGGCGATCCCGCAGCTGTTCGAGAACATGTTCCCGGCCTGGTTCGCGGGCGTGGCCTTCGCGGCGATCGGCATCGGCGCGCTGGTGCCGGCGGCGATCATGTCCATCGCGGCGGCGAACCTGTTCACCCGCAACATCTACAAGGACTTCATCAAGCCCGACGCGACACCCAAGCAGGAGACCGCGGTCTCCAAGATCGTGTCGCTGCTGGTGAAGGTGGGCGCCCTGGTCTTCGTCCTCACCATGGACAAGACGGTCGCCATCAACTTCCAGCTGCTGGGCGGCATCTGGATCCTCCAGACCTTCCCGGCCCTGGTCGGCGGCCTGTTCACCCGCTGGTTCCACCGCTGGGCCCTGCTGGCCGGCTGGGCGGTCGGCATGGTCTACGGCACGCTCGCCGCGTACGGGGTGGCTACCCCGGCGCAGAAGCACTTCGGCGGCTCCTCCAAGGAGATCCCGGGCATCGGCGAGATCGGCTACATCGGTCTGACGGCGTTCGTGCTCAACGTGCTGGTCACCGTCGTCCTGACGTTCGTCCTGAAGGCCGCCAAGGCCCCCGAGGGCGTCGACGAGACGAAGCCGGAGGACTACACGGCGGACGCGGGCGACCCCGGCGTCCAGGTGGAGCTGCCGCCGGCCACGGCGGGCTCGTCCCACTGAACCCCCGGCAAGCGGCGGGCCGTCGGAGAAATCCGGCGGCCCGCCGCCGTGTGCGTACGGCAGACTCGGGCGCATGGACATCGTGATCCGGCCGGCGGAGTCCGGCGAGTACGGCATCCTCGGCGAGATCACCGCGCGGGCCTACCTCCAGGACGGCCTCCTCGACTTCGGCGAGGACGATCCCTACCTCGGCGAGCTGAAGGACGTGGCCAGGCGCGCGGCCGCCGCGCAGGTGCTCGTGGCCGTCGAGCACGACCGCGTCCTCGGCGGTGTGACCTTCGTCCCGGACGGCGGCCCGATGGCCGATCTGGCCCGCCCCGGCGAGGCGGAGATCCGTATGCTCGCCGTCGACCACGCGGCCCGGGGCCGGGGAGCCGGCGAGGCGCTGGTGCGCGCCTGCCTCGACCGCGCCCGCGCCACGGAGGGCTGTGTACGCGTGATCCTCTCCTCCCAGCCCGCCATGCGCGGCGCCCACCGCCTCTACGAGCGGCTGGGCTTCGTCCGCACGCCGGAGCGGGACTGGAACCCGCTGCCGGAGCTCCTCGACCTCACGCTGGTGACCTATGAGTTGACGCTCTGACACCAGCACGCCACAACATCTAGGGGTGGCGCGACAGGCGAGCACAAGATGTATGCTCATGCTCGCTGTCGCCGCAGGGGAATCCGGTGCGAATCCGGAACTGTCCCGCAACGGTGTACTTGTGCATGTTCCGTGCACATGGTCAGTCCGAGGACCTGCCGACAGTGCGTCCCGGCCACCCGGCCGGTGCGCTCCGACGTCCGGGCCTCGTGGAATGGGCCGGTGGACGCGAGGCCCCGTGCGCTCGTGAGCTGCCCCCTGCCCTCCGCAAGGCCCCGTGCCGAGCGAGGGAGAGCCTCACGTGACCATCGCGCCAGCCGAACCGGCCTCAGCGGCGGCCGAACCGGGCAACGACGGTCCCGGTGCCGCGCTGCTGCGGACCCTGACCGAGCTGACCGCCGACCTCCCCGACGCCGACCCCGGCCGGGTCGCCGCCGCCGCGCTGCGCGGCCGGTCCGCCCGGGCCGACGAGACGGAGCTGCGCGAGCTCGCCACCGAGGCGGCGGCCGGGCTCATCTCCGAGGACCCCGCGTACAGCAGGCTGGCCGCGCGGCTGCTCACCCTCTCCATCGCCGCCGAGGCGGCCTCGCAGGGCGTCACGGCCTTCACGGGGTCGGTCGCGACCGGCCACCGGGAGGGCCTGATCGCCGACCGGACCGCCGCGTTCGTGCGGACGCACGCCGCCCGGCTCGACGCGCTCGTCGACCCCGCCGCCGACGACCGGTTCGGCTACTTCGGCCTGCGTACCCTGCACAGCCGCTATCTGCTGCGGCACCCGCACACCCGCAAGGTGATCGAGACGCCCCAGCACTTCCTGCTCCGCGTGGCCGCCGGTCTCGCCGCGGACGACGGCGCCGGGGCGGTGGACGAGGTCGCCGCGCTCTACCGGCTGATGAGCCGCCTGGAGTACCTGCCGTCCTCCCCCACGCTCTTCAACTCCGGCACCCGGCACCCCCAGATGTCGTCCTGCTACCTCCTGGACTCCCCCAAGGACGAGCTGGACTCGATCTACGACCGGTACCACCAGGTCGCGCGCCTCTCCAAGCACGCGGGCGGCATCGGTCTGTCGTACTCCCGCGTCCGCGCCCGGGGTTCGCTGATCCGGGGCACCAACGGGCACTCCAACGGCATCGTGCCGTTCCTGAAGACGCTGGACGCCTCCGTGGCGGCCGTGAACCAGGGCGGCCGGCGCAAGGGCGCCGCCGCGGTCTACCTGGAGACCTGGCACTCCGACATCGAGGAGTTCCTGGAGCTGCGGGACAACACCGGTGAGGACGCCCGCCGTACGCACAACCTGAACCTCGCGCACTGGGTGCCGGACGAGTTCATGCGCCGGGTCGAGGCCGACGGGACGTGGAGCCTGTTCTCCCCCGCCGACGTGCCCGAGCTGGTCGACCTGTGGGGCGAGGAGTTCGACACCGCCTACCGCGAGGCTGAGCGCAAGGGGCTGGCCCGCAAGACCCTCCCGGCCCGGGAGCTGTACGGCCGCATGATGCGCACCCTCGCGCAGACCGGCAACGGCTGGATGACCTTCAAGGACGCGGCCAACCGGACCGCCAACCAGACCGCCCTGCCCGGGCACGTCGTGCACTCGTCCAACCTGTGCACCGAGATCCTGGAGGTCACGGACGACGGGGAGACGGCGGTCTGCAACCTCGGCTCGGTCAACCTCGGCGCGTTCGTGCGGGACGGGGACATCGACTGGGAGCGCCTGGACGAGACGGTCCGCACGGCCGTCACGTTCCTCGACCGGGTCGTGGACATCAATTTCTACCCGACCGAGCAGGCGGGACGCTCCAACGCCCGGTGGCGTCCGGTGGGCCTGGGCGCGATGGGCCTTCAGGACGTCTTCTTCCAGCTGCGGCTGCCCTTCGACTCCGCCGAGGCCAAGGCGCTGTCCACCCGGATCGCCGAGCGGATCATGCTCGCCGCGTACGAGGCGTCCGCCGGCCTCGCCGAGCGCGAGGGTCCGCTGCCGGCCTGGGAGAGGACGCGGACCGCGCGGGGCGTGCTGCACCCCGACCACTACGGCGTCGAGCTCGCCTGGCCCGAGCGCTGGGCCGCGCTGCGCGAACGGATCGCCGAGGTCGGGCTGCGCAACTCCCTGCTGCTGGCGATCGCGCCCACCGCCACGATCGCGTCCATCGCCGGTGTCTACGAGTGCATCGAGCCGCAGGTCTCCAACCTGTTCAAGCGCGAGACGCTGTCCGGCGAGTTCCTCCAGGTCAACTCCTACCTGGTCGAGGAGCTGAAGCGGCTCGGCGTGTGGGACGCCCGCACCCGCGAGGCGCTGCGCGAGGCCAACGGCTCGGTGCAGGACTTCGCCTGGATCCCGGCGGACGTGAGGGCGCTGTACCGCACGGCCTGGGAGATCCCGCAGCGCGGCCTGATCGACATGGCCGCGGCGCGCACCCCGTTCCTCGACCAGTCGCAGTCCCTGAACCTGTTCCTGGAGACGCCGACCATCGGCAAGCTCTCCTCGATGTACGCGTACGCCTGGAAGCAGGGGCTGAAGACGACGTACTACCTGCGCTCACGCCCGGCGACGAGGATCGCCCGCGCGGCCCGCGCCACCGTCCCCGTCCAGCAGGTCACCGACCCCGACGCGGTCGCCTGCTCCCTTGAGAACCCCGAGTCCTGCGAGGCCTGTCAGTGATGCCCAGCAACCAGAACCTGCTCGACCCCGGCTTCGAGCTGACCCTGCGCCCCATGCGCTACCCGGACTTCTACGAGCGCTACCGGGACGCCATCAAGAACACCTGGACCGTGGAGGAGGTCGACCTCCACTCGGACGTGGCCGACCTCGCGAAGCTGACCCCGGCCGAACAGCACCTGATCGGGCGGCTGGTGGCGTTCTTCGCGACCGGTGACTCGATCGTCGCGAACAACCTGGTGCTGACGCTGTACAAGCACATCAACTCCCCAGAGGCGCGGCTGTACCTCTCGCGCCAGCTGTTCGAGGAGGCCGTGCACGTCCAGTTCTATCTGACGCTGCTCGACACCTACCTCCCCGATCCGGAGGACCGGACGGCGGCGTTCGCGGCGGTGGAGAACATCCCGTCGATCCGTGAGAAGGCCGGCTTCTGCTTCAAGTGGATCAACGAGGTGGAGAAGCTGGACCGCCTGGAGTCACAGGCCGACCGCCGGCGGTTCCTGCTCAACCTGATCTGCTTCGCGGCCTGCATCGAGGGCCTGTTCTTCTACGGCGCCTTCGCCTACGTCTACTGGTTCCGCAGCCGGGGCCTGCTGCACGGCCTCGCGACCGGCACCAACTGGGTGTTCCGCGACGAGACCATGCACATGTCGTTCGCGTTCGACGTGGTCGACACGGTCCGCAAGGAGGAGCCGGAGCTGTTCGACGAACGGCTCGGGCAGGAGGTCACCGACATGCTCAGGGAGGCCGTCGAGGCCGAGCTTCAGTTCGCGCGCGACCTGTGCGGTGACGGCCTCCCGGGCATGAACACCGACTCGATGCGGCAGTACCTGGAGTGCGTCGCCGACCAGCGGCTGACCCGCCTCGGCTTCGCCCCGGTGTACGGCTCCGAGAACCCCTTCTCCTTCATGGAGCTCCAGGGGGTTCAGGAGTTGACCAACTTCTTCGAGCGGCGCCCCTCGGCGTACCAGGTGGCGGTGGAGGGCACCGTCGACCTGGACGAGGACTTCTGAGTCCGGACCGCGTCGCGCTCCTGGGCCTCCCTGATCTGACGGTCGATGCGGCGGTCGTGCACGATCCCGATCACCGAGGGGAGGACCAGGAGGACGAACATCCCGAGCACGACGACCATGGCGAGCAGTGTCTGTGTCTGTTCCGTAGTCATGACACCACTGTCGCGCCGGACACTCCTGTCGAACAGTGGCAGGACTGCCGCACACCCTCGATTTACTGCCATCCGCGAGGCACAATGGCACCATGTTGAAGAACGTGGCGGCCGTCCTGCTGGACGGCGTACACCCCTTCGAACTGGGCGTGGTCTGCGAGGTGTTCGGCATCGACCGCAGCGACGAGGGCCTGCCCACGTACGACTTCGCGGTCGCCTCGGCCGAGGGCCCGACGCTGGGCACCCACGCCGGCGGGCTGACCGTCTCCACGCCGTACGGGCTGGAGCGGCTGGAGGAGGCGGACCTGATCGCGGTGCCGGCCGGGAACGACTACCTCACCCGTGACTTCCCGCCCGAGCTGCTGGACGCCCTGGTCAGAGCGGTCGACCGGGGCGCCCGGGTGCTCAGCGTCTGCTCCGGCGTCTTCCTGCTGGGGGCGGCGGGGCTGCTCGACGGGCGGCGGTGCAGCGTGCACTGGCGGCACGCCGATGAGCTGGCCCGGCGGCACCCCCGCGCGACGGTCGAGCCCGACGTCCTGTACGTCGACGAGGGGCCGGTGATCACCAGCGCGGGTACCGCCGCCGGCATCGACGCCTGTCTGCACCTGGTGCGGCAGGAACAGGGCACGGAGATCGCCAACAAGATCGCCCGGCGCATGGTCGTGCCGCCGCACCGGGACGGCGGCCAGGCCCAGTACATCGAGCGGCCGCTGCCCGTCTCCTCGTGCGACACGGTCGGCGAGGTGCTGGCCTGGATGGAGCGGCACCTCGCCGAGGACGTCACCGTGGAGCAGCTCGCCGAGCGGGCGCTGATGTCCCCGCGGACCTTCGCCCGCCGCTTCCAGCAGGAGACCGGCACCACCCCCTACCGCTGGATCCTGCGGCAACGGGTCCTGCTGGCCCAGCACTTGCTGGAGGCGACGGACGAGACGGTGGACGCGATCGCCGGCCGGACCGGGTTCGGCACGGCGGCCGCGCTGCGCCACCAGTTCGTCCGGGCCCTCGGGACGACCCCGCAGGCGTACCGGCGGACGTTCCAGGGTCCCGAGGCCGCCTAGCCGCGGGGCATCGTCCGCAGCCTGAGGTCGTGCGGGTGCAGGGTGATGCCGACCCGGGTGCCGTCCTTGGAGCCGGGTGCCTGCTCGAAGCGGTACGACGTCGCCAGCGACGCCGTGACGAGGGTCAGCAGCGCCATCGAGAAGTGGTCGCTCGGGCACTTGCGGTTGCCGACGCCGAACGGGGCCATGGCGTGCTTCGGCACCTCCTTCGCCCGCTCCGGGAGCCAGCGGTCCGGGTCGAACCGGAGGTGATCGGTGTACGACCGCGGATCGCGCTGGACCGCGTACGGGCTGTAGACGATGTCGGACCCGGCCGGAATGCGATAGCCACCGAGTTCGGTGTCGGTGACCGCGCGCCGGGTGAGAATCCAGATGGCGGGCCGCAGCCGCATTGCCTCCACGACGACATTGTTGGTGTGCCGCAGGCCGCGGACGTCCTCGAATGCGACCGGCCGGCCACCGGTGACGGATTCAACTTCCGCCCGCACCTTCTCGGCGTGTTCCGGATGCACGGCGAGCACATGGAGCAGCCACATGATCGTGGACCCCACGGTTTCGGCGCCGGCGGTGAGAATGGCCACGACCTGATCGTGGATCTCCTGCTCCCCAATGGGGTCGCCATTCCCGTCCGTGGCCTCCAGCAATGCCGTCAGCAAATCGTTCGGCTTTTGACCGGACGCCCGGCGTTCGGCGACGATCTCGTCGACGATGCGATGGAAGTCGGCCAGGGCGCCGTTGAATCGGCGGTTGGCCGGGAGGGGCAGCCGGTAAAGCGGCCCGAGCGGGATCACCATGCGCCGGTACATGCCCCGGAAGAGCGTGTCGAGCGCCGCGGACAGCCGCTCGGCGCGCTCGTCCATGTACGCCCCGCGCAGCAGGCAGCGGGCGGCGACGCGCACGGCGATCCGGAACGCCTCGGTGGTGCAGTCGATGATCTCGCCGGCTGCCCAGCGCCCGGTGAGCGCGTGCGCCTCCTCCTCCATGACCGGCGCGTAGCCGGGGATGGCGTCGAGCCGGAAGGCGGGCTGCATGGTGCGGCGCTGCCGGCGGTGGCGGGGGCCGTTGGCGGTGGCCACGCCCTCCTTGCCGAGCAGGTCCTCCAGCGACTCCCACAGCGGCCCGGCGATCTCGAAGTCGGTGCTCAGCGCCAGCGCGCCGGTCAGTTCGGGGGTGGTGACGGCGTACAGCGTCTTCGGGCCGAGCCTGATCCGGACGACGTCGCCGTGGTCCCGCAGGCCGGACATGAAGGCGAGCGGGTCGCGGACCATCCGCCAGGCGTGGCGCAGCACGGGGATCCCGCCGCCGGCGAGGGGCGGCTCCCGCAGTTCGGAGGAGGGGCGGGAACCGGTCGTGGGGTGCGTGGACTCGACGGTCATTTCTCACCTGCCGCTTCGTTGCTGACGTACGGGGGCGTGGACCGGTCGTCCCAGCTGTCGACCTTGTACCGGCCGGACTCGTGGTGGAACCAGTAGACGGAGCTGAACCAGTTGCGCATGGCGCCGACGCAGGTGCGCACGGCGGCACCGAGTTCCTTTCCGTGCCGGGTGCCGTCGCAGAGGGAGTCGGCGAATTCCAGGGCCTCGCGTTCGGCGGCGAGGAATTCGGAGACGCAGGTGTCGACGCGGCGCCGCATTTCCGCGACCGCCTCCTCCAGACTCAGCCGCTCATGGGTGACGAGACTGATGCCGAGATTGTGCACCTCGTCGCCCGCTATTTCCTTCGGGAGCGAGCAGAGGTCGTTGTACCAGGCGGCGAAATCCTGGCTCAGTAATGCCGCCCGCGCATAGGCGGGATGTTTGCGCACCGGGTCCGGGAGTTCCAGCTGTGCGCTCGGCTCCAGCAGATCGGTCCAGATCCGGTGGGCGAAGGTGAGACGGCGCAGGGCGAGGTATTCGTCGACGGTGGGGATACGGCCCTCGGTGCGGTTCTCGAATTCCCGGTCGTACGCGTCGATCACCGCGTGGAAGTGGCGGGCGAAGCGGGTGTTCCAGGAGGGGGACAGGAACGAGTACAGCCGCGTCAGGCTGTCGGCGAGGCCCGCGACCAGCGGATCGGCGTGCCCCAGGTGCCTCTCGGGGGCGTCGAGGGCGGCGTGCAGCCGCGTCCGCAGGCGCCGCCAGGCGGCCGGGCGGCGGTGGACGATGTCCCGGTCGTGCCGGTCGTCCCAGACGAAGAACCACGCGCTGTAGTCGGCTATCGCCTGGAGGACGTCCTCGGGGGCCTCGGTGTAGTACCCCGCCATGAGGTCCGTGTAGCACAGGCCGTCGGCATGCTCTTCGACCTTGTCGGCCGGCATGAGCCGCTTTTCGAGCAGCCAGGTGCGGGTCTTCTCCTGGAGCCGGGGCCAATAGGGATGGAGTTGCCTGGGAAACGCTTCCTCGATCACCGGAAGAGAGAGCGAGGGTGGAACCGGTACCGCCGTCGGTGTCGATGTGGTGCCGCGTGAGAAAGCATGCACGAACAAACCCCTCTCAGGCCGCCGGTCGGTCACGCCCTTCCCTGCGCCGGGCGTGCACCGTCGTGTATCCCCGCTCTTCCATTCAGCACCACAACTGACCGTTCTGGGAACGGATTTGCATCATTCACTACCCCTACAGGACTGCCGTCCCGCTGTCATCGGCGGAACGCGCTCGAACAGATGACGGACATGCGAACGGCGCCCGCCCGGGACGGAGGTCACGGGGGGCGCCGTACGGAAGGTGCCTGCGGGGCGTGCGGGGCGTCAGTCGTTGGCGACGACGGGGTAGCGCGGCTCGTTCTCGGCCATCTGCCGCAGCGCGTCCTTGCGCTCCCTCTTCGAGAGGCGGTCGATGTACAGGTAGCCGTACAGGTGGTCCGTCTCGTGCTGGAGGCAGCGGGCGAAGTAGCCCGTGCCGCGCACCCGGATCGGGTTGCCCTTCTCGTCCTGGCCGGTCACCTCGGCGTAGTCGGGACGGGCGAGCGGCGCGTACGCGGTCGGCACGGACAGGCAGCCCTCGTTGCTGTCGTCCAGGCGGCGCCGGTCCGCGGGGAGTT
>Ga0164243_10002151_pt1 | contig 32960 bp, 23 predicted proteins | sample OricompcompostOP_FD_108781 | JGI IMG/M metagenome (GOLD analysis project Ga0164243, IMG submission 108781) | Organic Plus compost microbial communities from Emeryville, California, USA - Original compost - Organic plus compost (OP) | ecosystem: Engineered > Solid waste > Mixed feedstock >... | reverse complement strand
TCCGAACCAGGCTTGTTTACCATTGCCGCGCAATGCCAAGTGACCAGCAGGATCCAGGTTGTTCGGGCCCGTGTTGCCCGTGAAAGCAACGCTCCAGCCCCCTGCGGCCGGTGCGTCCTGATTGTTGCGGCGCTGTACGGCTGTACCCCAATCCATGGTCTGCACGTCCACATTGAACCCCAGGCGTTTGAACAGATCGGCGGTAACCAGCGCCGCAGCATGCCAAGTGGGAAAATCCACCGGATCCAACAGCACGACCTTTTCGCCGTTGTATCCAGCCGCCTTGATAGCCTCGCGGGCGGCATCGATGTCACGCTTACCCGTCAGCTTTTCCATGCCGGCGTCGCTGTCCATCGGCGAACCGGGCACGAACACGCCGCACTTATCACTCCAGTACTCCGGGAAATCCGCGCCATTCATGGCGGTCATGTATTCCGTCTGATTCACCGCGCTGAGTACGGCACGACGAATGGCAGGATCATTGAACGGCGCATGCAGATGATTGAAACGCATCACGCCGATGGTCGGCAGGCTACGCTTGACCAGGTGAATGCTGGGATCCGAAGTCAAAACGGGCAAGAAATCGTTGTCCACCATCTCCACACCGTCGACCTCACCCGCTTGCAGCGCAGCAATAGCGGTAGCGCGGTCGGGGATGATGTGCCAACGCACCTCGTCTACGTGTGCGAGCTTCGGCCCCGCTGTGAACTCGGGCTTGTGGTCATCCGCGCGCGGCACATAGCCGGCGAATTTCTCATACACCACGCGTGAGCCGGACATCCATTTGTCAGCGACAAATTTGAACGGACCGCTGCCCACCATTTCTTTGACGACTTCGGCTTCTGGCGTCTGAGCCAGGCGCTCCGGCATGATGCATGCCATATTGCCCGATTGCCGCCCCAACGCATTCAGAATCAGTGGAAACGGTTTTTTCAGCTTGAATTGAATGGTTTTGTCGTCCAAGGCGGTCAGCGATTCCGTCGACTGCATCAGCGATTTACCCATCAGGTCTTTCTTGGACCAACGCAAGATGCTCGCTACCGCATCCTGCGCGCGTACCGGCGATCCATCATGAAACACCAGGCCGTCACGCAGCGTGATCCTCCACAATAGGCCGTCGTTTTCGCTGACGTGATTGGCCACCATTTGCGGGCTGGGTTGATAGTCGTTATCCAGACCATACAAAGTGTCGAATACCAATTGTCCGTGCACCTGCGTTACGGCAGCAGTCGTGAACACCGGATCCAACAACGTCAGGTCGGCTTGCGGCACCCAGCGAAACGCCAGTTTTCCGGATTGTGCAAAAGACATACCCGGCAACGCCCAGGCGGCGGCCGATGCGGATGAGGCCAACAGAAAACTTCTACGATCCATTTTGATCTCCAGGATAAAAAAGGAAAAACGTTCAGTACGCACCGCCAATACGGTGCCGCGCAACAAAGTGGCCGTCGCCGACTTGAACCAGCGGCTTCACATCGGGTTCATCGCCCACGGCCCTTACAGGACTGGGCAACTCGCTCAGTTCCAACATGCCGCCGCGACGAGCGGTCGGATCCGCGATAGGCACCGCCTGCATCAACTTGCGGGTATAAGCATGCTGGGGATTCTCGAAAATCGCCTGGCGCGGGCCGATCTCGACGATCTGGCCCAGATACATCACCGCAACGCGATGACTGATCCGTTCCACTACGGCCATATCGTGGGAAATGAACAATAGGCTCACGCCCAAGTCGCGCTGCAGATCAATCAGCAAATTCACGATTTGCGCCTGTATGGATACGTCCAGCGCAGACACGGACTCGTCGGCGATCAATACCTTGGGGTCGACCGATAACGCGCGAGCGATGCAGATACGTTGCCGTTGGCCACCTGAAAACTCGTGTGGCCATCGTCTCAACATCGATGCATCCAGCCCCACGCGTTCAAATAGTTCCGCCGCGCGGTGGTCTGCCTGAGCGCCGTCGTAGAGACCATGGATCAGCATCGGCTCTTTGACGCAATCGCCCACGCGCATGCGGGGATTTAAGGAGGCAAATGGGTCCTGGAATACGAACTGCATATTGCGACGGAGCAGACGCAGCCCTGCAGCGTCGTCCTGGTCGATCGTCCGCCCCTCAAAGGTAATCGTGCCGCGTGTGGTTTTGGCCAGACGCAGCAATGATCGGCCAGTCGACGTTTTGCCGCACCCGGATTCCCCCACCAATGCCAGCGTCTCGCCCGCATGCAAGTCGAAATTGACCTGCTCCACGGCATGAACACGTTTCTTGACGCGAGCAAACATGCCACCGCGCACGTCGAACCGTGTCACCAGGTCGCGCACGCCCAGCACCACGTCCGGCTTGGCCGCCACGGCGGGCGGCGGCTCCGCCTGATCGGCTTCCGACAGCAGAGGGAATCGCGCCGGCAAGCTCGTGCCTCGCATCGCCCCCAGACGCGGCACCGCCGCCATCAGGGCTTTCGTATAGGGATGGCTGGGCGCCTCGAACAGCCCATAAACATCGTTGTTCTCAACCACATCACCTTTACGCATCACCATCACGCGATCGGCCACCTCGGCCACCACGCCCATGTCGTGCGTAATGAAGATGACTCCCATGTCCATCTCGCGCTGCAGTTCGCGGATGAGCTGCAGGATCTGTGCCTGGATGGTGACATCCAGTGCGGTGGTGGGTTCATCAGCGATCAGCAGCGTCGGTTTGCATGACAATGCCATGGCGATCATCACGCGCTGGCGCATGCCACCGGACAGTTCATGCGGATAGCGCCCCATGATAGCGCTAGCACCGGGTATACGAACCTGATCCAGAATACGAATGGCCGCAGCACGCGCCGTCGCAGTATCGCCGGGCTGATGCAGGCGAATGGCCTCGACGATCTGAGCTCCTACCGTGAACACCGGGTTCAACGACGTCATGGGTTCTTGGAAAATCATGCCCAGGTCGTTGCCTCGCATCGCCCGCATACTGTCTTCGGACGCAGCGACCAGATCCACGGCTTGGCCTGTAGCACGATGAAGCGTCATGCGCCCGCTTTCGATACGGCCGCCGCCAAATTCCACCAGACGCATCACCGCTAACGACGTTACCGATTTACCCGAGCCGGATTCGCCCACGATAGCCAGCGTTTCGCCACGATCAACGTGCAGGCTCAGCGAGTTGACCGCGCGGAACGTTTTGTCGCCCCGGCCAAAGGCGATCGACAGTTCCTCGACCTCGAGCACGCGACGGTTCTTTGAGGTATGTGTATTCATCTTCAAATCCTCTTGGCCATGCGCGGGTCAACCGCGTCACGCAGCCCATCGCCCAGCATGTTGATGGCCAGGATCGTGATAGACAGGAACAGTGCCGGGAAAGCGATCAGGTGAGGCTTGATCTGCCACAGTGCACGGCCTTCGGCCATGATGTTGCCCCACGACGGCACCGAAGGCGGAACGCCTGCGCCGATAAAGGACAGGCTGGCTTCAGCCAGGATGGCTACACCGCATATATAGGTGGCCTGTACCATCAACGCTGCCAAGGTATTCGGAAAGATATGGCGCAACACGATGCGCAGCCGGCTTGCCCCAGCGGCTACAGCAGCCTCTACATAAGGTTGCTCACGCAACGACAGCACCAATCCACGCACCAAACGCACTACCCGCGGCACCTCGGCGATCGTGATGGCAATGATCACATTCTGCAACGACGCGCGCGTCAGTGCGATCAATGCAATCGCCAGCAGAATCGTAGGAATGGACATGAAGCCATCCATAATGCGCATCACCACCGCATCGACCCACCGGACGAAACCCGCAGCCAAGCCGATCGCCACCCCGATCACGGTAGACAACGCCGCTACCGAAAACCCGACAATCAACGAGATGCGCGCGCCATAGATCACGCGAGAGTACACATCACGGCCAAGCAGATCCGTGCCGAACCAGAACTGCGCACTGGGTGCACGCGTACGATGAATAGGAGATAGCGCGGTCGGGTCCACCGTCCCTAAAAATGGCGCAAAAATCGCGATCAGGAACAGCAACAACAGCAGCAGGCCACCGACGGCTGTCGTCGGATGCCGCTTAAGAAAGCCGATAAAAGTATTCATCAGTACTTGATCCTCGGATCGAAGGCGCGATACAGCAGATCGACCAACAGGTTGACCAGCACGTACATAAAGCTGAAGAGCAGAATGACGCCCTGAATGATCGGGTAGTCGCGCCGCAGAATGGCATCGACCACCAGGCGGCCCAGCCCGGGAATAGAGAAGACGGTCTCAGTTACGACCGTGCCGCTGATCAGCAACGCGACGCCACTGCCGATCACAGTGATAATGGGTACGGCGGCATTCTTTAATGCATGGCGAAACAGCAGGCCACGATTGTTTACGCCCTTGGCACGCGCAGTACGCACATAATCCTGACTCAAGGTTTCCAGCAGTGTTGCGCGTGTGATGCGAGTGATCAGCGCTACGTAGACGCTGCCCAATGCCAACGCCGGTAATACCAAGGTATGTACCGAGGCCCAGAACCCGGTCGACAGGGGAACGTACCCCTGCACCGGAAACCACCGTAGTTGCAGGCCAAAGAACCAGGCCAGCAAATAGCCTACGGCAAACGAAGGCACAGAGAAACTGAATACCGCCAGGACCATGATGGTGCGATCCTGCAGACGGTTATGCTTCCATGCGGCCAATGCTCCGATCGGAATGGCAATGATGACCGAGACGATCAAAGTCATCAGCATCAGCGAGAACGTCGGGGCAAGCCGCTGGCTGATCATATGGCTCACCGGCTGACCGGTGAATAGCGACATGCCCAGATCACCGTGCAACACATTCCAGCTCCAAACACCGAAGCGTTGCAGAAACGGTTGGTCCAGCCCCAACGTCGCCCGAATGCGCAGAATGTCATCGGGCGTCGCGTCTTCCCCCGCCAACAAGGCGGCGGGGTCACCCGGCGCCAGGTCAAGCAAGCCGAACACGAATAGCGCAACGAACAGCATGACGGGTAAGGTCATGAACAGCCGTCGCAATGTGTACGAAAGCATTGTTTCCCTTTATCTAGTCAAGCCGCGGCTAAAGAATCGTCCAACGGCTACCCCCGGATTGCCCTGCGAAACTACGCAGAACGACTTGCGCCGGATTCTAGATAGAGGGGAACATTCAATCCATATCAATATTTCTAAAACAACGTTGCTTTTATTGGAAGGCTTCGGCAAAGCCTTAAGGTTGTTGGTTTTGCGACCAAGAGAAGATCGGAGAGCCTAGGGAATTCCCTCACCCCTGGATAACCGCGTCGCCCAAGCCTGCCATCACTTTATCCAACGTAACCGGGAACTCCCGCACACGAACACCCGTTGCGTTGTAGACAGCATTGGCCACTGCCGCGCCCGCACCGCACACGCCCAACTCACCCAGACCCTTGACGCCCAGCGCATTGGCGTGTTCGTCGGGCTCCTCGAGAAACACGACATCCATCTGCGCGATGTCGCCATTGACCGGCACCAGGTATTCGGCCAGATCGTGATTAACGAAATGCCCATGGCGTGTATCCAACAGAGTCTGTTCCATCAATGCTGCCCCGATGCCCCACGTCATCCCTCCGAGGATCTGCGAGCGCGCCGTCTTGGCATTGAGGATACGCCCGGCACTGATGACCGACAGCATGCGGCGCATGCGGATTTCACCAGTATCGATATCAACCTCGACTTCGACAAAGTGCGCGCCGTACGAATGCTGCGAGTACGCTTTGTACGATTCGCCCATAGGTCCCACGCTGCCCTCGGCTTGCAAGCCACGTGGCGCTGCGCGCGGCATCAGCGCAGCCAGGGATTCTGAATGGCTGCCTGCGATGATCTTGCCACCGGCAAAGCGTAGCGCGTCTGCGTCGGCCTCGCGGTACGGTGATCCGGCGGCGTCAGCAATCTGGCGCTTGATAGTCTGGCAGGCCGCTAACACCGCATTGCTCGTGCTCGCGGCTCCCCACGAACCGCCCGAGCCGGCGGTGCGAGGATGACGACTATCACCCAGCTGCACTCGTACCGCCGACATGGGCACCCCCAGGCTCTCAGCGGCGACCTGAGTGATGATCGTGTAAGTGCCTGTACCGATGTCGGTCATATCCATGCTGACAGTAATCCGGCCCATCGCATCGATAGCCACACGTGCGGTGGAGGCGCCGATGTAATTGGGCCGGATGGCAGCCGCCATACCCATGCCGATCAGTTTGCGCCCCTCGCGAACGCTGGCGGGGTTGGGATTGCGATGTTTCCACCCGAAACGCTCGGCGCCGGTGCGCATGCATTCCACCAGATTGCGAGCGGAAAACGGCACGCCACGCTCGGGGTCTTGAGCGGGCTCATTACGCACACGCAGTTCGATCGGATCTAGCGCCAGGCGCTCGGCTAGTTCGTCCATACCGCATTCATAGGCCAACATTCCAGGCGCCTCCCCCGGTGAACGCATCCATTCGCCACGATTCAGATCCACAGGCACCAGGCGATGACGGGTCAGACGATTGGGGGCTGCATACAAGTGGCGGGCGAATACTGCGGTCTGTTCGCAAAACTCCTCGAAGCGAGAGGTAGCCGAATAAACGTCGTAGCCCATCGCCGTCAACCTGCCATCCGGCTGCGCGCCCAGGCGCAACTGATGCACCATAGCTGCACGATAGCCAGCGTTGGCATACATCTGTTGACGCGTCAGGGCGATCTTGACGGGACGCTGCAATATTCTGGCGGCCAGCGCCGCCAGGATGGCATCGGCATGAGGAATCAGCTTGGCACCAAAGCCTCCACCCACGTAGGGGCTGATGATGCGGATACGCTCAGGCGCAATGCGCAGCGTGTTGGCCAGCGTGGCGCGAAAATTATTCAGAGTCTGCGCTGACGCGTATACCGTCAGATCATCACCCCGCCATACCGCGATGGTAGCCTGCGGCTCCATGGGATTATGGCTTTGATACGGTGTCGCGTAGGTCAGATCCAAGGCGACCGCTGCCTGCTTGAACGCGCCCTCGAAGTCACCTACCGCGCTGTCGGGGGTCATACCCGCATTGACACGCGGCGGCGTATAGGCCTGCCCCAAGCGCGACGTCAGTTCGAAATCGGCCTTTTCCTCGTCGTAGCGCACACGTATCAGACGGGCTGCCGCGCGCGCAGCCTCGAAAGTTTCGGCCACAACGAGCGCCACCGGTTCGTCGTAATAGCGCACGCGGTCGTTGACCAGAGCGGGCCGGGCACGCGTGAAGACATCCGGCACCTTGGGCGGCACAGCGGGGCCGAATTCCGGCTGCGCCGGCGCGTTGCGATGGGTCATCACATACAAGACGCCTGGCGCGCGGCGCGCGGCGCTGTCATCGATGTCCCTGATGCGCCCCTTGGCGATGGACGCGCCCAGGATGTATCCATGGGCAGCTTGCCCGGCTTCGGTGTGTTCGTAAGCATAGGTAGCCCGGCCCGTTAATTTCAATCGGCCATCAATGCGGTCGACAGGCTGGCCGATGAGGCTCTCAGTTTGCGTGGATGTGGTCATGGTCAGGCTCGCGAGATGTGGGCGGCTGTCGCCAACGCCTGTTGCAGGGTCCGCTTGGCCAGCGGAATCTTGAAATCGTTACCGCCATGTCCCTGTGCCGTGGCCAGGGCAGCCTCGGCGGCCGCCACATAGGTCCCGACGGCGGCCTGCTGTCCCGTCACGCTCTGTTCTGCAGCCACGGCACGCCACGGTTTGGGCGCAATACCTCCTAATGCGATGCGGGCAGTGCGCACCTGGCCGCCTGAGGCATCGAGCACCACCGCTACCGAGACCAGAGCGAACGCATACGATGCACGATCGCGCACTTTGCGATAGAGCTGATGGCCGCGCGGCGCGGGAGGCAGCGTGACGGCAACAATCAGTTCGCCGTGCGCCAGCTGGGTTTCAATATGCGGCGTCGTGCCGGGCAAGCGGTACAGCTCGGTGACGGGCAGACTACGCGTTTGGCCGTCCGGCATGATGGTCTGCACTGTAGCGTCCAACGCCGTCAGCGCCACGGCCATATCCGAGGGGTGTACCGAAATGCACTGGTCGCTGGCGCCGATCACCGCATTCATGCGGTTATGGCCCTGCATGGCTGAGCATCCCGTGCCCGGTTCGCGCTTATTGCACGGCGTATTGGGATCGTAGAAATAGGGGCAGCGTGTGCGCTGCAGCAGGTTGCCGCCGGTCGTGGCCTTGTTGCGAATCTGGCCTGACGCCCCCGCCAGCAGCGCCTGCGACAGCACAGGGTACCGGCTGCGCACGCGGCTGTCGGCGGCCAAGTCGCTATTGATTACCTGGGCGCCGATACGCAGGCCTCCCTCAGCAGTGTCCTCTATGACGGCCATGGGCAGGCGGCTGATATCGACGAGATGATCGGGTTTTTCAATTTCCAATTTCATCAGGTCCAACAGGTTCGTACCGCCGCCGATGAAACGCGCTCGTGGATTTGCCGCGACCGCTTCCGAGGCCTGAACGGGGCTCGCAGCTCGCTCATAGGTAAAAGGCATCATGAGATCAGGCCTCCTTGGCCGCGTCATGGATGGCAGCAACGATGTTGGGATACGCGGCACAGCGGCAAATATTGCCGCTCATGCGCTCGCGTATCTCGGCATCGGTCAGAGTCGTCATGGGCGCGGCCACATCCTGGGTGGCATGACTGGGCCAACCGGCACGAACCTCTTGCAGCATGCCGACTGCCGAACAGATCTGACCGGGCGTGCAATAGCCGCATTGGAAGCCGTCACGCGCGATAAAAGCGGCCTGCATGGGGTGCAGTTTTTCATCAGTGGCAAGACCCTCGACGGTCGTGATGTCATCGTCCTCATGCATGACCGCCAAGGTCAGGCACGAATTGATGCGGCGGCCATTGATCAGTACGGTGCATGCGCCGCACTGGCCGTGATCACACCCTTTCTTGGAGCCCGTCAGGCCTATCTCGTGGCGCAAGGCATCCAGCACTGTAGTGCGCGGGTCCAGCGACAGCGCATATACCTCAGCATTGACGCGCAAGGTAACGGGACGAGTCGGCAACGGCGTAGCAGCGCCCGGCACAGCCTGGGCAGCGCGCGCCTCGCGCACCGCAGTCGGCGTCGCGCTTGCGAACAACAGGCCAGTAGCGGCGCCAGCCTGCAGAAGGGCGCGTCGAGAAGGACGCGTCGGCGCATTGTCATCCATGAGTTTCTCCTGAAAGAAGGGCAGGCACTCAGTATGGATAAGATCGCCGAGCCGCTCTTTCAGGAATCAGGACGCGATATCAGAATCCTGGAAACCCGCGCGTTGCCGGTAAGCACGGGGCGTGATGCCGATCACGCGCCGGAAAGTCGACGTGAAATGGCTTTGACTGGAAAAACCCAGTCCGAAAGCAATCTCGCTGATCGGAAGATTGAGGGTACGCAGCAGCGTTTCGGCTCGCCTCACTCTGCGCTCGATTACATACGCATAGGGCGCCATGCCAGTCTCGGCCTTGAAGCGCCGCGCAAACGTATCGATGGGCATTCCAGCCAGCCGCGCCAGTTCGCTTAGCGATATCCCGGCTTCGATGTGCGACTCGATGTAGTCGTCCAGGCGCTTGAGTACGCCACGGCCCAGGCGAGGCAATTTAGCGGCTGCGTCGGCAGATTGCCTGCCAACGTTGCCACCTAGCCGCAGCGATATCACCGCCAGCACGTGTTCCAGGTACGCCGCCTCTGGCAGTTGGCCTGCAGCCATTTCGGCAGCGAGCGACGCCATGAGCGCGCGGATAACGGAGTCGCTGGTATTGACGCGCAGCGGAACAGTGGACAATTTTGAACAGCCCGGCAGATCCAGATGCGGATCGACCCACAACGCGGTGTAGAAAAGATCAGCATCGCGGAAATAGCCATTACGCTCTACTCCGGCAGGCACGAAACTGATCACTCCTGAACGGTCGCGGCCATCATAGATATGTTTGGCGCCGTCACGAATATGAGTGCGCGCAGTAGCGCCACGCTCGGTCAGGATGATGACGTGCTGTGGCGCCGTCCAACGAAACTCCGCCTCACGGCAAGTCCAGCGGCGGCGGTCGATAGTGATCTGGCCGCCGTACAACGAATGCTTTTGCAACGCCTGTCCGTCAGGCTGGCTCGCGAGGATCTGTCCATTGCCCACTAACGGTTGCAGCAATTGTGCCGATGCTCGATGTGTCGTGTCCATTCGGTCATCCTCCCCGTCGATACGGGCTATGGGTCGCTGAATCACCTCGTCCTCTGAAAGTACACAAAAAAGACGGTCATTTTGCAGTCGTTCAGCTGACAGTTAGGACAGCTTCATGAAGGTGTCACCCCTTTTCCCTAGCATGCCCCTCTCACGCGAGCGCCAGGGACGACGGATGTAACGACGGCTATGTCACCAGCTCTGTGTCCTCAATGCCCGCATATCCCAAACCGGAATCAACCAACATGCCTGACTCACTGAAAAACCTCCACCGCCGTCAATTGCTGAAATTCATTGCCGGTACCCCGGCATTTCTGCCGCTGGGCGCAGCCACGACCGCGATGCTCGCGGCCTGCGGCAGTGGCAGTGACGATGATGACGACGATGAGTCGACCCCGGTCCCAACTCCGCAAGTCAAATCCGCGAGGTTCGTCGGCATGCCGGCCCCTGCTGCCAGCAGCCCAGCCGAATTAGCCACCACCTCCGTGAAATCGGAACTGGTGTTAGAGCTGACTGACGGCAGCACCGTCAATTACAAGCTGGCCTATCAGCCGTTCTTCATGACCGGCGACATGGTGCCGGACGGCAATGGCGGCGAGATCCTTGCTGGCGGTTACTACGACATCAATAACCAGCCATTGATGGACACCTCGGTGCCCGGAGATATCAGCCAGTTCTACTCGGACTGTCCCGATGGCACCTCGTTCCTGACGGTCGAGGGCGCAAAAGTCGACGGCGTGAAGGGCAACACCGTATTTGCGGTAGTGCAGTTCGAATACAAGAGCAAAGCCAAAGACGGCTCCAGCACCTACGGTGCACTGCCGTCCCCAATTGCGGTGCTGACACTGGATCAGGACCCCGCAACCGGCAAGCTCACGCTGGTCAAGTATCACAACGTCGACACCTCGAAAGTCCACGGACTGTGGATCACCTGCGGCGCGAGCCTGTCGCCCTGGGGTACGCACCTGTCCAGCGAGGAATACGAACCGGACGCTTTCGATATGAACCAGGGTGGCCAATCGCTGTCCACGCTCAAGGCCTACAGCAAATTCACCTACGGCAACGAAACCAGCGCCAACCCCTACAACTATTGCCATTTGCCCGAGATCGTCGTCAACCCCGACGGCACCGGTACGGCCAAGAAACATTATTGCCTCGGCCGTATCTCGCACGAGCTTGTCCAGGTCATGCCCGATCAGCGCACCGTGCTGATGGGTGACGACTACACCAACGGCGGCCTGTTCATGTTTGTGGCCGATAAGGAAGCCGATCTGTCCGCCGGCACCTTGTACGTAGCCAAATACACCTCAGTCCTGAGCGACCGGTCGGTCGACCAGGCAACCGCCGGCAGAATCCAATGGATCAAGCTGGGCCATGCAACGAGTGACGAAATCTCGGCACTGGTGAATACCGACAATATCCAGCCCACAGACATCATGGACGTGGTCAACGCGACCACCGCGCCGGACAACACCTATACCTCCGTAACGCTCAACAAAACGCAGCGTTGGGTCAAGCTGGCCGACGACAGCGACAGGACGCACAAAGCCGCTGCGTTCCTGGAGACCCACCGTTATGCTGCGCTCAGAGGCGGCAGCATGGCCTTCACCAAAATGGAAGGCACAACGGTGAACGCGAAAGACAAGATCGCCTATTCGGCCATCGCCAACATCACCGATTCCATGGTCGTCGGCCTGTCCGGTTACGTGGCCGAGCACAATGTGCACTTCCCCAAGAAAGTCAACGCCGGTTGCGTGCTGCAGCATTTCCTGGGCGGCGGCATGGTGGACTCGGATGGCAATGCAATCAACAGCGAATGGGCTCCGCAAAGCACTGCCGTGCTTATCACAGGCGAAGACCTGCCCTCTGGCACGGCCGACGCCCTGGGCAACACCAGCAATCCGGATCTGATCGCCAGCCCCGACAATCTCAAGTTCTCGGAACAACTGCGTACTTTGTTCATTGGCGAAGACAGCGGCAACCACTTGAACAACTTCCTGTGGGCGTACAACGTCGATACCAAGTCGCTCGAACGTCTATTGTCATGCCCCGCTGGCGCCGAATCCACCGGCCTGCACGCCGTGGATGAGATCAACGGTTGGACCTACATCGCCAGCAACTTCCAGCACGCGGGCGACGAGTGGGCGCGCTATATGAACAAGGCCGACGAGGCAGGGTCATCGATCACCACCGGTGGCTTGCCGGCCGCGCTCATGGCCCAGATCGATGAAGCTATCGACAAGAACTTCAAGGACAAGAACGGTGCCTATGTGGGGTATCTGACTGGTGATGTGAGTGCAATCAAGCTGAAGTAAAACGTAGAGGTGAGTTCGAACGAATCGGCCAATCCCTTGTGATTGGCCGATTTTTTTCAACTGCTGACAGCATTCCTCATGCCGCGGTGCAACACCGGCCGAGAGCGCTTGAGGATCTGCGTCCATAGCGATAAATTCGGTGTAACGACGTCATTGACGCAGCCTGCGCAGGAAGGCTGCAAAATCGTTGGAGCACGCGAATGGATATCATCGAAACCATCACTTCGCACACCGCTGCGCTGCAATTGCCGCTTTACGCCGTAACGGCGACCGCCATACAAAAGGCGGATACCCCAATCATCCTTACCTTGCATTGGCACGGGTTCCACCGCGACCGTGCATCAATTGGCTCGCTGCAGTCTGTTGCGGGTTCCGCAGTCCAAATCAACCAGCGCTGGCACGACTATGCCGTGATTGATCGCGCCGTGTTGAATGCGGGCTGGGAACTCGGGGCCTGGGATGTCGAACGCGTGGTCAGACCCGCGTGGTATCGCCTTAATGCGCCAGTGTCCGAAGCGCTAGCATGCCGCAGAGCCTTCGCGGATTATTCGGATCTGCAGGGCTCGGACGATGCCGTAATTGTCGAAGCGCCTGATCAGCAAGCGCTGCTCGATCTCGCCTCCCGCCAAGGCTACGTCCGTTGGTTATTCAGGCCCCGTAAAGGAGGCTTGTGGAATCAACTGGACGGGGACGACTGCACCTTGGACGGCGATGGCGGCCGCTCGTCCCCATGTCCCGTTCCATTACAACAAGAGGGGCGCGAACTGCGCCGGAAGGTGATCTATCGCCTGGGAAGAGGCAGAGATTTTTTGATTCAATAAGTTTCATTTAGAATCAAAATTTCCTCTTGAAGCGCCTTTTGGCGCCCATAAATTTTTTGCGCATCCGCCTGGATGTACGGCGCACGGGCCTCATCCGCAGCGCCGGCTTTCACTTTTTGATGATCAAGACTTCAGGAGATAGAGTCATGAAGATCCGTCCCCTTTACGACCGGATTATCGTTAAGCGAATCGAACAGGAACGCAAAACGGCTTCCGGCATAGTCATCCCAGACTCGGCAGCTGAGAAGCCAGAGCAAGGCGAAGTCGTCGCTGTGGGGCAAGGCAAGCGTAACGCCGATGGCTCGATACGGGCGCTCGAACTCAAAGCTGGCGATCACGTACTTTTTGGGAAGTATGCCGGCCAAACCGTGAAAGTCGATGGTGAAGAGCTGCTCGTCATGCGCGAAGAAGATGTCTTCGCCGTGCTCACACCCCAGGATACTCAATTGAAAAAAGCGGCCTGATGCCACGACCGTAAGATTGAGGAGCAAAAAATGAGTGCGAAAGACGTTAAATTTCACGATAGCGCCCGCAGCCGTGTCGTCAAGGGCGTCAACATCCTGGCTGATGCCGTAAAAGTCACGCTCGGGCCCAAGGGCCGTAATGTTCTGCTTGAACGCAGCTTCGGCGCCCCGGTCATTACCAAGGACGGCGTCTCAGTAGCCAAGGAAATCGAACTTAAAGACAAGTTCGAAAATATGGGCGCCCAGATCGTAAAGCAGGTCGCATCGAAAACAGCCGACGTGGCTGGCGACGGTACGACCACGGCCACCGTGCTGGCGCAGTCCATTGTCCAGGAAGGCATGAAGTACGTCGCCTCCGGCATGAACCCCATGGATCTCAAGCGTGGCATCGACCTGGCCGTATCCGGCGTCGTAGACGCCCTGCGCAACATGTCAAAACCGATCTCTACCAGCAAGGAGACGGCACAAGTGGCCGCCCTGTCGGCAAATGCCGACGAAGCCATCGGCAAGATCATTGCCGATGCCATGGACAAGGTCGGACGCGAGGGCGTGATTACCGTAGAGGACGGCAAGTCGCTGGACAATGAACTGGATATCGTAGAGGGTATGCAGTTCGATCGCGGCTACCTCAGCCCCTACTTCATCACCGACCCTGAGAAACAAGTCGCTCAGCTCGACGATCCCCTGATTCTGCTGTACGACAAGAAAATCTCCAACGTGCGCGAGCTATTGCCCGTCCTGGAAAGCGCCGCCAAGGCAAGCAAGCCTCTGCTGATCGTCGCTGAAGATGTAGACGGAGAAGCATTGGCCACCTTGGTCGTCAACTCCATGCGCGGCGTACTCAAAGTCACTGCGGTGAAAGCACCGGGCTTCGGCGATCGCCGCAAGGCCATGTTGGAAGACATTGCCATCCTGACCGGCGCCACCGTGATTTCCGAAGAAACGGGCAAGCAGCTTGATAAAGCCACGCTGCAAGATCTCGGAAGCGCCAAGCGGGTCGAAGTGCGCAAGGAAGACACCATCATCATCGACGGTGCGGGCAAACAAGAGGCGATCGACGCGCGCGTCAAATCGATTCGCAAACAGATCGAGGATGCGACCAGCGACTATGACCGCGAAAAACTGCAGGAGCGCGTAGCCAAACTGGCTGGCGGGGTGGCAGTGATCAAGGTGGGCGCCGCAACCGAAGTCGAAATGAAGGAGAAGAAGGACCGCGTCGACGACGCGCTGCACGCCACGCGCGCGGCCGTCGAGGAAGGCATCGTACCCGGAGGCGGTGTCGCGTTGCTGCGTGCTCGGGCGGCGATTCAGGACCTGAAAGGCAGCAACGCCGATCAGGATGCCGGCATCCGCATCGTCCTGCGGGCTCTGGAGGCGCCGTTGCGCGCCATCGTGGCCAATGCTGGCGAAGAGCCGTCGGTAGTCGTCGCGAAGGTCATTGACGGCAAAGGCAACTATGGCTACAACGCAGCCACCGGCGAGTACGGTGACTTGGTCGAGATCGGCGTCGTTGATCCGACGAAGGTGACGCGGACCGCATTGCAAAACGCGGCGTCAATTGCAGGGCTCATCCTCACGACCGACGCTACCGTTGCACAGGCGCCTGAAGACACCAAACCGCAAGCAGCTCCTGCCGAGGCCATGGACTTCTAAGCCTGGCCTTAGCTTCTTAACGCAGCCCTTGGGCATCGCGCTTCGGCGCGATGCCTTTTTATTTATTATGAGCATTGCGAACGTGAAACGGTGGGGCGGCCTGGCGGGGAATGATGGTAAAACTCACCAGATACGTAGTTCAGAAACAAGGAAACACAGGTGATCAGTCTGAAAAGGTGTCGCGTGGCCATGACAAAGGCTTTGCTCGGCACATGTATTTTGCTGTGCTTCCAACTCGCGTGGAGCTCTGCCGCACTGGCAGAAGGCGACAACCCGCTTTCCCCAGTCAACAGATCCAGCCCCAGTGAAACCTACCAGTCGCTGGTCTCGGGCGCGAAACGCCTTGAGGACCTGTACAGGGTCTATACCGTCGACAAGAGCTTTGCCAATCTTCACGAGATCCGTTATCAATTCAATCGTCTACGCACGCTCCTGGATTTGGACGCTGTGCCCTCGGCCAACCGCGTGAAGATCGGTAATGCGGCATTGACCTATCTTTCCGACATTCTGGTCCGATTGCCGGCACTGGATCCGACATCCATTCCTGGCGCGATCATCGGCGAGAGCCCTCTCCCCGCCCGTTGGACGATCCCCGGCACCGATATCCAGATCGCCCGCGTCGACAGCGGCCCACATGCGGGCGAATATCTCTTTACCGCTGAAAGCATCGCGAATCTCGCCGAGTATTACCGGCGAGTGCGAGACCTGCCGGTACTGCAGCCCCGCTACTATCCCTGGTTTCACAAAGAGCACATCAATGCGACGGGGCCGTTAATTCCAGATTGGCTCACGAGAGACATTCCGGAATCCTGGAAGGCCCTTTACCTGAACACTCCCGTCTGGAAGATTGTCGCCATCGCGTTCGTGTTACTCGTCGTGCTGACACTGGCCTATGTCTGGGCTCGCGTCGTCAGAACGCAAAGCCGCCATGGCAGCGAAGTACGGAAACTGTGGTGGCGCTTTACCCTGCCTGCAGTGCTCCTGACGATCTACTATGTTAGCGAATGGTTCGTCATCGCACACATCAATCCCGCGGGTCTTTTCGCGACAGGTGAAAGTCTTCTCTCAACTGCGGTGCTCTACGGTGCGGCAGCATGGGCGACATGGATTGGCTGTTTCCTGGTGGCCGAAGTCATCATTAATACACCTCGGATAGCAGGAAACAGTCTTGATACGCACCTGCTTCGGCTCGCCGCGCGAGTCACCGCCATTGGCGCGACGGGAGGCATCCTCATTTATGGCGCCAACGAGATCGGCATACCGGCCTTTGGTCTCATCGCGGGGATCGGTATCGGTGGCTTTGCGTTGGCATTGGCCGCGCAATCGACCATTGAAAACCTGATTGGCGGCGTAGCACTTTTCGCGGATCGTCCGTTCCGTATCGGTGACGTCATCAGTTTTGGACACGAGCGCGGATCGGTGGAGATGGTCGGCACACGGTCCAGTCGAATCCGCGCACTCGACGGCACCCTCGTTACCGTGCCGAACAGCGATCTCGCCAAAATGAAGATCGTAAACTTCACGAAACGCAACAAATGTCTGTTTCACCACACGCTGGCTCTGCACGTGGATACTCCCGCCAATCAGCTTCGCTTGTTGCTTCATCGCGTGCGCAGCTTGATGACCGAGGAAGACATGGTTGAAAAAACGGACAGCTCGCCGCGAGTTCGTTGCGTAGGCGTCGCGGTCGGGCGTATCGAAGTAGAGCTACGGGCCAGTGTACTGACCACGGACTATACGAAGTTTCTCGCAGTACAAGAGGCGTTGCTGTTGCGGATATTCGAACTCATCGAAGAGATGGACATCGAATTCGCGCCGCCCGCTCTCGCTTCGATACCTAGTGTGAAATAGCCATTAGGCTCACACGACCGCAACAGCAACAGCAACAACTCAGTTTCGCCCGGATCCAGGCGCTGATCGCCACCGGGGATGGCGAGGCCACGATCAGTCACGCAAGAAGTCGAGCAAATCCTGGTTCAAACGATTCTTGTGCGTTTCTGTCAGACCGTGAGGCGCGCCAGGATAGACGATCAGCTTGGCGCCCTTGATCTGCGCGGCGGAGGCCTTGCCCGCGGCCTCAATCGGAACGATCTGGTCGTCGTCGCCATGGATCACCAGCGTAGGTACGTCAAACTTCTGCAGATCCGAACGGAAGTCAGTCGCCGAGAATGCAGCGATAGAGTCATACGTGTTCTTGTGGCCGCCCTGCATACCCTGCACCCAGAAGGCTTGAATCAGGCCTTGGTTAGGCTTGGCGCCCGGACGATTGAAACCGAAGAACGGACCCGAGGCGATGTCCAGATATAGCTGCGAGCGGTTCTCCAGCGATGCCTTGCGCAGGCCGTCGAAAACCTCGATAGGCAGGCCGCCAGGGTTGTCGGCGGTCTTGAGCATCAGTGGGGGCACCGCGCTGACAAGCACCGCTTTCTTGACGCGGTTGGTTCCGTGGCGGCCGATATAGCGGGCCACTTCACCGCCCCCTGTGGAAAAGCCCACTAACGTGACGTCTTTCAGATCCAGGGCTTGGATCACCGCAGCCAGATCGTCGGCATAGTGATCCATATCGTTGCCCTCCCAGGGTTGGCTGGAGCGCCCATGACCGCGGCGATCATGCGCCACCACGCGGTAACCTTGAGATGCCAGGAAAATCATTTGCGATTCCCAGCTGTCCGAACTCAATGGCCAACCGTGGCTGAAGGCAACTACGGGGCCGTCTTTGGGGCCCCAGTCCTTGAAGTAAATCTGTACGCCATCGCGCGTCGTGATGTAGTTGCCGTTCTTGGTGACATTGGTCACGGGAGCCGCCTCTTCCGTCGGAGCAGCTTGAGCCGGGGCGCCGGCCTGCACAGCAGCGGCCAGTATTGTCGTTGCAACAGATTTGGATAGGGTGTTCATGATCAACCTCGTCGTAGTCATTCGGTTAGGAGCCGGAGTGGCTTAACGACATTCTGCGCGACTGAACAAGACGATTGGTGATATAAAATCCTAAAATGTTAACCGAGAGTACAAAATGACAGATCGGCTCGCGGAACTATTGCAGCGCTTCGCCATTAACGCGCAGGTATTTCACGCCGGCACCCTATGCGGCCACAACTCATTGGAAGCACAGGATGGTCTGGGGCAATTGCACCTGATACGGCGCGGTCCGGTTGAGGTAATTCACGACGATGCCTCGCTGATCGTCGAAACACCCAGCCTCCTACTGTATCCACGGCCGATGGCGCATCGATTCATCACGGACGCTGTAGATGGCGCGGACATGGTGTGCGCCAACCTGCGCTTCGAGGGGGGCTTGCACAATCCCATCAGTGCGGCCCTTCCGCCTTTCATCTGTCTGCCACTGGATTCGATTGCCGGCGCGACCGACGTGCTGCGAATACTGTTCGACGAAGCATTCAAGCAACGATGCGGCAGGCATGCGGTGGTGAACCGGCTCTTCGAGGTAGTGATTATCCAAATCCTGCGGCAACTGATGGAGAACAATCAGATGCAAAGCGGCATGTTGGCGGGCCTAGCGCATGCCCGCCTGCGCATCCCGATCGTGGCCATGCACGAGCATCCGTCCAAGGAATGGTCGCTAGAGGATCTAGCCAGCACCGCCGGTATGTCACGCAGTGCGTTTGCCACGGCGTTTCGTGAGGTGGTGGGCATCACGGCAGGCCAGTATCTGCAGAGCTGGCGCATCGGCCTGGCTCAACGCGCATTACGCCAAGGCCAGCCGCTCAAGCTCATCGCCGCCGACGTCGGCTATGGCAGCGAGGTCGCCCTATCACGTGCCTTTAAAGCACACACGGGACAATCACCCGGGCAATGGCGTAAGTCGGTCGGTAGTGTGTAGGAGGTGATCTGTGCGTTACAGTTCGAGTTAGCAATAGCACCGCTCCACAGCTCTATACTCAGCAAATGTACGCACACATCCAACTAGGAGCCAGAGATCTCCGCCATATGGCTGCGTTTTATGATGCTGTATTGGCTGAACTGGGCCTGACACGTGTCACCGATCTGGATCACATTGGAGCGGCGGGGATCATTTGGCAAAAACCCGGAAACCGCTGGCCGCAGTTCGTCATTAATTCACCCTGGAACGGCCTTCCCCCGAGCTGTGCTAACGGTTCCCAAGTCAGTTTTTTGGCCCCCACCCGCCGGGCTGTCGATGCCGCGTGGGGAAAGGCCATCTCGTCTTTCGGTGAAGACGCCGGCCCTCCTGGACTACGCCCGCGCTATGCCCCAGATTTCTACGCCGCCTATTGTCTGGACCCTGAAGGGAACAAGCTGTGTTTTGTTCACACGACGGCGCATCAAACTTAATACCTTTAACGCCGCTCAATCCTGAAACTGCTTGAGATATCGGGTCAGCCATTCGACAAATAGCTTCGCGCGTCGGCTCATCCGTCTGGTAGAGGGATACATCACTGAAATAGGCGTCAACTGACCGTTCCAGTCTTCTAATATCGGTACCAACGCTCCGGATTTCAGCAATCTGGCCACGACCAACGAGTGCGTTTGGCCAATGCCCAGTCCATTGGCAATCATCGCAATTTGACCAGCGCTGTCGTTCGAGAACAGGTCGAACCTTGAAAACTTATACTCGGTTCCTTGATTGCGTAATTGCAGCGGCCATATCTCGGTAGTCGCAGATCCAAAATACCCGACTAGAGCGTGTTTTTCCAGCAGCTCCTGGGGGCTCTGCGGGACACCATAACGTTTAAGGTAGCGCGGACTCGCGCATGTCACGAACCGGTCCTTGTGCACGACCTTGGCCACCATGGAACTGTCGGAAAGCGCGCCCCCTCGAATCACGCAATCGACGCCCTCCTCCACCAAGTTGACAGGACGATCACTGATACCCACCGCAAGCTGCACGTCTGGAAATTCCGCTTTGAAGTAACCGAGCGCCGGAATAAGCACTTCATGCGCAAAGGACGAATAGACATCGATGCGCAGTCGCCCTTTGGCCGCCAGGCCCATGCTACGCAGCGCCTCGTCTGCCTCGTCGAGTTCCGAGGTAATTTGCGTCGATCTTCGGTAATACTCAGTTCCCTCAACGGTGAGCGAAACCGTCCGTGTGGTGCGTTGCAGCAGTTTGGTGCCCAAATGGGTTTCCAGCTCAAGCAATGCCTTGCTGACCGTTGAACGTGGCAGCCCAAGGTGCTTGGCCGCAAGCGTGAAAGAGCCTGTCTCGACGATTCTGTGAAAGACACGAAGACTAAGCAGATGGTCCATGAGGGTGCGCTCAAAGAGACGAGAGGGGAAATTCCACGGCAATTATTATGCACGCTAAGGAACATATAGTTCGCGATAACAGTCTAATCATGAATCCCAAATTTCTAAAATTCAATCTGAAATTTGGAGAAAATCATGGATCGTGACGCCTACCACGCAGCACTTTTGTCTTCCCGCTATGGTGATCAGCCGAGGCCGACAAACATCATCTGGAATGATGTTGTCGAACAGCAAGTTGCACATAAATCGGTGAGGACATTCTTAGACGAACCACTGCCCGACGGCTCCCTCGAGACGATGGTTGCGGCCGCCCAATCGTCATCTACGTCGAGCGCACTGCATTTGTGGAGTCTCGTGGCGGTGACAGACGCGGCGTTAAAGCAGCGTCTGGCCGATACGATTTCGGCTACCGTACCAATCGATCGCATTCCTTGTATAGAAGAAGCTCCCGTGCTTCTGCTCTGGGTGGCGGATGCATCCCGATCAGCCGCGCTGACCAAGGAACTGGGTTCCGATCCTGTCGTATTGGAGCACCTGGATACTTTTTTGATGGCATCCATCGATACCGCACTTGCAGCACAGAACGCGGCGCTGGCAGCAGAGTCCATCGGGCTTGGCATCGTGTTCCTGGGCGTAATGCGCAACGCTGCTAAAAAAGTAGCGGAAATTATCGGCCTGCCGCCTTATTCTTTTGTAGCTTTTGGGATGGCAGTAGGTCGACCGGATCCACAGCGAGCGTCTGCGCCACGCCCCCGCATGCCGCAATCGGCAGTGGTCCACGACAACGGATACCAGCAAGACCGCTATCGCCCATATCTTGATGGTTACGAGGAAGCCTATCGACGATTCCGAAACTCACAGCAGATGAGTCCTGAAACCTGGCAGAGTTCTGTGCAAGAGGCCGCGACCAGCATGGCTTACATGGGAGGACGCCAGGATTTGCGCGATATGGTGACCGAACGCGGGTTCAAGCTTCGTTAACTGCAATCGTGTGAATCGACTTTATCGTGTCGCTGCAGCCAGAACGGCCCGATCCAGGCGTCAGAGCAGTGCCGATTCGATGACACTTCTCCCTACCACAGGAAAACCCCTAGAAAACATCGCGTCTTCATAGAGAAAACGCGGGCCCGAACACGGCTGTGCGTCATTCAACGCCGCATTCCCGTGCTCGACATGCCCACGACATATGCCTATACTTTTTCAATAATAGACATTATGTCTAAAAATGGAGACAACGATGAACGCCCTTCCCCGCCTGGCCGGCGCGCTGGTAACCAGAGCACTCTGTCTGCTCTCGACGCCGTCACGCGCCGAAGCCCCCCTACCCGATCTGATCAAGCTGATCGTGCCGTTTTCGCCCGGCGCCAGCAATGATGTGTTCGGCCGCGCCCTGGGCGCCAAGCTATCGAAGGAACTGGGCACAAACGTCATCGTCGAGAACAAACCTGGGGCGGGCGGCGTGATTGGCGCGTCCGAAGTCGCGCGGGCAAAACCGGACGGCAGCACGCTGTTGTTCAGTTCAGTGTCATTCGTGACAAATGCGGCCACGCAGGAAAAGCTGCCGTATGACGCGATAAAGTCATTCACGCCTATAGCCGTAGTGGCACGCGGCGCCATGGTGCTCGTGGTGAGCAAGTCCACGTCATATACCAGCGTGGCGCAGTTGATCGATGATGCCAAATCTCAGCAAGGCAAGCTGAACTATGGCTCGGCCGGCATCGGATCCATCGGGCAAATGAGCTCCGAATTGCTGAGCCAACAAACAGGCACAGACATGGTCCATGTGCCCTATAAAGGCATCTCGAACGCCGTGACGGACATGATAGGCGGCCGGCTGGAATCCATGATCACCACGCCGGCGTCGGTCAGCGGTCCCTTGCAGGCCAAAGACATACGCGTGTTGGCAACAACGTCGACCACGCGTTCGAAATTCTTTCCTGACGTACCGACTATCGCGGAAACCGTGCCGGGCTATTCCGTCGATGTGTGGTGGGGCGTATATGCGCCCGCCGGCACGCCGGCCGATTATGTGAACCGTGTGAATGCTGCCATACGCAAAGTCAGCGCCGAACCTGATATGCGTGAGCTGTTTGCTCGCGAGGCCACCGAACCGTCAGACATGAACAGCGCCGACGCGGCAAAGTATGTGCAGGCTGAATTGTCGAAATGGCAAACGCTGGCATCTGAACGGCACATCGTTGCGAGCAAATAGTGGAATGGTGTAGGCCGCCGTTGTGCCGAGGCCGGTCAACGTATGCCGACTGACCGGACCTGCTCTTACGTCGGTAGCTTTACGCCTTCCAGCTTGGCATAGGGCGGCGCGTATAACGCCGTATTGCCTCCTAAATCACGCGTCAGTTTCGCGCCGGCTTCCATGACGATGGGCAGATAGTTCTCGAACACGGATTTGTTGAAGCGGTACAGAGGCATACCCAAGGACAGAGCGCAGACCAACCGTTGCCCCGGCCCAAAAATGGGACATGAAATCGCCGCGCTTTCCGTTTCGCGTTCTGCCAGCGAAATCGCATACCCGGCTTTACGGATGCTGTCATAGACAGCGCCTTTTTTACCGTCAAATGCCAATAGCACTTTACCCGCGGCGCCTTTATCCAGGTCGACACGATCGCCCTCGCGGACGTGCATGCGCACTGAGCGCGGCTGAACCATGCGATGCAAGCAGATGCGCTCGTCGCCTTCGCGGATATAGATGGCTGCGGTTTCCTTGGTTTGGCGGATCAGTTCGCGCAATACCGGCGCGGCGTAATCCCACAAACGGAAGGACTCCTGATACAGCATGCCCAGATAGAACGGTGTGGGTCCGAGCATGTAGCGGCCGTCCTCCAGGCGTTTGATAAAGCCGAATTGCTCCAGCGATTCGCACAGCCGCAGGATGGTGCTGTGGTACATGCCCGTGGCATTCATCAAATCAGTCAGAGTCATGCCTTCGACGCTCTCCTGAAAGGCCATCAGGATGGACAAGGCTCGATTGACTGACGCCACGCCCGAGTCGGCGGCTTTCGGCATAAAGGACTCCTGAATTTCTAAGGTTCGCTGATCAGCAAAAACGCCTCAAATTATATATTTTCGAAAATAGACATCATGTCTATTTTGTTGATAAACTGAAAATCATGGACAAGAAAACATCTGCTGCCAATCGCTTGAAACGCACGTCGTACTCCGCGAATTCTCACGGTCCATTGCGCGGTCTACGCGTCATCGACCTGTCGCGGCTAGTGGCGGGCAATATGTTGACATTGCAACTGGCCGATTTCGGCGCCGATGTCATCAAGGTGGAACCACGCAATGGCGATACCTTGCGCGCATTCAAGACGCGTGACGTCGAAACGTTCTGGAAGGTCTACTGCCGCAACAAGCGCAGTGTGTGCCTGGATTTCCGGCACGAGCGTGCCATCGGACTGCTGCGAAAAATGATCGACCGCGCCGATGTACTGGTAGAGAGCTTTCGCCCCGGCGTGTTGGAGCAAATGGGTTTGGCGCCGGATATGCTGCGCCGAACCAATCCGAAACTGGTGGTCGTGCGCATTTCTGGCTGGGGTCAATCGGGTCCATACAATCGCCGTCCGGGTTTTGGTACGTTGGTGGAGGGGTATTCGGGTTTTGCCGCGATGAACGGATTCCAGGATCGCGAGCCCGTACTGCCGCCCATGTTTTTGGGTGACATGACTGCGGGACTGTATGGCGCCAGCGCCACCATGACCGCATTATGGGAGGTCCGTATCAACGGCGGACAGGGACAGGACATCGATTTGTCGTTGTTCGAGCCGATGATTTCCATACTGGGTCCGCAGGCCGCAAGCTACCGCATTACCGGCAAGGTCAAGGCTCGCACCGGCAGCCGGTCCAGCACCACGGCGCCGCGCAACACCTACAAGACGGCAGACGGCCAATGGGTATGCGTATCCACGTCGACGCAGACCATGGCGGCCCGCCTGTTCTGCGCCATCGGGCGTGCCGACATGAATGCGGATCCGCGCTACAGCACGAACGTGGCACGGCTGGAACACGTGCAGGAGGTAGATGCTGTCGTGTCCGAGTTCGTAGGCCAACGCACACTGGCAGAGAATCTGCAGATCTTCGAGGCCGCCGAAGTCACCGTAGGCCCCATCTATGACGCGTCGCATTTGCTGCACGACGACTACGTGATCGCACGTGAAAGCCTGATCGATGTAGAAGACGCCGACCTGGACTACATGCCCATGCACAACGTCGTGCCGCGGTTGTCCACCACCCCAGGCACGTTGCGCAGACCCGCACCTCGCAAGGGCCAGCACACCGCAGAATGTTTGACAGAGTTGTTGAACGACACAGACTTGCAGCCGCTGTTCGACCAGGGCGTGATCTTTGGTGAAGCATCAATCGCCAATAAAACCGAAGCATCCGTACCATCCGTATCGGCCCTGCCCCAGACAGCCTGACCGCACCTACCTGCACCGCATACTGACATCGAAGGAGACCCAATCATGAGCAAAATCGGAACACAGATCGACACGCTGGGCGCCTGGAAAGGCCCGGATATTGACTGGATGAAAGAAGGCCTGCATATCCTGAGCGATAACGAACAACGCGAGATCGACCTGGCGCTAAAACACCTGCTGGCTCAGGGAAACCTCGATTTTCCGGACATCACGCCGGAAACGTTCCCGTTGGACAAGGTGGGCGACCTGATGCGTGCGTTGCCCGATCGTCTGCGCCATGGCCGTGGGTTCCTGATGCTGCGCGGACTGAATCGCCAAGCCTATTCCGATGACGACATGACGCGCATCTATTTTGGCCTGGGGTCATACCTGGGCAAGCCGATGACGCAATCATATCTGGGGGACATACTGGGTCACGTCATGGACGTCAGCGACTATGAGCCAAAATCGCGTGGGTACCGCAAAGGTGGCGGCCAACTCATGCACACCGACTCTTGCGACATTATCGGCCTGATGTGTCTGAAGTCCGCCATATCGGGCGGCGAAAGCCGCATCAGCAGCGCCCTGGCGGTGCACAACACCATGGCTCGGGAATATCCACAACTGTTGGAAATCCTGGCGCGCGGCTTGTACCTGAAACGCACCGATGAAGACGGCCGCCGTGCCACCCGCACGTACAGCCCGGATCGCGTGCCATTTTTCTACGAAGAAAACGGCGAAGTCACTTGCTACCTGCCCACAGGATATGCGCGCCTGGCCGAAAAGAGCGGGCAATGCAACTATACGCCCGAGGAATCCGAGGCCTTGTACCGCGTACGCAAAGTATCGGCGTCACCCGAGCTGTATCTGGACATGGGATTTAAAGAAGGCGACATCCAGTTCCTGAACAATCGCATGATGGTTCATGGCCGCACCGACTACCAGGACGCCAAAGAACTGGCCGATCGCCGCCACCTGCTGCGCTTGTGGTTTGAGGTCCCCTCCTGGCCTGCCATGCCGGAAAAGCAGATTTTCCACACGGCTGAAGACCGCCGGTTATGGAGTCAGTATCGCAAGCCGCTGATTGAATTGCCCTCGGTGCATTATCAACAGTTGCTGGACGGCCAGTTGGGCCAGATGGTGGATTGAGCACGAAGCAAAATGTCCATTGCCCTGTCGGCCTGATAGGGCAATGGACGTTCGTCCTTCACATAGCGCCGAATTATTCGAGCGTGATTTTCTCTCGTTTAACGACCTCCGCCAGTTGCTTGGTCTCGCTCGCAATACGTCTGGCGAAATCGCTCGGGCCAACCATGGCAATGGTTCCTTGTGCGCTCAACGCCTTGTTCGCTGCGGGCGCCGACATAGCGTGTTTGGCCTGCTCGTACAATTTTTCAATAATCTCCGGAGGGGTTTTTGCGGGTGCCAACAATCCCAACCAGAACGTCACAGCGATATTCGGAAATCCCGCTTCGGCGATGGTAGGGACGTCAGGCAACTGAGCGAGACGTTGCGGTGACGTCACGGCCAGCGCCTTGAGCTTTCCAGCTTTAACCTGCGGAATACTCGTCAGCGTGTCAAATAAGGTATTGACTTCCCCAGACATCGCCGCTGTGCTGGCCTGTGACCCGGCCTTGTAGGGGACATGGGTAGCCTTGAACCCCACTTCGTTGCCCAACATCGCATACGCCAAATGCGCCAGATTTCCCATACCGCCCGAGCCGTAAGTGAGCTCAGACGGATGGCTCTTGGCAAAGGCCGTCAAATCCTTGAGTGAGTTGATCGAGTGTTTCTTTGCCCAATCGGCATTGACGTTCACGATGAATGGAGCGTCCAGTACCAGCGCGATAGGGGCAAAGTCCGTGGACTTGTAGGGCGAATTTTTGTAGACCAATGGATTGACGGTAATACTGCTGCTGTTGGTAGCCAGCAAGGTGTATCCATCCGGTGCTGAACGCGCCACCTCGGCGGCTCCGATTGAGCCATTGGCGCCGCCTTTGTTCTCGACAATCACGGGCTGTCCCAATGTCTTCGAAAGGTCATCCGCCAACAGGCGAGCCATCGCATCGGTAATGGATCCCGCCGGGAACGGTACAACGATTCGAATAGGTTTGGCAGGCCACTTTGGGTCTTGCGCGAACACCGCGCTCGAACTCAGCCCAAGCCCGGCAGCACCCGCGATACTGGCGGACGCTACGAGAAAGTCTCTACGCGATTTGAATATAGTCATTTTTTTGTCTCCGAATAGTTTGACAACTTCCAAGCCGAAAATGCCGGGCTTGCTTTCTAAGCTGCTTTCTTCGTTGCGGCGGTTCCTGTTATGCCGCACGCCTCAAGTGCCTGCTGCTGCGCTTGAGTCAGTCCGAGCACTCGCGCGAAAACCTCTCGGCTGTGCTCCCCCAGGGTGGGTGCCGAACGGATGACTGCCGTTGGCGCTGCTGTTTCTCTGAACCACGGTGTGGTGGTCAGGTATTGCTCCAAATACGCGCGCGGAATCTTTGTGAAGAATCCCCGCTCGCTGAGATGTGGATCATCCAGAATCTGCCAGACAGGCTTTACGACGCCGGCACTGATACCGGCTGTTTGCAATTCGTACATAGCCTGTTCCGCCGGCCGTTGCGTGGTCCATATGCTGATCTGCTCGTCTATCATTTTTCGCTGGGCGCGGCGGCCGGACAGATGATTCAACGATGATTCCTGCGCCAATTGCGGCATCCCTAGAACGTCAGTCAGGGCCCGCCACTGCGTCTCGTTGGTCACGCTCACAACCAGCCAATCATCATCGCCCTCACATTGATAAATGCCGTGAGGTGCGAAAACAGGATGCGCGTTTCCGTTACGAGCGGTGGTGTGGCCACATACCGACTGCTCTATGAGGAACGGTGCGACCATCGAAAGCATGCATTCGACCTGCGAAAGATTGACGTGCCGCCCTTTCCCCGTGCACGCCTGTACAAGCAGCGATACCAACGCAGCGGCCCCTCCATTCCATCCCCCGATGGGGTCTCCATACGCATAGGATGTCAGTGACGGCGGATTTTGAGGAAATCCGGTGTGATGAGGCAAGCCGCTTGCCTGCTCGAGCGTGCCACCATAAGCCCTGGTGGTGCTCCACTCGTTGCCACTTCCGAATGCGGGCATGGAAATCATCACCAGCCGGTTGTTCACCCGGGACAAGGCTGCGTAATCCAAGCCCAATTTAGGAAGCACTTCAGTCGAATAGTTCTCGATGACCATGTCAGCGGTTTTCACCAGCTCGAGCAACATCGAGCGCCCCTCTAGCTGCGTCAAATCGAGCGTAATGCCGAGTTTGTTGCGGTTCATCAACGCGAAGTTGGAGTTCTTTTCGTATAACCGATCGCGATAAAACTCCTCGGTATAGTGGGTCCCTCTCCACCAATCCGGATATTGCGTTGCCTCGACCTTGATGACTTCAGCGCCAAAGTCGGCGAGCGTGCGCGCTGCCAATGGTCCTGCCCAACCCATCGTCAGGTCAATCACGCGAATCTGCCGCAGCGGTGGCAGAGCCACCGCTGCGCGTGTGCGGCGTGATCTGGGGCGCAATGCCTGTTCAGTGCGGTAAAAGGCATTATCTACCCCCAATGCCGGCGCAGTCCCGCCTGGTAGCGGCCCCGCATCACCAAGCGGCAGCGGAACGACCACACCCTCGAATTGGCTCGATCCGAATTCAACTGGGACAAACGCACCACGATCTCGATGGACCCGCTGCCCAAGCAATTCGTCCATGGTCGGCACCAGTACGGCGGGAAATTTATCGCGTGCCAGTTGCTCAAACCATTCCTGTGCGGTCTTGGTCAGCAGCGCCGGAATCAGAAACGCGTCGATCTCGTCGGCATGTTGAATACGCGTCGGGCCATTGACGAAACGAGCGTCATTGGCGTGCTCCGGGTGACCGATAGCCGAGCATAGCGCCGCCCATTGAGGAGCCGTATGCGCGAAAATTCCGATCCAGCCCTGCTTGGTCTGGTAGATTCCCCCCGGGTGCGTCGTGCAGAATCGGTTCACGCCCAGACGGGCTTTGGGGTGGCGGCCGTCTTGCACCATGCCCGCCTCCATTTCCACCACAGAGAACGCCAGTTCGTGAATACTGAGCACATACCGGCGAGTCCCGTCGGACACTCCGATCAGTGCTGATATCGCACTCGAGAACGCGGCCAGGCCGGCGACGATGCCGGTTTGAATGTCGTGTGGCAGATGCGGCGGGCCTTCCACCGCCCCGCTGGTGTAGACGGCGCCGCTCAAGGCACGGCATACAGCCGTCGTTCCCACGAAATTGCGATAGGGCCCGCTTTCCCCAAACCAGGTCAAACACACCTCAATGGGAGCGTTCGACTCATCGGCAGCCTCCCCTGTACCGCAGACCGGCCGGCTCAGCACGTCCACGCCTGCGCTCAACGCTCTGGCATCCAGAATCACGTCACAGGTTCTCGCCAGACGCGATAGCCATGCGTGCTCTTCAAAGCGGCTATTGTTCAAGGTAACGCTGCGTTTATTGGTGTTGAGCCAGGCGTTCAGCGCGCTTTGCGGCGCCGAGTCAGGAGTACTCAACAAAGGCGGAACAAGTCGCAGTTCTTCCGCCGCGGGGTCCTCAAGTTTGATGACTTCAGCGCCAAAGTCTGCGAAGAGCTTGCCAGCATAAGCCAGTGCCGCTCCGGTACCTATTTCGAGGACGCGAAGTCCAGCGAGGGCAAGCTGCTCCGTAGAGTCGTGCTTTATCACAGTCGGTTCCTCAGTAATTTTCTGCTCACCACGTATCGACAAAGGAGCGACGTGCCCGGCCGGCACGCAACGCTGCGGATGCGATTCCCTGACGAATCCAGGTGCGGGTTTCGGCCGGATCGATGACTGCGTCGATTTCGGTCGTAGAAGCCACGTTGATGGCATGGCCACGCTCGTATGCGCGCGCTACCAATTGTTCGTAAAGCGCCTGACGCTCGGGCCCTGGCGGAACGTTCTCGAGTTCCTTTTTGAAGCCCAACCTGATCGAGCCCTCCAGCCCCATCGGGCCGAACTCTCCTGTTGGCCACGACACCGCACAACTTGCAGAGCGAAAGCTCCCGCCCGCCATTGCCATGGCGCCCAGGCCATAGCCTTTGCGCAGCGCAATCGCCAGCAGCGCGACGCGCAATTTGGCAGCCACCACAAACATCCGGGACACGTGGCGAACCTGCGCCTTGGCCTCCTCATCGGGGCCGACCATGAATCCCGGGGTATCGATGAGGGAAATGATCGGCAACCCATGGACGTCACACAGTGTCATGAAGCGGGCCGCTTTGTCCGCCGCATCCGCATCGATCGCGCCGCCCAAATGGTGGGGGTTATTGGCGATGATGCCCACGGGTTGACCCTCGACCCGCGCCAGCGCGGTGTGCAGCCCATGCCCGAATCCCGACCGCAACATCAATACGCTGCCGACGTCGGCGATGCCTTCGATGACCTTGCGGCTATCGTAGACGCGCAGGCGATTCTCTGGAACCATATGCCGCAGTTCGAGCGGATTAGGCGCCGACCAGGTTTTCGTACGCCCCTGAAACATCGAGAGATAGTGCTTTGCCGCCGCGACAGCTTCGGCTTCATTTTCCACGAGGATGTCGATCACGCCGTTGGCAAACTGCACAGGCGCAGGTCCAACCTCCTCGGGCTTGAAAATGCCCAGTCCCCCACCCTCGATCATGGCCGGCCCCGCCATGCCGATATTCGAACGCTTGTCCGCAATGATGACGTCACATACACCTAGAAAAGCAGCGTTTCCAGCAAAGCACCGACCCGACACAATGCCCAGCAGTGGCACCTCGCCGCTCAGTTCCGCCAAGGAAGCAAAGGTCGGTTGATACAGCCCGGACACGAATGGAAAGTCCACGTCTCCCGGACGACCGCCGCCGCCTTCTGCGAACAACACTAATGGCATCTCATCCCGATGTGCGCGTTCGACCAGCCTGTCTGTTTTGATGTGATTGCGTTTGCCCTGAGTGCCCGCCAGGACCGTTGCGTCGTATGCCAGCACGGCGCTGAGCGAGGCCTCATAGCCGAATTCAGCGCCATTGATGTTGGCAACACCCGTGACGATGCCATCGGCGGGCGTATTGGCGATCAGGTCTTCCTTTGTGCGTCGGCTGGCCTGCGCGGCAATGACTAATGCGCCATACTCGACAAAGGAGCCTTCGTCGCACAGATCGGCGATATTTTCACGGGCGGTCCGCTGGCCTCGAGAGTGCCGCTTTGCTACCGCGTCAGGACGGGCGTCATCATACAGAATCGCATGACGATCGAATACGGCCTGCAGATCCGGGCGAACCGAGTTCAAGTCGACGGTCTGTACGTCGACATCAAAGTCGACACCGCCCTGCTCCTGCTCGATCACCACCAGGATTTCGTCTTCGGCTGCTTGATTTCCCTGAATGGCACGAACGTCCACGACTCGGCCATTGCCTTCGGCGACGACGGAATACTCCATTTTCATCGCTTCGATGACCGCGATGAGTTGGCCTTTCTGTACCACGTCATCGACGCGGACCGACAGTTCGACAATACGACCGCTCAACGGCGCGCGACAGGCGGCCAAATGATCATCGAGCTGCTCAATGTCAATTGCTTTCGAGACAGATGACGCAGCAGGCGTATGCGCGGCGTCGTCGATAAGCTGATCCTTCGCGTGCTGCTCCCGTTCTAGCTTGGTAGCGACAGTCAGCAGTTCCGGCAGAATCGCCTCTATATGGCGCGTATGGTTCTGCTGCCGCAGAAAATCATCACGCTCGACTAGCGCCCTGAGCAGCTCAATATTCGTTGCCACCCCAACGACACGGAATTCGGCCAGGCTGCGGCGCAGACGCCTGACGACGCTGGAGAAATCCTCGCTGGCACTCGATACGATCAACTTGGCCAACAGCGTATCAAAAGCCGGCGCAGGCGAGTAGCCGCTATAGGCATGCGTATCGACTCGCACGTCAGGACCGGTGGGCGGATCAAACCGCTCAAGCCGCCCGTGTGCAGGACGAGCCATGCCGGTAACATCGGTCGTTTCCGTCGTGATCCGTGCCTGAATGGCATACCCTCTCGGCTGCGGAGGACGCTCGGGGTCCAAACCCAGGATTTCGAGGCTTTTCCCCTGCGCGATGCCAATTTGCACTGCCACCAGATCTACACCGGTGACCTGCTCTGTGATGGTGTGTTCGACTTGCAGTCGAGGATTGGCTTCGATAAAAACGAAGTTCTTCTGCATGCCACGATCGTCTTCTTCGACGAGGAATTCAAATGTGCCCAGGCCGCGATAATTCACTTTCGAGGCGAGCTTTTTTGCTGCCGCGAGAATACCTGTGCGCAACGAGGCGTCGAGAACCGGACTGGGCGCTATTTCGACGACCTTCTGAAAACGCCGCTGCAGCGTGCAATCGCGCTCACCCAGAGCAATGACGTTGGCGCCATCGCCGACGATTTGCACTTCGATGTGGCGCGCACGATTGACCAGGCGTTCGGCATAGAGCGCATCCACACCAAACGCAGACATCGCCTCGGATCGACAGCGTGCATAGCGTTCGGGAATGTCGGATTTATCCTGTACGACACGCATGCCGCGCCCCCCACCACCGCCTACCGCTTTGATGACGATGCCGACGCCGCCCTGTTGGTCGAAGAACTGCATGATCTCTTCGAGCGTAGCGCCACCGGGCGTCGCCGGCATTACCGGAACATCGCATTCTCGGGCGAGTTTCAGCGCACTCCCCTTGTCGCCAAACAAAGCTAACTGCTCGATCTCTGGGCCAATGAACGTGATCCCCGCATCGGCACAAGCTTGTCCGAAATCTGATCGCTCGCTCAGAAACCCATAACCTGGATGAATGGCATCGCAGTCCTCACTTTTTGCTGCGGCAATAATGGCGT
>Ga0164243_10002150_pt1 | contig 32972 bp, 44 predicted proteins | sample OricompcompostOP_FD_108781 | JGI IMG/M metagenome (GOLD analysis project Ga0164243, IMG submission 108781) | Organic Plus compost microbial communities from Emeryville, California, USA - Original compost - Organic plus compost (OP) | ecosystem: Engineered > Solid waste > Mixed feedstock >... | reverse complement strand
GCGTGTCAGACCAGAAGCAAACCCAAAGGAAGGAGGTTGACTTCGTGCGTAGAGATTATGAACTCGGGTTCATTCTCAATCCCGAAGCCAACGAAGATCAGATACGCGCCCTTTTAGAGCGTATCGAACAGATCGTCGCTAATCATGGCGGCCAGATTGTAAAGGTAAATCAGTGGGGACGCCGGCGTCTGGCATACCCCATCGAGCGCCACCGCGACGGATATTACATCTTTATTGACATGATCCTGACCCCTGAGTCCGTGAGCGAACTTGAGTACACAATGAAGGTCACGGAAACTATTCTCCGGTACATGGTCAAGAAACGCGATCCGAAGGCTGTCCAGAAGGAGCGCGCAGAGCGAGCCGAGCGCGAGGCCCGCGAAGCACGTGCAGCCGAGGCTGCCGCCGCCGCAGAAGCAGCGAAAGCAGAACAGGCCGAGCAGACAGAGGCAACCGAAGCACCCGCTCAGGAAGCACCTGCTGAAGAGGCCCCTCAGGCTACAGAGGAAGAGTCTTCCACACCGGCCAGCTCCGAAGGTGAGTCCGTTCAGGCCTAGTATCAGTCAAGTCGTCCGGGATAGTTCGTTCGTTCTCCTGCAAGAAGAGTCGGGCTGGAAGCAGTCGAAAGGATTTAGCTGAGACATGAACAAGATTATGTTGATCGGGAACCTGGGACGTGATCCCGAATTGTCCTATCTGCCCGATGGGACAGCAATGGTCAAGTTTTCACTGGCAGTAAGCAAAAGAACAAAGTCTGCAAGCGGTGAGCGTGAAACAGATTGGTTCAATATCGTGGCCTGGCGGCAGCTGGCCGAGACCTGCTCGCGCTTTCTACACAAAGGGTCCAAGGTCTACATTGAGGGTCGGGTCAATATCCGCCGCTACACCGACAGTAACAATGTCGAGCGCACAGCGGTTGATGTGACCGCAACCGATATGGAAATGCTGACGCCGAAAAACCAGCAGCCCGCTGCCAGTAATGACGCTGACTCCTTCCTCGATATGAGCAACGACCTGGGAGATCTGGACGCGCATCCCTTCTGATTATGAAGGAGAAAGTTCGTGCAAAAACGTACGGATACAGCATCAGCTACAACCACAAGCGCTCCGGCAACACCGGCGCCTCGTCCGCGTCGGGAGCGCGGTGAGCGCGGTTCACGCCGTAAGGTATGTCAGTTCTGCCACGAGCATATTCGCGAGATTGACTATAAGGATGTCAACCGCTTCATGAAACGGTTCATCTCCGATCGTGGCAAGATCGAACCTCGCCGCAAAACTGGTACCTGCGCCAAACACCAGCGCGGCTTGAGCACAGCAATCAAGCAGGCCCGCTATATGGCCCTGCTCCCCTACACAGCAGAACATATGCGTGGGATGTAGTGACGGATAAGAGGAGGCAAGAGACACCACCCCGGTGCTCTTGTCTCACCGTCTTGTGTTCCTCCTGACGCGGCTTCGGCCAGGGATATCCTTACTGGAGGTTTCAATGAAAACTCAGGCAGCGCGTCGCCCCGGCAATAAGCGACCTACACGCTCTGCAAAAATTCGCAAATATCAACGACAGACGGCGCACGTTGAGGCACGCCGCGACGGCAAACCTCTGATATTTGGTTGGGGAGGGCACCTTTCCCAAAAAGAAAAACTCAGTCTACAACGCCGCGCTATTTGGTCCCTTGTTATCGCTTTCGCCGTCATTATTGTCGCTCTTCTTGTCGGTTTCTGGATCAATATCAATATCGTTATCCCCAATAGCCCGCTTGTCACGGTAAACGGTGAGAAAGTTCCACAGGCCGATTATCGCAAAATGGTCGCTGTCAAAGCCCAGCTGCGCGCCAATGATATCGAAGCGCTTCAAACAAAAAGCGATAATCTGAAAAAGCAGATCGATCCACAGCAGAAAGTTGTCAACGATCTTAATAAACAGGTTGAGGACCTGCAAAACAAGCTGAAAAGCAGCTCTGCCGACGCAAAGCCCGACCTGGAAAAACAGCTTAACGAGAAAAAGGCAAAGCAGGATACCGAACAGAAAAAGCTGAATGATCTGCAAATGCGCTATAACGCGATTGTACAAAACGATATCCCAAACCAGAAGCAGCTTTACACGCAGCAACAGGTCGGCGCGGAAAGTACCGATCTTCTCCTTGAGGACATTTTGATTCGCCAGTGGCTTGCGGACCCTCAGCACGCCTCTCTGAGCAATCAAATTAACCCGACGCCGCAGATGGTTGATAAGGCACTCAATGACTTCAAACAGGGAATGCCGAAATCGCTGACCTATGACAAATTCCTTCAGGATAACCACCTGAGCAATGAGGATGTGCGCAATATGCTCACTGTGAAGGTGCGCCAGGATAACATGAAAAAGTACCAGGCCGACCAGGTGACATCGCCTTCCTATCAGGTTCAGGCCAGCCATATCATCCTTGACACGCCCGAGGCTGCGAAGAAAGTGCTCGACCAGCTCAAGAAAGGGGCCGACTTCGCCAAGCTTGCGAAAGAGCAGTCAAAGGATTCCGATACCAAAGACAAAGGCGGTGAGCTCGGTTGGATGATCCCAGGCCAGTACTCGATTGACCGCGTCTCGAAGGTCGGCGTAGCCGGAGATCTCTGGCTCTTCGATCCAAAGCGAACTGTGAACGAGGTAAGCCCGGTGATTAACGACGGTGGCACCTATCGTATCCTCAAAATCACAGGCATTGAGAAATCACGCAACGTCGACGAGAAGACGCTGAAGAACGTGAAAGATAATGCCTATACTGTCTGGGTGCTCAAAGAAAAGGCCCGCCTGGGTGATAAGATCTCGCAGGTGGATGATCAGATGAAGCTGGATTCGGCTAATATGCCGTCAAATCTGCCAGTCTCGCCACCAACGCAACAGTCGCCCTATGGTGGATGATAGAGCCGGGCAACCGTCCAATCATCGTAACGCAGCAAAAACACCATAGCAATGAGCGGGGAATCCAGCGAGCACAAACACTGTGTGCTCGACCTTCCCCGCTCTCTTTTCATCAAAAGAGAAACACAAAGATATGACCACGTTTGCAACCGGTACAACCAAACCAGAAACGGAGATCCAGAGGCTACTTGAAACCGCCGCTCTCTATCTCCATATTCCTTTCTGCCATACCCGCTGCTACTATTGCGACTTTAATACCTACGCGGGTATTCTTCCCATGCGCGAGCCCTATGTTCGCGCCTTGTTAACAGAAATAGAGCTTGCAGGCGAGATGGCGCGCCTACCCGATGGCTCTCCGCGTCGCTCACGTACTATCTTTTTTGGAGGTGGCACCCCGAGCCTGTTAAGCGTCGAACAGATCTCTCGTCTGCTCGATGCCTGCCGCTCGGCCTTTGCTGTCGACGAGGATGCTGAGATCACGCTAGAAGCCAACCCCGGCACCCTGACACAGGAGCAACTGGAAGGATTGCGCCGGGCTGGCATCAACCGCTTGAGCATGGGAGCTCAGAGTTATGACGCTCACCTGTTAAAAACGCTCGGTCGTATCCATACCCCGGAAGAGATCACGCAGGCCGTTCACTATGCACGGGCCGCCGGATTCACCTCGATCAATCTGGACTTTATGTTTGGCCTGCCCGGTCAGACCATGCAACACTGGCGTGACACGCTTGAGCAGGCGCTTGAGCTCCACCCGGAACACTTCTCGCTCTACTCGCTCATCGTTGAGGAAGGCACCCCGTTCTATAAATGGGTTGAAGAGAAGCGCATTGTGCCCGGAGACGAGGACCTCTGCGCAGATATGTATGAATACGCGGACGAGCGCCTTCGCGTCGCTGGCTACCAGAACTATGAGATCTCGAACTGGGCGCTCCCCGGACACCAGAGTAAGCATAATCTGACCTACTGGCAGAATCTCCCCTATATTGGGATGGGAGCGGGAGCCTACTCGTTCTTCGATGGCAAGCGTTTCTCCAACGAGCGCGAGCCGCGCGAGTATATCAAACAACTCAAGGCCCGTACGCTTCCCATTGTTGAGAGCGAAACCGTCTCACTTGAACAGGCAATGGCCGAAACATCTTTTCTGGCATTGCGCACCGCCCAGGGGCTGCATCTGCCCACGTTTGAGCAGCGCTTCTCTCTTCCCTTTGCCCGCTTCGTTGGCGATCGACTTCAGCTCGTTGAGGAAGCTGGACTCTTAGAGCACGAGGATGGTTGGTTACGCCTCTCAAAGAAAGGCAGGCTCCTCGGGAACGAAGTTTTTCTACGACTGCTACCTGACTAGTAAAGGATAAAGGAAACGTGGCATCACACGAGCGATCATCAACAAAAGCATCACCATCATGGGAGGTAATGCCCTACCTCCCGGGCGACCTCTTCAAAGAAGCGGCTCGATACGGAATCCAACCTGTACAGGCACAACTGCTGCATAATCGCGGGATTACCTCTCCTGAAGAGATGCAGCGCTTCCTGAACGCTCGCTTCAAGGAAACGCGTGACCCTTTTCAGCTTATCGATATGCGGAAAGCCGTCACACGGATACAGCAGGCACTGGAAAGCAAGGAGCATATCACGGTTTATGGGGACTACGATGCCGACGGTGTCACTTCCTCGGCCCTGCTCTATCGCGCCCTGCGACGCCTGAAACAGCCCGATGCCCCGCTGAGCTTCCATATCCCCGACCGCCTGCATGACGGTTGTGGTTTGAACCTTCCCGCCCTGGATATGTTGAAGGCCCGCGGAACCTCCCTCATCGTCACAACCGATTGTGCCAGTTCCGATGTTGAACAGGTTGCCTATGCTCGCTCGCTCGCTATGGATGTCATCATCACGGATCACCATCACCCGCCCGCCGAACTGCCCGCCGCCGTCGCAATGGTCAATCCCTGGCGTCCTGATTGTCCCTATGGAGAACGCTATCTCTGTGGGGTTGGCATTGCCTTCAAGCTGGCTCAGGCGCTCTATCAGGTCTATCAGCGACCAGAAGAAGAGCTGTTGGAATTACTGGACCTGGTTGCAATCGGCACAATCGCTGATATAGCGCCCTTACTTGGCGAAAACCATATTCTGGTACAGCTTGGCCTGCAACGCCTCAATAGGACTCAAAAATGCGGCCTTCTGGAGCTGATCAAGCATACAACGTTGCGCCTGGGTTCAATTCGTGAGCGCGATATTGCGTTCAGTCTGGCGCCTCGTATCAATGCCGCGGGCCGGATGAAAGATGCAGGCATTGCGTTCCGTCTGCTCACGACCGACGATCCAGAAGAAGGCGCCCGACTCGCAGCCGAACTCAATGCGCTGAATCTGAGCCGGCAACAGGAAACCGAGACACTGATGCGCTTTGTGCGTGAAGAGGCACAGAAACACCCTGCGCACCCGGTAATTCTGGTTAGCGGACAGGATTGGCACGAAGGCATTATCGGGCTGGTTGCCGGAAAGCTAGCCGATGAGCTGCAAAAACCCGTGCTGGTTGTCAGCCATGATCAGCAAACCCAACTCAGCCGGGGCTCAGCGCGCAGCCAGAAGAACTATAACATTATTGAGGCGTTGCGCAGCTTCCCCGGCGAATTTGTGCGCTTTGGCGGCCACACGCAGGCGGCAGGCTTTACGATTGCCAGCGACGCCATTCCCGAGCTGTATGAGCATCTCTTGAACTGGACCGGCTCGCCGCTCACAGCGATCGTTGAGGAGACTGAAGACGAGGAGGAACAGGCAGAGCTGGAACGGCTGATTACCGGACAGCCCCGCACCATTGACCTGGTGTTTGAGAAGATCACCCTCTCGCAGCTCACTTATGACTTCTATCTCCAGATCCGCCGGCTTGGCCCGTTTGGCAATAGTAATCCTGAGCCAGTCTTCAAAATGGAGCATCTACGCCTGCTTCGGAGTCGGGTTACCGGACGCTCTGAGCGCCTCAATCTGAGCGTGCTGCTGGAGCATCCCGAAGAACACGGCCAACAACGTTGGGCTACTGTCCCCAGAGGTGGGCACCTTTTTGAGCGGCTCAAGGGGGTCAAACACGTGAATATCATCTTCAGCCTGGAGGCCTCCGAGGATGAGAACCGCACCGAAACCTGGATCAAAATTCTCGATATTCAGCCGAGCGAGCAGACAGAAAACACACAAAAGCCGGTGTAGGAAACCCCGTACACCGGCATTCGCTTTTTATGGAGATGCAAGAAACCACGCTTATGGATATACACCGCGAATTTCTGTCGCTTCTGCTACCCGTGCAACAGCCAGCAGATACGCTCCCATGCGCAGATTCGTTCGCTGCTCCTCTGCTTTTGCTTTCACAGCCTGATATGAGCGCTTCATAATCTTTTCCAGGCGCATATTAATCTCATCCTCAGCCCAGAAGAAGCGTTGCAGGTCCTGAACCCATTCAAAGTAACTCACCGTGACACCGCCAGCGTTTGCCAGAATATCAGGCACCACCGTGATACCGCGCTCATTCAGAATCGCATCGGCCTCAGGCGTTGTCGGTCCGTTCGCCGCCTCAATAATCAGGCGAGTATTGATCTGAGCCGCGTTATGTCCGGTAATCTGATTTTCCAGCGCCGCGGGAATCAACACATCGCAGGGGAGTGTCAGTAATTCGGCATTGGTGATCGCCTCAGCCTCAGGGAAACCTCTCAGGCCTCCATGCTCGCGTGAAAAGCGGGTAGCCTTCGGAATATCAATCCCATCTGGATTATAGAGACCGCCGGAGATATCGCTGATGCCAATGACTTTGCAGCCGGACTCATGTAGCAGCCGGCCAGCAATACCGCCAACGTTTCCAAAGCCCTGAATCACAACCCGGCATTTCTCAGGCTGCATATTCATGTCTTGCATCGCTTCCAGTGCCACCACCTGCACACCACGAGCGGTTGCTTCAAGGCGGCCCTCACTCCCGCCGATTGCAAGTGGCTTCCCGGTGATCACAGCCGGCACCGAATACCCCTGATGCATGGAATAGGTATCCATAATCCAGGCCATCACCTGAGGGTTGGTATTCATATCAGGAGCAGGAATATCGCTATCAGGGCCGATCAGAATCGAAATCTCGGTTGCATAGCGGCGCGTCAGGCGTTCGATCTCAGCCATAGACATCTTATGCGGGTCACAGATCACACCGCCTTTGGCTCCGCCATAGGGAATGCCAACAACCGCGCATTTCCAGGTCATCCACATCGCCAGAGCACGCACCTCGTCTAACGACACCTCTGGACTGAAGCGAATCCCACCTTTCGCCGGTCCCCGGTTAATATTGTGCTGTACCCTGTACCCTGTAAACATTTCAACATCGCCGTTGTCCATGCGGACAGGGAAATTGACAATCAATTCGCGTTTTGGTTTCCGCAGAATTGCACGCATCGCCTGTGATAAGCCCAGTCGCTCCGCAGCTTCGTCAAACTGAGCAACCGCCATTTCGTACGGGTTCATCACATCAATAGCCATTATGAAAGTACCTCCTTAGGCACCGGCCACCTCAGGCCAGCTTGCTGCATTGCACATGGAGCACCATTGCTCACTGAGTAGTGGTGAAACTCCCAACATAAACCGTTCTTTCAAGAAACAAAAAAGTATAATGAGAGCGCATAGGAAAACCCGCCCTGTTTTGGGCGGGAATGCCTTTCAAAATCCATCCACAGTATAACACCAGACTTTCATTGCTTTCAAGCCGAACGCGCGTTAGTCTGGTCGGTCATTACCGCGATCAGTGTTGTAAAAGAGCGACCTCTGACCAGTCTCCAAAATAGAGCCCGGCGGCATTCAGACTGACCCCTTTGAGCCAGGAAGGAATGATCGCTGCCTGCGTATGATGTCCGAGTGGCAACCAGCCAGCTTCCTCGATCGCGAGCCTTTCAGCCTGCTGATACAGGGCCAGGCGCTCATTGCCTGTCCTGGTCTCAGCCTCTTTCACCAGCCGATCAAACTCAGCGTTCTTCCATAACCCCTCACTCATAGGAGAAGAAGAACAGAGATTGGTATACAGCCAGTCATAGGGATCGGGGAAATCCGCCCTCCACTGTGTAAACCCGAGCTGGACCTGGTGCTGACGAACCTCCTGGTTATATGCCATTGTCTCCATTGCGTGGAGCTCGACATTGATGCCGAGTGCCTCCCGCCACATTTTGCGTAATGTACCCGCTTCTCCCGAGGTCATTTGTGCACTCGGATATGAGAACGTTACATCAGGGAATTTAGTCACATCCGGGTAGACTGTTTGCAGGAGCGACTTTGCTTTCGTTGGCCCATAGGGAATGCCGGTCGCATCAGGCTGATAGCCCGGAATACCCGGCGGCACAATCGTCGGGGCAGGGATAGCGGCATTCTTCCACATTGAAGCGGAGAGCCCCTGTTTATCCAGCGCATAGGCAAAGGCCTGACGCACGGCTTTATTGTCAAACGGCGGCTTTGTCGTATCAAAGAAAAGCAGACTGGTCTGAGCCAGAGAAGCGCTGGTAAAGCCTTTAATCACACGAGCATTATTCTGATCTCCCTGAGAGATCTTCCAGATAAAACTATACTGTCCGGCCCGGAACGCCTTCAAAGCCACCACAGGATCATTGATAAAGAGCATATCAACCTGTTTTAACTGTGTCTTTTTCCCATAATAGAACGGGTTTGGCTCAAAGACCATCTTCACATTATGGAACCATTGCTTCACCCGCAGCGGTCCCGTGCCAACAGCCTCCCCCGCAACATGCAGCGACCACTTTTGCTGTCCATAACGCTCGATGAGTTTCTTATTCACCGGCATAAACACGCAATTTGTTAGAGCAGAGAGAAAATAAGGAGCGGGTCGAACAAGCGTTACCTGCAACGTATGTGCATCCAGTGCCCGCACGCCACTGAGCTCCTTTGTCTTCCCCGTCACCACGGCCTCGCTTCCCTCAATGATTTCAAGCAGAGAAGCATGCGGAGCTTGCAGTTCCGGCCAGAGCGCTCTGGACCAGGAATAGAGATAATCGCCAGCCGTCACCGGAGAGCCATCGGAGAAACGCACTCCGGATTTGAGATGAAACGTATAGGTTTTGCCATCAGGGGAAATATCCCAGGTTGCCTGATCTGGAAGCACATTAAGATTCTTGTCCAGCCTGACCAGGCCGCTATAGAGCATCGAAGCAATCAGACGCGTATTCTCATCGGCGATCAGAGCAGGGTCAAGGGATGCAGGATCAGAAATACCTACATTTGGATATTTCAAGACTTGTTCCGCCGCAAGGGGCGATTGAGCATTCGACGTCTTTCCGCTACTTCCACCAGAGCTACAAGCAGTAACCACCGTCAGCAGCAGCAAGCAAGAGAGCAGCAGTGAGGAGGCACGCCTGAATCGCCCGGGTGATCGAAAAGAAAACATCGGGGTGTACCTCACTTTCCGCAACAAGAAAAAAATCGCAGCATGCAAAAATCCTCATATCATCAAGCCTGCGCTAACAGTCCGCCTTGCCGCCTGTCCGGGCGCCCCCGGCTCTTCCAGTATCCCGGGAACTGGCATAACATGTCTCGCGGGCAACTAAACTATTTCAGGATCTCACTCCCTGGTTTTCTGTTTTGCATCAAATAATTCCTACCTGATTGTAGAACGTATACATGAAAAGGATTATACCAATGCAAGCGTGCAGACAACCAATGGTACCCCATTCAGAGCCATGCGCATTGGATACACGAAATAACCATAGACAAACGGTAGAGCAATGACTATAATGGGGATAGAAAAATAACATTGTTCAATGTTGAACAAGAGGTTTCTATATGCGTATCCGTGTTATTGGCGCTCCCATGGATCTGGGAGCAGATCGACGCGGCGTAGATATTGGTCCAAGCGCAATTCGCTATGCCGCACTGAACGAACAACTTCGACGTCTCGGCTACAGCGTTCATGATATAGGCAACATTCACATTCCTCAGCCGGAAAGCCGCCCGGTCGGACATCCAAAGCTCAAGTATCTTGAACCAATCGTTCAAGCATCAGAAGAACTTGCCGATACAGTCGAGCAGGCATTGCAGGACGGAGAGTTCCCCTTGATTCTTGGAGGGGACCACAGTATTGCACTCGGCTCGATCAGCGGTGTTGCCAGTGTGCATAAGGACCTTGGCGTCATTTGGATTGATGCCCACGCCGACTTTAATACAGAAGAAACCACCCCCTCTGGCAATATTCATGGTATGATTTTAGCAGCACTGTCCGGGTTGGGCAACCACAAGCTCACCCATATCAAAGGATGGGCTCCAAAGATCAAGCCAGAAAATATTGTGATTGTTGGGGCACGTGACCTTGACAACGAAGAAAAAGCGCTGTTACGGCAGCACCATGTAAGCGTCTTCACGATGTCGGATATCGATCATTACGGCATCTTTGAGGTAAGCAAACGGGCAGTTGAGATCGCGGGACGCAATGGCCGCCCGATCCATCTGAGCTTTGATATGGACTCAATCGACCCGCGTGAGGCCCCGGGAGTGGGGACACCAGTGCGGGGCGGCTTGAGCTATCGGGAAGCTCATACCGCAATGGAGGTTCTTGCCGACTCACGACAAATCGTCTCGATGGATATCGTAGAAGTGAATTCTATTTTGGACCACGAAAATTCGACCGCCCGACTTGCTGTCGAGCTTATCCTATCGGCCCTCGGGAAAAAGATCTTGTAAGGCGCTCTTTGCTCTGCCTGTCACTTGTAGTAGAAGATATCCAAGCAACAGACAAAGGAGGATGCAGGGGGCCGCAACGGCGCTGCTCTCTGCCAGAAGCGTATGGGTGCAAAAGTCCTTTTTATGAACGGGGATTTTCTCCCTTTTGAACAGGGGACAATATCCGTTCGCACACATGGTTTTGCTTATGGGACTGGCTGCTTCGAGGGAATTCGAGGCTACTGGAACGCAGAGGATCAACAGATCTACCTGTTCCGGCTTCGCGAGCATTTTGAGCGACTGGAACGCTCCTGCAAGATCCTACAAATGTCTCTCCCCTACACAGTTGATGAGTTTATCGAAATCAGCACTGAGCTGGTTCGGCGCAACGGGCAACGCGAGGACGTGTACCTGCGCCCGGTCATCTATAAAAGCGATCAGATTATCGGCGTACGTCTTCACGGCCTGAAGGACGATTGCATTATCACCTCTGAGCCACTGGGAAACTACATTGAGATTACCGGCTTGCGCTGTGGTGTCTCTTCCTGGCGGCGTATAGATGATAACGCGATCCCGGCCCGTGCAAAAGTATGTGGTGGCTACGTGAACGCAGCGCTTGCTAAGAGCGAAGCCCTTCAGAACGGCTTTGACGAAGCCATTATGCTCACCAACGAGGGACATGTGTCAGAGGGAAGCGCTGAAAACATTTTCCTCTATCTTGATGGAGAACTCGTCACCCCGGCCCCCTCAGAAAACATCCTCCTCGGGATTACGCGCGACACCGTCATACAGGTAGCGCAGCGCGAACTCGGGATTCCAACTCGTGAGCGTGTGGTTGATCGAACAGAGCTCTATAATGCAGATGAGGTCTTCCTGTGTGGCACAGGAGCACAGATCGCACCCGTTATAGAGATCGATCGCCGCCCTATCGGTACCGGCAACGTTGGCCCGATCGCGACCCGGTTGCAAGAACTCTACTTTGACATCGTGCGCGGCAAGCGAGCGGAGTACCGCAAGTGGTGTACTCCGGTGTACAGCCTTGTGAGCGCCGAGAATACCGACTAAAATGAAGCCAAGCATGCTGGCAGACATCAACAGCCTGCCAGCATTTCTTTTTTTCATGCCCTCTTCAGGAGAGCTCATAAAAGCCAGTATCCATCTCACGCAAGATCTGAACGAGCTCATACACCAGCGCCTGAGCAATGGCAGGAGGACGCTCAACCAGGGTAAGTTGAAAATAAAGGCTACGTAAAAACGTCTGCGTATTGTGAAAAGCGCTTACTCGTTCTTCACTGGTATATTCCTGTGTCCAGGAAAATTCCAGTCCGGGAGGTTGGGCCAGCCGCCGCAACCACAGCTTCAGGTCTTCTCCGTTCAGCAGATCGCGCCGCAATATGCCCATCACGGCATAGGCCAGACGCTCATCTTCGCGATAGAGGTATACAAACGGAATCGGTTCTGTTATCAGATCAGCGATAGCGGTCAAAATACGAATAAGATCAGCCCTTTGCATATATCGATTCTGCGCCAGCGTCAGCAACAGATCAGCCGCGTGAGCGATAGCATGCGCCCATCCCTTACCTGGCACATACCCGCGACGGTCCTGCTCGGCCCGAAAATAAAGCAGCGCGGCTTCCAGACAGGATCGAATTTCCTCCTCGGTCAGGAAGGGATGCTCATTGTCATATTCGAGCACACAAGCCAGGATCAAGACCGAGAATGAGCGGAGGAAGACCGTATCAGTCTCGTACTCCCCAAGGCCAACAGTAAGCTGTTCTTCCATGCGACGAGCAAGCGAGCGCAGCTCTGCGGGAGTATAGAAACCGCGTTCGATCCAGCGAGCGAGGATCGAATAGGACAGCGTATCGCGCAACTCGGGATCACTTGAGCCAAGCGCGGGCAACAAAGCAGAGAGTAGAGCGGTTGCAGAATAGCCATCAGGAACATCATAATCCTGATTCTGGATGGAAAGCCAGAAAGACTTATCCTCCACCATACAAGCTCCTTCACACATTGAATGTAGCGGTTAAAAAAAACCCTGCCAGGGCAAAACACTGGCAGGGAGCATATGCATTTTCTGTTTGAAAGATAAGCACGGAGAAACTAACGCTTCGTGTACTGAGCAGCCTTACGAGCGCGTTTCAGACCAGGCTTCTTTCTCTCCTTCATGCGAGGATCGCGGGTCAGGAACCCGGCTTTACGCATAGCCGCCTTAAAGTCGGGATTCATGCGAACCAGAGCGCGAGCCAGACCGTGGCGAATGGCGCCAGCCTGACCGCTCGTGCCACCGCCCACAACACGGACGGTGATATTGTACCCGTCAAGATTCAACTCGCGGAAGGGAGCCGTGATCGTAGCAAGCAAAGCATCGCGGCCACCAAAATAATCGTTGGCGGCTTTGCCGTTGACCGTCACGCTACCATCACCGTTTGGGAAGAGGCGCACGCGGGCGACCGCCGTCTTGCGCCGTCCCATACCGTAGTAGTAGTCACCTCTATTGGTATCTGCCAAGGTAGGATCTCCTCTTCTTTACTTCTCCTGACCGGCCTGCTGCAACAGGGACTGAGGGCCTGTCCAGGTAACCGGCTTCTGAGCCTCATGTGGATGTGTTGGGCCAGCATAGACTTTGAGTCGCTTCATAATATCTTTGCCCAGGCGATTATGCATCACCATGCCACGAACAGCATGCTCGATAGCGCGTTCCGGGAAGCGACCGGAGAGGCGCTGACGCAGAGTCTCCTGTTTCAAGCCGCCGGGGTATTGAGAGTGGCGATAGTACACCTTCTGATCGAGGCGCTTGCCAGTAACAGCGACTTTTTCGGCGTTGACCACAATCACAAAGTCGCCGCAATTCATATGCGGAGTGAAGGTGGGTTTGTGCTTGCCGCGCAAGATCTGCGCGATCTGCGATGCCAGGCGGCCCAGCACCTGCCCCTCGGCATCAATGACATACCATTTGGGTTGCAGATCAGCGGCCTTGGCGCTATATGTCTTTCTCATTATGCATTAACTCCAAATTTTTCAGGATACTCAACCCGTACCAGACACAGCCCATGCGATGGAGCCGCTGAACCAGGGTGCGTCTTCTCGGCCCGTCGCACAATCTCGGCGAACTCCGCCACGCTTAGTCGTTTCTGACCGACCAGGAGCAGAGTGCCGACCATTCTGCGAACCTGCCCCGTGAGAAAGGCATTGGCAGAAAAATCACAATAGATAAGTTCTGGTTGTACCGGATCACGCGTGCAACGGGCCTCCAACATCGTACGAATACAATGATGTGGTCCTGGTTTTGCCGGGTCAGAGTCATAGGGGCTATGACCAAAGGCCCCAAAATCATGAGTCCCGAGCAAAAACTGACACGCCTCTTGCATAAGCGCAACATCCAGCGCGCGCGGGCAAAACAGCGTATAGCGGCTCCGCAACGCGGTAGGAGCGGCATCATTCCAGATCGAATAGCGATAGGAACGGCTCAAGGCGCTAAAGCGGGCGTGGAAAGTCTCGGGGACTTCCCGAACCCAGCGAACCACAACCGTATCAGGCAGAACGGCATTGAGAGCGCGACGCCAGGCATCAGGACGCAGCAGCTTCTGCGGGCGGAAGTTGATCACCTGTCCGCTTGCATGCACGCCAGCATCGGTTCGTCCTGCGCTGGAAACGACCGAGAAAGCCCCGGAAATCCGCTCAATCGCAGTTTCCAGTACACCCTGTACCGTTGCACCGTGGCTTCTGGGCTGACGCTGGAAGCCATGATAGTCGGTACCATCATACTCAATACCGCACGCAATATTCATACGTCAAATCAGGTAACGCACCAGGGTGCGCCCTTTCAAAAAAGCTTAGACAAGGGCGATCTGAGCGATTTCAGCGGCATCACCCTTACGGCGACCAAGTTTGGTGATACGAGTATAGCCGCCGCGGCGATTGACATAGCGCGGAGCCAGTTCCTCGAAAATCTTCTTTACCACCAATTCATCGGGCAGGGCCTTCAGAATTTTGCGGCGCGCGCGGAGCTCAATCACCATAGCCTGGTAAGCCGCATTCAGCGCCTTCTCCGCCTCATCTTCGTTGGAGATGATCTTCAAGAGTTCTTCGCGGCGAGCAGCAAGCTTGTCCTCAAGGAACTTGCGTCCCTTCTCGGTCAGAGGAGCTTTCAGCTGGGCGGCGCGTTCCTCATTGCTGGCAATAGACGCCTTGAGAGAGAAGCGGCCCTTGCGAGCGAAAGCCAGGATCTGCTCGGCCTTTTCTTTATCGGAAACAACAGAGGTCAGGTAGTCCCATGCCTGCTGGCGGCCCTGAACCGCTGCGTAGATCAATTTTTCCGCTTCAGCGCGAATAGCACGCGCGCGTGCTTCAGTTGTTTTAATGCGGTCATACCGAATGAGGCCAGCCATCAGATTGCGGCGCGCAGAACGGCGGCGCGGCTCAGGCATGCTCATCCGGTTTCCGGCAACTCGGTGCCTCAACTCATTCCTCCATTTCGTGATCGCCGTCCAAATCGGCCCCAACAGCACTGGTGCGAGCATTGGGCAAGAAGTTGCGAGCAAGCAAGCGTTCGCGCAGCTCCTGTAAGCTCTTCTCACCGAAATTGCGCACACCAAGAAGATCTTCTTCATTCATCGAGAGGATCTGTCCAACCTTTGTGATGTTACTGCGTTTGAGGCAGTTATAGGCGCGGACCGAGAGATCCAGTTCCTCGATGGGAGTATCATAGATCTTCTGAGGGATGGGCAAGCTGCTCAACGGAGCCTTCTCAGGCTCAGGCAAGGACGCACGGTAGTTCGCCAGCAAAGTGAAGTGGCGTACCAGGATGTCCGCGCTTTGCCGCAGAGCTTCATCCGGCGTGATCGTACCATCCGTATTTATTTCAAGAACGATTTTATCGTAGTTGGTCATCTGACCGACACGAGTATGCTCAACCGTATAGTTGACCTTTTGCACCGGGCTAAAAATGGCATCGACCGGGATCACACCAATCGGCTGATCTTCCTTCGAGTCGGCAGGAACATAGCCCCGTCCAGTCTCAACGACCAGTTCCATATCGAGATGGGCATTTTCATTATCCAGGGTCGCAATATGGAGGTCGGGGTTGACAATCTCTACCGTACTGGGAGCAACAATATCGGCAGCCGTAACCTCGCGCTCACCGTTTACCTCAAGGCGCATAGAAACGGCATGGTCAGAGAAACTGCGCAGACGCAGCTTCTTGACGTTCAGCACAATATCGGTGACATCCTCCATAACGCCGGGGATATCCTGAAACTCATGCTGAACCCCTTCAATGCGAATCGAGGTCACTGCTGCACCGGGCAAAGATGACAGCAGAACACGCCGTAGCGCGTTGCCCAGGGTCATACCGTACCCCGCCTCTAACGGCTCGATATCGTAACTTGCATAATTCCCTTGTATCTTTGTATTTTTAATCCGAGGCAGAGTAATGTTGTCTAGCAAGGTTCTAACCCGCCTTTCTTTTTCTACCAGAGTTCGTCCCTAACACTGACCCCTTCTACCCAATGCTGCCAGTCAAGCCGCATTGCGAAGGGATCAGATAGCGAAACCGCAGGTAGTCCAAGAGCTTCTAACATCCCTGAGCGCCTTCGAGAGGAAGGGGACAGGGACAGACCCACCGCGACTCAACGTGTTACCGCTGATAGTACTCAATAACGAGCTGTTCATCAAACGGCAGCTCAAGTTCTGCTCGTGAAGGCAGAGACAGGACCCGGCCAGAAAGCGCATCTTTATCCAGGGAAAGCCAGGAAGGAATGCTCTTCTGATCGAGCAGGAGAGCACGAGCCTTGAAGTACTCCATGCTCTTGCTGTGCTCGCGCACAGTGATTACATCGTTCGGCTTGGCAATGAAGGACGGAATGTCCGTCTTGCGTCCATTGACCTCGAAATGGCCGTGATTGACAAGCTGACGCGCCTGCGCCCGAGAGTCGGCGAAGCCCAGACGATAGACAAGGTTGTCAAGGCGCATCTCCAGGATCTGGAGCAGGTTTTCGCTGGTCTTACCAGGGCGGCGGGCGGCTTCCTCAAAGTGCTTGCTGAACTGGCGCTCAAGCACCCCATAGGTGCGGCGAACCCGCTGCTTCTCACGCCACAACTTGCCGTACACGGATTCCTTACGTGCGCGACTCGCACCATGCTGACCGGGGCGAGTGCTGCGTCTATCGAGAGTGCATTTCTGGATGCACTTGTCACCTTTTAAGAAAAGTTTTACCCCCTCACGCCTGCACAGCTTGCAGACCGGGCCGGTATAACGTGCCATCTAAATGATTCCTCCTCACACGCACAGCATGATAACAGCAAGCTTAGACACGACGCCGCTTCGGCGGTCGGCAGCCATTGTGCGGAATAGGTGTAACGTCGGTAATCGAAGTCACGGTCAGCCCTGCGGCCTGCAAAGAACGAATTGCAGCTTCGCGACCGGAACCCGGTCCTTTCACAAAAACATCAATCTGCTTGAGACCGTGATCCATTGCTTTACGAGCGGCATTATCAGCCGTTACCTGAGCAGCATACGGGGTGCTCTTACGCGAGCCTTTGAAGCCCTGAGCGCCAGCGCTACCCCAGGCAATAACGTTACCGTTGGGGTCGGTAAGAGTAACAATGGTATTGTTAAAGGTTGCTTGAATATGGGCCTGTCCACGTGGCACAGACTTGCGCTCACGCCGCCTGACCCTGCCAGTAGTCTTTTTCTTGTCTGCCATTCTTTCTCACTCTCTCCCGCATTACTTCTTCGTGGCTTTCTTCTTGCCAGCAACAGTCCGTTTTGGCCCACGGCGAGTGCGCGCATTCGTGCGTGTGCGCTGTCCTCGCACTGGAAGGTTGCGACGATGGCGCATGCCACGATAGCAGCCAATCTCGATCAGCCGCTTGATGTTCATATCAACTTCGCGGCGCAGATCACCCTCAACCTTGTACTCGCGGTCAATTACTTCACGCAGGCGATTGACTTCTTCTTCGGTCAGGTCTTTTACACGAGTGTCCGGATTAATGCGAGTCTTTTCCAGAATCTTGCGGCTTGTCGTCAGCCCGATTCCATAGATATAGCACAGCGAGATTTCCACACGCTTTTCGCGGGGAATGTCAACGCCAGCAATTCTTGCCATCTTTCCCTCCAGCATCAGGCTTTCTTCAGTCTCGCCCATGGGCAAGACGAGAAGCCTACTACGCCTTTTTTAGCCTTGCTTCTGTTTATGCTTTGGATCTTTACTACAGATAACCATTACCACACGATGGCGACGAATGATCCTGCAACCGTCACAGCGTGGTTTTACAGAGGCGCGAACTTTCATGAATTTGCCCTCCTCAACAATCTATCGACACTTGCGCTTTTTCACCGGCCCCACCCTCCAGCACGAAAGAGCGGCATGCAGGCAAAAAGGAAGCATGACAACGCGTCTTTTCTGTTCTTGCGCTTTGCTTGCTTCCAGAAAACGCTGAATACTCTACGTTTCACCACTCAATGCCCCTGGTGATTTCAGGCATCAGTGGCGTCAGGATATAGAAGGATGCCTTAACTCCACATCAACCTTTCACACGCCATGTAATGCGGCCTCGCTTCAGGTCATACGGGGATAGCACAACTCTGACCTTGTCGCCTGGAACGATACGCACAAAATTCATGCGAATACGTCCTGAGAGGACAGCCAGGACCTCGTGATTCTCGTTAATCTTCACTTTGAACATGGCATTTGGAAGGGCCTCTACAACAGTACCCTCTACTGAAATTTCGTCACTCTTAGGCATAGCATCCTTTCCTGATTGCGGACAGACTTTTTTTCTACTCTATCTCTGTTCCGGCTTGCAAGGAGAGCACATATGGCAGCCAACACATGCGCCTGAAAAGCCCCAGAACAGAAAGTCTTTCTCCGCTCAAAACACCGTTCGCCCCACGCCCGGGGTTTCGGCTTTTACCAGTTTCGTCTGTTCTACTTCTTGAGGTACTACTTTTCAGCATTCTTGCCGCATTCGGAGCGGGCGCGTCCACTGTTGTGCTTGTCGGACGAACCGAGAACGCGGAGCGCACACGGATAGTTTCTGATCCATCCGAATACAGGGCAGAATCAAAACTTCGATACTCTTAGAAGTACAAAAGGGCAGCAGTACCTACTGCTGCAGCCAACTACGAATTATAGCATACTTTCCATTGGACGTCGAGAGGGGGGAAGCACCCTCGGAAAAAAAGAGCGTTCCGTTTCTCTCTTACGCTCCCAGTGTCAGGATTTCCGCGTTTCCATCCGTGATAGCCACAGTATGCTCAAAATGAGCCGCATACCGACCATCGGCAGTGACGACTGTCCAGCCATCATCCAGCTCGCGGGTTGCCTCGGAGCCCAGAAGGACCATTGGCTCAATCGCGATCACCAGACCGGGCCGCAGTCGCATATTCGGATAGGCGGGCTCAACATAGTTCAGCACATCGGGGTCCTCGTGCATGCTACGACCGATCCCATGCCCACCATACTCGCGAATCAGCGAATAGCCAGCAGCCTCAATGTGGTGCTGAATCGCTCTGCTGATATCATGCAGACGATTTCCAGCCTGGGCAGCAGCGATTCCCCGGTACAAGGCATCCTCTGTCACCTTAAGCAGGCGTTTGGCCTCCGCAGAGACAGAGCCAACCGGAACCGTGACTGCGGAGTCGGCATACCAGCCCTGGTAGCTGGCAGCCAGATCGAGCGTGATAATATCACCCTCCTGCAACACACGTGGTCCGGGAATACCATGTACAACCTCTTCGTTTACAGACGTACAAATAGAAGCAGGGTAACCATGATAGCCCAGAGAGCCTGACTTTGCGCCAAAACGTTTCAGGGCCTCTGCTGCCAGATGATCCAGTTCCGCAGTCGTGATACCGGGACGCACCGCAGAGCGCAGCTCGGCGAGGATGGCCGCAATAATGCGTCCGGTCTCCCGGATCTTCGCACACTCTTCCTTTGATTTGAGAATAGGTGCCATTGTTTCTCTTCTTCATCCTCCATCAGTGAGAACCCGAAAGCATGTGCGGGCCTCAGGATTACAAGCAGGAACACGGCTGCAACCGGATCAAATACATACACTCTACAGAAGAGCGCTCTCCCCTCATTATCACGAGGGGAGATATCTTTCTTCACGATACTTTGCGTGAAAACAGCGCATTTGTCAAGAGGGGTACCCTGTATCGACAGGGTACAGCCCGCCTTACTCGCGCTCTTTCTCGCCCACCCGCTCCATAATAGCGGAGTAGAGCTGCTGATGGACCGCCTCAATCGAGCGATTTCCATCAATTTCAATTAACTTTCCCTGCTGTTGATAGTAATCGAGCAGGTGGATTGTCTCGCCAAAGAAGATGTCAAGCCGACGTTGTATCATTTCGCCGCGATCATCCTCGCGCTGATACAATTCACTCCCATCAATATCGCAGACTCCCGGAACTTTCGGGGGATTGGTGCGAATATTGTAGGGATGCTGATGGGCCCGGCAGATATAGCGTCCCGAGAGGCGCTCGACCAGAACGTCGCGGGGCACCTGTAGATAGACAGCACAATCGACCGAGCGAGCTGCACTTGCCAAACCTCTGTCTAAAGCCTGAGCCTGTACAATCGTGCGCGGAAAGCCATCAAGGAGGACGCCACGGGCACAATCGGGAGCACTGAGACGCTTGAGAATCATAGCGACCGTAATATCATCGGGGACGAGTTCCCCGCGGTCAAGATATTCTTTTGCCTGTACACCCAGTTCCGTTTTGTCCGCAATCGCCTTACGAAACAGATCACCACTAGCAACGTGGGGAATACCAAGTTTGTGAGCGAGCCTTTCGGCTTGCGTTCCCTTTCCGGACCCCTGAGCACCGATCAGGATGATATTCACGATTTTCCTCCGACGGAATTGAAGGGAGTGCGCCGTTGCACTCCCATACAAACGCCTACCAGACCAGAGATGGAAGTGCAGTGAAACAGCCACTGCTCCGGCTGACTCCCCTTAGGATAGGAAACCAGAATAGTTACGCATAACCATCTGAGATTCCAGTTGTCGTACTGTATCCAGAACAACGCCCACAACAATCAAGAGAGACGCCGTTCCCAGTAACTGGCTGCCACCCACATTCGCAATAAAGGGGAGGACCGCAATGATACCCAGGAACAGAGCGCCGCCAAGCGTGATGCGGTTCAGGATCGCATACAGGTAATCGCTTGTTGGCTGACCGGGACGATAACCAGGAATGAACGCTCCCTGTTTTTGCAGGTTTTCTGGAATATTCTGTTGTTGCCACATCACATAAGCATAGAAGTAGGTAAAGGCAACAACCAGCAGGCCATAGATCAGCCAGTAGTACCAGAGACCGGGGTTGACAAGCCAGGTCGAAACCCAAATAGAAGCATCTTTCAGCCAGGTAATACTACTGGTTGTCAGGAATTTAGAGATCACCGCCGGGAAGAGCATCATAGACTGAGCAAAGATCAGCGGGATCATACCAGCACTGTTGACCTGCATGGGAATGTAGGTGGTTTGCGCCGAGCCTACCAACAAGCCTCTACCAACCATGCGCTTCGTCGGGTATTGAACCGGGATACGGCGCTGTCCCAGGTAAATATAGACGATAGCGACCAGAGTCACCAGAGCGATCAGCACAAAAATGCCGATACTGACGATGCCACTGCCATTGCCTCCACTGGAGGTGGCAGAAACATAGCCCTGATGGACAGTATTCGGAATCCGGCTCACGATATTGCCAAAAATGACAATGGAGATCCCGTTTCCGATACCCTTTTCCGTAATCAGCTCACCGAACCAGACCAGGACAAGCACGCCGGCGGTGAGAGAAAAGAGGATTGAGTATGACTGCAACGCGTATTGCGGGTCAACAAGGCTGAAGTGCTTCAGCACATTCTGCTGCTGATACAGAGCACACTGTCCGACCGCTTGCAGAAACGCAAGAGGAACGGTGACCCAACGAGTGATCTGGCTAAAGCGCAGGCGTCCGGCTTCTCCTTGAGAGGCAAGATTCTGCAACGCCGGGATAATGGGTTGCAGGAGCTGCATAACGATAGTGGCAGTGATATACGGATACACACTCAGCGCAACAATCGAAAAGGTTTGCAGGGAGCCGCCAGAGAAAATATCCAGCAGACCCAGAAGCTGGCCGAGATTGGGGTCCGTTTTGCCCTGGAAGAGAGCAACCAGAGCCGTTCGCTCTTCCCCGGTCAGGGGAATCGTGATATGGGCCAGGACACGGCAGAGAATCAACATGCCTAGCGTGAAAAGGATTTTATTGCGTAGATCGGGTACTGTCCAGATGCTACGCAGCTTTTCCCACATGGGAGCCTCCTTTCACGTCACCAGACGCCGCGGGTAGCAGTAAAGCGCCTGCCCGCCTTGCAAGCAGTACAGGGTCCCTGGCGCAGATGCGTGTTGCAAGATTTCCAACCGCCATTCACCCCGAGAGCCCGAGAGCAGGCACCCGAGGGAAGGGCTGGAAGACAAAGCCTCACAGAGACAACAACGAGCAAGAGGCCAGGGAATTACTCCCCGGCACCCTGCTGATTCGCGGTTGCAGCCTTGTCGTCTTTGCGGCGTTTGGTCTTCGGATAGACCTTCGTCGGGATGATCTCGACTGTACCACCTGCCGCTTCGATCTTCTCACGTGCGCTGGCCGAGAACTTATGGGCATACACCGTCAAAGGACGATCAATTTCGCCTTCTCCCAGAATCTTAATCAAGCCACGGCTCTGCGCCTTCGTAGCCAGATCCTGTGCAACCAGATCCTCGGGGCGCACCTGGGAGCCTGCTTCAAACTGATTAAGGGCTACAACATTTATTATAGTATATTCATCGCGGAAAGGGGCATTGCTATTGCCCTGACCACGAACGAACGACAAACGCTTTGACAGGCGGTTCTGGCCGCCATTAAAAGCGCGATGGATTTTGCCACCGGAACGCGCCTTCTGACCCTTGGTACCTCGTCCGGCAGTTTTGCCACGACCGGAGCCGTGGCCGCGACCAACGCGACGCTCGGACTTATGTGAACCAGGGGCGGGCCGCAAATTGGAAAGTGTAATCGGGCTCACTTATTCCGTCTCCTCAACCTGCACCAGGTGCTGCACTTTACGAATCATACCACGAATCGTGGGCTGATCTTCATGCTCAACAGTGTGCTGGAGCTTGCGAAGGCCCAGCGAACGAATCGTATCCTTCTGATCTTGTGGGTAGCCGATTGCGCTCTTTACCCATTTAATACGTAGTTTTGGCATTGCATTCTCCTATCGACGGCGCTCGCCACCGGAACGGCGCTCGCGGCGCTCACCGCCACGGCGACCGGCAGCGCGGCTCTCACGTGCCTCTTCCTCGCGGGCAGCTTTTGCAGCGGCGGCCTGCTCAGCAGCGGCAGTAGCGGCGGCGGCCAGTTGCTCGGCGCGTTTCTTGCCCAGGATATCGGCAACGGTCTTGCCACGGCGGGCAGCCTCTTCATCGGGAGCGCGCAGCTCACGCAGGGCCTTCATGCACGCCTGCACCGTATTCGCCTTATTGGTGCTACCAAGCGTCTTCGTCAAGATATCGCGAATGCCAGCAGCCTCAACAACAGCACGTACCGCACCACCGGCGATAACGCCGGTACCAGGAGCAGCAGGCTTTAACAGAACCTCAGAAGCGCCAAAAGTTGTCTTAATCAGATATGGAATCGTTGTGCCAGACAGAGGAACTTCCACGAGATGCTTTTTCGCATCCTCGACAGCCTTGCGGATAGCCTCTGTATACTCGCTGGCCTTACCAAAGCCGAAGCCCACATGACCGTTGCGATCACCGACCACTACCAGGGCACGAATGCTGAAGTTTCGGCCACCCTGGACCACCTTGGAGACGCGGCTGACTTCCACCACAGTCTCTTCCAGGTTCAGTTTTGATGCATCTATTCTCGCCATATTTCTCCTTGCCTTGTTCGTTAAGGCATCCTCCAAAAAGGCTTTTCCGTGGCCTTAGAAATCCAGACCCGCTTCACGAGCGCCTTCAGCGAGTGCTGCGACTCGCCCATGATAGGCATAGCCTCCACGGTCAAAAACCACCTGCTTCACACCTTTTTCCTGTGCGCGCTGAGCCAGCAACTTGCCAACTTCACGTGCAAGAGCAACCTTCCGGTTACTGGCGATTGGAGCCAGCATCTCGACCGGAGTTCTCTTCGGCTTTTTCTGGGCGGCAGGGAGAGCAGTCGGAGCAGCGGGCTGCTGCTTGCCTTTTGCCGCTTTCTTCGCTGCCTTTTTGCTGGTGGCTGCCTCTGCCGCCACTTCCTCAACAGCGACAATCTCTTCTTGCTGCGCTACCTCTGGCTGAGCGGCAGGGGCCGCGGGTTCAGGCTGGAAGCCACGCAGGCTCTCCTCAATTGTCGAAGCCGAAACCAGCGTGTGGCCCGTAGTATCATCGATCAGCTGTGCATAGATATGCTTTCCGCTGCGGAAAACGTTCAAGCGTGGACGTGCCGTAGTGCCCTGTAGATGGCGTCTCATCCGCTGGTGCCGCCGCAGCCGCGCCTGATTTGCATGAAACTTCTTAATCATAGTTCAGGTGCGAAAGTTCGCAAGTGCGAGCTCTCGCATCTCCTTTCTTTCTCAGAGAACACAGAGTAGTGGGAACAGACATGAGAGACGTGGTCGGCACTACGTTTCTCTTTGCTCAACACCACCCTTTGCCTACAGAACCACAGAGTTTTTCAGGCTCCGGGCGCCGTACAACAGCGACTTTCTCGCGCTCTGTACCGTGCGCCCCGGATATATTCAAGATAAGAGCTTACTTCTTCTTGCCGCCGACTTTACCGGCCTTACCGGCCTTCATGCGGATCTTCTCGCCAGCATAGCGAATGCCCTTCCCTTTGTAGGGTTCAGGCTTGCGAATCCGGCGAATGCTGGCTGCCAGTTCGCCAACCAGCTGCTTATCAATACCGCTCACGCTGATGCGGGTTGCCTTCGTGCCGGGATCGGTGCCCTCAACATTCAGAGTGATGCCAGCGGGGGGCTCCACCTCAACGGGATGAGAGTAACCGACCAGGATCACCAGGTTATTTCCCTGCTTCACCGCGCGATAGCCGACGCCATGAATTTCCAGTTCTTTCTTAAAGCCTGTGGTAACGCCAACTACCATGTTGCTAATCAGCGTGCGATACAGGCCGTGCTTTGAGCGATGCTCCTTGCTGTCGGAAGGGCGATCGACAATGAGCTTGCCATCTTCCAGCTTAAGAATCAGAGCCGGATCGATCTTGCGCGAAAGCTCTCCCTTCGGACCTTTTACCGAAACAACATTATCTTCGGTCCAGTTCACCTGCACACCGGGTGGTACTGGGATTGGAGCCCGTCCAATACGAGACATACAATACCTCCCTCTACCAAACGTAGCAGATGACCTCGCCACCGAGACCCTGCTTATAGGCTTTAGAGCCAGTCATCAGGCCTTGCGGCGTCGAGAGAACGGCAATCCCCAGACCACCGCGGACCCGAGGGATATTCATACGCTTGGTGTACACTCGCAGGCCCGGCTTGCTGACGCGCTTGAGCTCGTTCAGCACCGGCTTCTTGTCGACATACTTGAGTGTCAGACGAAGCGTGCCCTGCGGATTATCTTTCAAGATCTCGATATCTTTGATATAGCCTTCTTCTTTGAGCACACGCGCAAGCGCCAGCTTCATTTTCGACGCTGGAATCAGTACGCGAGTGTGCCGTGCTCTTATCGCATTGCGAATACGAGTAAGCATATCCGCAATGGGATCGGTCATGTTCATGGAATCTCCTCCACTAAATCGCGACTACCAGCTCGATTTCGTGACGCCGGGCAACTCACCGCGAAGCGCACGCTCACGGAAGCAGATGCGGCACAAGCCGAACTTACGCATATATGCACGGGGTCGACCGCAGACCTGACAGCGGTTATGCTGCTGCACCTTGTATTTGGGCTTGCGGAGCGACTTCATAATCATCGAAATTTTTGCCATTTTCGCCCTCCAGATTATCGCTTCTTAAAGGGCATGCCCATCAAAGAGAGCAGCCGTCGGCCCTCTTCATCAGAAGAGGCCGTTGTTACAATAGTAATCTCCATACCGCGGAGTTTGTCGACCTTATCGTAGTCGATTTCCGGGAAGACCAGCTGCTCCTTCAGACCAAGCGTATAGTTTCCGCGGCCATCAAAAGCCTCTGGCGAAACACCCTGGAAGTCGCGCAAGCGGGGCAGCGCAACATTCATCAGTTTATCCAGGAAGTAATACATCCGCTCACCACGCAGGGTCACCATGCACCCGATCGGCATCCCCTCACGCAATTTGAAGGAAGCGACCGAGCGTTTTGCCCGCGTGATCACGGGACGCTGCCCGGTGATAACAGCCAGGTCAGAGACAGCGGCATCCATCGCCTTCGCGTTCTGGATTGCCTCGCCCATGCCGATATTGATAACAACTTTATTGACGGCAGGGACCTGCATCGGATTCTTGTAGTTAAACTCCTGTTGCAGGGCTGGCACAACCTCCTGGCGATACTTTTCTTTCAAGCGTGCTGCCATGACGTTTAACTACTCCTCGTCCGATCCTGAATAACTTTACCACACTTTTTGCAGACGCGCACCGGGCGCATTTTCTTATCCTGTCCCATCTCGCGGCGCTCAATGCCCACACGGGTGGGGGTATTGCACTCAGTGCACTTGAGCATCACGTTCGAGACATGAATGGGCATCGCCTTCTCAATGATGCCGCCCTGCTGTGTCTGTCCTCGCGGCTTCACATGTTTCTTGACGGTATTAAGGCCTTCAACAATGACCTTATTCATCTGAGGGATAGCCCGCGAAACTGTTCCCTCTTTCCCCTTATCCTTGCCGGCCAGAATCAGGACGGTGTCGCCCTTCTTAATGCGCAACTTTGCAAGGTGCAAGGGTTTTTTGATTTTCTGCTTTACTGCCATTTCTTCCCTCGCTACAGCACTTCAGGTGCAAGCGAAACCAAACGCATAAAGTTCTTCTCACGTAGTTCGCGAGCGACGGGGCCAAAGATACGGGTACCACGCGGGTTGTTACCAGGAGCCAGAATGACGGCTGCATTCTCGTCAAAGCGAATATGCGACCCATCTTTACGGGCATATTCTTTTGCGACGCGTACAACCACCGCGTTGACCACATCACCCTTTTTCACCTGTCCGTTTGGTGTTGCTACTTTTACAGAGGCCTTAATAATGTCGCCCACTTCTGCATACTTCTTTGCAGAGCCGCTCATCACCCGGATGCACATAATTTCTTTAGCTCCGGTATTGTCGGCCACCTTCAAGCGTGTCTGTGGCTGGATCATTTACTCTTCTCCCTCCGCCGACTGCTCAGCTTCATCTTCGGCCAGAACCTCTTCGACGGGTACAATGCCAGAACCACGCTGAAGGATTTCAACCAGCATCCAGCGCTTGGTTTTGCTCAGCGGGCGGCTCTCTTCGATGCGAACGAGGTCGCCAGGCTGACAGGCGTTATTCTCATCGTGCGCATAAAACTTCTTGGTCTGTTTATATCTTCGCTTATAGATGCGATGTTTTTTCAGGGATTCGACTTCGACGACAATCGTCTTGTCCATCTTATTGCTGACCACACGCCCGACCTTCTGCACACGGCGCGTAGAGACAGGCGTGGTGTTTGCGACTTGCTGCGTCATTATTCTTTCTCCAACATCGATAGACGATGCAACAGGCGTGCGATATCTTTCCGGGTTTGCGCAAAAACACGAGTATTTTTCACTTCTCCACGCTGTTGTTGTAAGCGGAGATTGAACAGCTTCTGCCGTGCCTCTTTGAGTTCCTTTTGCGCCTCAGCGATATTCATTTCGCTGATCTGCTTTTTGCGTTCGCTAAGCTTCGACACTCTCCGCCTCCCCTCGTGTGATAAAGCGTGTTTTGATCGGAAGCTTGTGGCTGGCAAGACGGCAGGCCTCTTTCGCGATTTCCTCGCTCACACCTGCGATCTCGAAGATAACGCGCCCGGGTTTAACAACGGAAACCCAGTGATCGACAGCGCCTTTACCGCTACCCATGCGGGTTTCAGCAGGTTTGGCGGTGATTGGCTTATCAGGGAATACCCGGATCCAGACTTTACCGCCGCGCTTCATATAACGGGTAAGCGCGATACGAGCGGCCTCAATCTGGCGGGCTTCCAGCCAGCAAGGTTCAAGCGCCTGCAAACCGAAGTCGCCAAAGGCAAGGGTTGCACCACGAGTGGCAACCCCTTTCATGCGACCACGATGCTGACGACGATACTTAGTTCTCGATGGTGCCAGTAACATGGCTTCGCTCTCCTCTACTCGCTCTGCGTGCCTTCGGACTGTGTTTTCGGCTCAGCAGGAGGTGGTGTCTGTGCCTGAGGCTGCTGCACTTCGGAAGGCTGTGCTGCCCGCGGCTGTCTCTCCCCCTGTGGGCGTGGACCGCGAGGTGCTCTCGGCGGACGGGATCTCTCACCCTGCTGACGTGGCCCTCGCTCGCCAGGTGCACGACGGCCCTGGGGGCGCTCACCACCACGTGTTCGGTCTCCCTGAGGACGCTGACCACGTGTGCCGCCCTCGCCTCTGCGGCGTTCTGGACGGCGTTCGCCAGTCTCGCGCGGGGCGGAAGGTTGAGCAACGCCTGCACCAGCAGTGAGGGCCTCACGGCGCTTGCTGGAGAGGATGTCCCCGCGATAGATCCAGACTTTCACACCGATAACACCAAATGTCGTATGCGCTTCGGCAAGACCATAGTCGATGTCAGCACGCAGGGTATGCAGAGGAACACTGCCCTCTACTTCCTTTTCTGTGCGGGCGATTTCCGCGCCACCCAGACGGCCACCAGCAATGACCTTAATGCCTTTTGCGCCGGCACGCATGGATTTCTGAACAGCCTGTTTCATAGCACGCCGGAAGGCCACGCGCTTCTCAAGCTGATCAGCGATGGTGCGTGCTACCAGATATGCATCAAGCTCAGGCTGTCGGATCTCGATGATCTCAATGCGGACGCGTTTCTGCGTCTTCGCCTCAAGCAAGCGCTTCAGGTGTTCGACCTTTTCGCCGCTGCGCCCGATCACGATACCGGGTTTCGCGGTATTGATCTTCACCAGCACTTGCTTTGGTGCTGCACGCTCGATCTCTACACGAGAGATCGCAGCGTCAACACGAGCCCCGGAGGCACCGGAAAGCTCTTTACTGATAATGTTGCGGATAGCAAAGTCTTCCGCTAGAACGTCTTTATAATTCCGCTCGGCATACCAGCGGGACTGCCAGCCTTTTACGACGCCGAGCCTGAACCCTATGGGGTGTACCTTCTGTCCCAAGAGTATCCTCCTCTAACTTAGCGGCCTGCGTCCGCCGGGTCGTCCGAGACGATGACCGTCACATGGCAGAAACGGCGCAGCATGCGGGCTGCTCGGCCATGTGAACGTGGCTTCACACGCTTAATGCGGAATGAGTCATCCGCCACAATATTCAAAATGTACAGGTCATCTGGATTCAGATTGTAGTTGTTCTCCGCGTTTGCCGCTGCTGAGGCTACCACCTTCCGTACAGGCTCCGCACCTGCGTTGGGCAAGAACTGAAGAACAGCCAGAGCCTCATTCACGCGAAGCCCTTTCACCGCGTTTGTAACCAGACGCATTTTGCGCGGCGATATGCCGAGATCTCTAGCAATAGCTCTGACTTGCATCTCTACCTCACCGAAGTGGTCTTTTCATTCTTGCCACCCGCATGACCACGGAAATGCCTTGTGGGGGCAAATTCTCCTAACTTATGACCCACCATATTCTCGGTTACATAAACCGGCACATGAGTCTTTCCATTATGTACAGCAATAGTCATTCCGACCATTTCAGGAAAAATCATGGAAGCGCGAGACCAGGTTTTAATTACGCGTCTCTCGCCGCTGCGTCTGAGCGCAAGAACCTTTTTCCTGAGCGATTCGTGTATGTACGGTCCCTTTTTTCTTGAGCGCGACATTTACTTACTTCCTCCTGCCCGCATTGCGACGGCGAACAATGAAGCGATCAGTGCGTTTGTTCCTACGAGTCTTGAAGCCCAGCGCAGGTTTGCCCCACTTCGTCTGAGGCTTACCACCAATCGGTGCACGACCCTCACCACCACCATGAGGATGGTCCCGCGGGTTCATCACCGAGCCTCGAACGGTCGGGCGGCGGCCCATGTGGCGGGCTCGACCGGCTTTACCAATCGTCAGGTTCTCATGATCCACATTTCCTACCTGGCCGACGGTTGCCATACACTGGATATGAACATATCGCTGCTCACCAGAGGGCAGACGCAGAAGCGCGTAATTTCCCTCTTTCGCCATAAGCTGGATGGCGCTACCGGCACTGCGGCCAAGCTGACCGCCCCGGCCAATTTCCAGCTCAATATTATGAAGAGTCGTACCGGTCGGAATATTCTTTAACGGCAGCGCATTGCCAGGGCGAATCTCGGCCTCAGGGCCGGCCATCACCTGGTCGCCAACCTTCAAACCAACGGGCGCTAAAATATAGCGCTTTTCACCGTCCAGATAATGCAGCAGCGCGATATTGGCTGTGCGGTTCGGATCGTATTCGATCGCTGCGACGCGAGCAGGAACGCCCAACTTATTGCGCTTAAAATCAATCAGACGATAGGCACGCTTTGCCCCACCGCCACGATGTCGCGTCGTAATCTTACCCTGATTATTGCGGCCAGAGTGCTTTTTCAGCTTAACGGTCAGTGACTTCTCTGGCTTTGTCTTTGTGATCTCCTCGAAGGTCGAGACAGACATGCCACGACGCCCGGGAGACGTTGGTCGATACTGTTTAACTGGCATCTTCTCTATCCCTTACGCCTTCAATGCGTCGATTGTCTGTCCTTCGCTCAGGGTGACAATCGCCTTTTTCCACTCGCGCGCCTCAATCGGTCGAGGGTACGCCCCTCTTCTGCGGAGCAGGCGAGCCTTACCAGGCATGCGCATGATGTTGACTTTCTCAACCTTCACATTAAAGAGCGTCTCAATAGCACGACGAACGTCCACTTTCGTAGCTTTCAGTGCCACTTCAAACGTATATTTGTTCTGCTCTTGCTGCTTCACCGTCTTCTCGGTGACAATTCCGCGGCGCAGCACTTCTGTGATTTCCACAGTTTCCCTCCTCGCTACGCTTCGCTACCAGACTCAACCGGAGTCTCTTCAGCGATCTTTTTGCTGGCTTCCTCGGCGCTCAGACCTTCGCCAAAGACCAGTTCAATCCATTTCACGGTTTTAATCGGCATGACCACAAAATCATGCTTGAGCAGTTCCACGACGTTGATCGAGGAAACATGCTGCACTTTCGCCGTAGGAATGTTACGCGCCGACAGAACAACGTTTTCGTCACGCTGAGGCAGCATCATCAGCACGCGCTTGCCCTCGCTCGTTGGGAGTTTCTCCAGAATGGCGAGCATATCTTTGGTGCGCGGCTGCTCAAGGCTCAAATCGTTGACAATGATCAGATTCTCATTCGCCAGCTTATCAGATAATACCGAACGAATAGCCAGACGGCGCATCTTCTTGGGCACATCCTGATGATAGGGATGCGGCTTCGGTCCGAACACGGTGCCGCCACCACGGAACTGCGGTGCGCGGGTGCTACCCTGGCGAGCGCGGCCCGTCCCTTTTTGCCGATACGGTTTCTTATTACCACCCGAAACCTCTGCGCGCGTCTTGGTCGAGGCTGTTCCCTGACGGCGGTTGACGAGCTGTGCCGTCACTACCTGATGCAATACAGCCATATTCGGAGTAATTCCGAAAACCTGCTCGCTCAGTTCGAGCTTATCTACGGCCTCTCCGGCCAGATTATACACTGTTGTCGAAGGCATGTCGGTTACCTCATCACATGCTTCTTAATCATGAGCAAGCCGCCATTGGCACCAGGCACAGAACCTTTTACCACCAGCAGGTTACGCTCAGGATCAGACTGTATGACTTGCAATTTCTTCGCGGTCACGCGTGCATTTCCCATTCGACCAGCCATACGCGTGCCTTTGAGTACACGACCCGGAGTAGTTCCAGAGCCAATTGAACCAGGAGCTCTCCAGCGGTCAGACTGACCATGAGTGCGGGGACCACCACCGAAACCGTGGCGCTTCACGACACCCTGGAAGCCCTTACCTTTGGACGTTCCCACGATATCCACAACTTCGCCATCATTGAAGATGCTGGCATCAAACACTGTCCCCAGTTCCACTTGCTCCGGGGTAATGCCTTCTTGCAGATGTACCTCACGCAGTACACGGAACGGGCCGAGTTCCGGTCCCGGGCGGCGCTGGCGATTCTCAGAAATCTTGAGCAGTTTGCGCATCTGCTTGCTCAGTTTCTCCTCGCCCTCTTCGCTCTTCTCAGTGTTGGCCTTCTGCTCTTGCTGATAAGCCTGTAACTGCTTTCGCTGTGCCTTCAGTAGTGGCAGGCTGTGTCCGAGATGTCCCAGAACAGGCCGTGTAACATTCTTCGTTGTGACCTGCTCAAAACCAATCTGGACCGCATCATAGCCATCGCGGTCAGCCTTCTTGATCTGGGTGACGACGCAGGGGCCGACTTCAATAACCGTCACCGGGATGACTGATCCGTTCGGTCCAAACACCTGGGTCATGCCGACCTTCCTGCCCAACAACGCATTTAACATACTCTTTTACCTCATCCTATACATTCAGCGCTCATGCTCAATTGTAGATGGACACATGATCCTGAATGCCATTACTCATCTGTAGGGACCCGCATTGTATCGTCGCCACTTTCACCGAGCCGTGGCATCGAAAAAACACAATAATGCCCTGAGCACTGGTTTCTTCTCAGAAATTCAGGCCCGGTTACTCGCTTCGTGTACTTTCGGTCACTACAGCCGTCAGGTTTTTGTTTCCTACAGCTTGATCTCGATGTCTACGCCTGCGGGCAGATTTAAATGAGTCAGGGCTTCGACAGTCTTGTTTGTGTGATCCACAATATCAATCAGGCGTTTGTGCGTGCGAATCTCGAACTGATCGCGAGCATCCTTATCAATAAAGGTGGAGCGCATCACCGTATACTTGTTAATTTTCGTGGGCAGAGGCACTGGTCCAGAGACCCGAGCGCCGGTTCGCTGTGCGGTATCCACAATTTGCATTGCCGACTGATCGAGAATGCGGTGATCAAACGCCTTGAGGCGAATGCGAATTCGCTGTTTTGTTCCCGTTGCCATTTCTTTCTCCTGGAAATGGTCTCTCACAGGGGAGGAGAGGCTATTGTGACAGCCTCTCCTGATTTATCTGCAAGAAACCTATTCGATAACCTGGGTGCAGTAGCCAGCACCGACGGTGCGTCCACCTTCGCGGATGGCGAACTTCACGCCCTCTTCCATTGCGATACCGTTTATCAGCTCCACCGTCATCTCGATGTTGTCACCAGGCATCACCATCTCTACCCCTTCCGGCAGCTGGATG
>Ga0164243_10002147_pt1 | contig 32988 bp, 26 predicted proteins | sample OricompcompostOP_FD_108781 | JGI IMG/M metagenome (GOLD analysis project Ga0164243, IMG submission 108781) | Organic Plus compost microbial communities from Emeryville, California, USA - Original compost - Organic plus compost (OP) | ecosystem: Engineered > Solid waste > Mixed feedstock >... | reverse complement strand
GCGACAGGGCCGGCCATGCCCGGAGAAGACCTGCTGGCGCGCCTGCGCCGCTTCCACGACGGCGCGTTCCCGCTGCAGGCCGGGCGCTTCCGCGAGCTGGTGGAAGCCGGCCGGCTCACGCAGCACGGCTGGCACTTCGTGATCGAGGACGGCCAGGTGCACGTGTTCGACGTGGCGAGCGGCCGCTTCGTCGCCGCCAGCGAAGCAGGCCATGCGGGCACCGGGCCCTACCGCCTCCACGAGGAGCCCGCAACGGGCTCTCTTGATGCAGATCAAGCGTAGCGGCATTGCGCCCTGCGGCGGCGAGCGGGCCGCGCAAAATTCAGGTTCCCATGATGTCTGCCCCCTACCTGCTGCGTGCCCTTGCCGCTGTCGGCATCGGCCATGCGCCACCCTCGTCCGGCGATGCGCGCTGACCCTCGCATGCACCGGCCGCTGGCCGCCAAGCTCGGCGCCATCGGCTGCCTGTTGCTGGCGCTGGCGCTGGCTGCCATCGGCCTGACGCTGTGGGTCACCTGGCAGCTCGAAGGCGGCGCCGCGGCCGTCAACGAGGCCGGCCGCATGCGCATGCAGACCTGGCGGCTGGCGCAGACCCTGTCGGCCGGCGACACGCCGCTGCTGGCGCCCCGCATGGCCCAGCTCGACCAGAGCATGGCCCTGCTGCGGCGGGGCGATCCGGCGCGTCCGCTGGCCGTGCCGCGCGAAGCCGCCTCGCGCGCCGCGCTGGCCGCGGCGCAGCAGGAGTGGGCGTACCTGCGCGAGCGTTGGCAGCACGGCGACGCCACGGCGCCGCAAGCGGCGCAGGTGGCGGCCGAGGCCACGGCCTTCGTCGCCACCATCGACCGCCTGGTCGACACCATCGAACGCCAGCTGGCACGCTGGACCACGCTGCTCAACAGCGCCCAATTCGCCATGATGGCGCTGGCCATCGCCGCCGCCATCACGCTGCTCTACGCGGCCCAGCTGCTGGTGTTCAGCCCGCTGGCGCGGCTGCAGGCCGGGCTGGCGCGGATCGAGGCGAGCGACCTGTCGGCCCGCATCGATGCGGCCGGCGACGACGAGTTCGGCGCCGTGGCCCAGGGCTTCAACCGCATGGCCGCACGCCTGCAGGACCTGTACGCCAGCCTGGAGCGCCGCGTGCAGGAGAAGACCGAACACCTGGAGGCCGGACGCGCCCGCCTGGCCGCGCTGTACGAAGCCGCCGCATGCGCCGCGCGGGCCGATACGCTGCAGACGCTGGCCCAGGGATTCGCCGCGCACACGCGGCGCGTGGCGCGCGCCGATGCCTGTGCGGTGCGCTGGTCCGACGAGCAGAACCGCCGCTACGTGCTGCTGGGCGCCGACCGGCTGCCGACCGCACTGGCCGAAGCCGAGCACTGCGTGCCCACCGGCGACTGCTTCTGCGGCCAGCCGCAGGGCGGCGCGCACACGCGCGTGTTCCCGCTGACGGACCTGCGCGGCGGCCGGCCGAACGGCCGCATCGACGCCGGCCAATGCCGGCGTGCGGGCTTCGCCAGCATGGTCAGCGTGCCGGTGCGGCTGCATGAGCGCATGGTCGGCGAGATCGACCTGTTCTACCGCGCCCCGGAGGCACTGGCCGACGACGACCGCGCCCTGCTCGACGCGCTGGCCAGCCATCTGGCCGGGGCGATGGAAGCCCTGCGCGCCGACGCTCTGCAGCGCGAGGCCGCGCTGGCCGAAGAGCGTGGCCTGCTGGCGCGCGAGCTCCATGATTCCATCGCCCAGAGCCTGGCCTTCCTGAAGATCCAGGCCTCGCTTCTGCGCGATGCCCTGGCCGGCGACCCGGCCGGGCAGACTGCACGCGTGCGGGATGCCTTGTCCGAGCTGGACGCCGGCATTCGCGAAAGCCTGTCCGACGTGCGCGAGCTGCTGCTGCACTTCCGCACCCGCACCAACGCGGAAGACATCGCGCCGGCCCTGCGCAGCACGCTGACGAAGTTCGAGCACCAGACCGGCCTGCCCGCGGTGCTGGACATCGCCGGCGAAGGCATGGCGCTGCCGCCCGACGTGCAGGTGCAGGTGCTGCACGTGGTGCAGGAAGCGCTGTCCAACGTTCGCAAGCATGCGCAGGCGCGCGGCGTGCGGGTCGAGGTGCGGGCATCGCCCCAATGGGTGGTGCAGGTGCGGGACGACGGCTGCGGCATGGAAGCCACGGCCCGGGCGCCCGACGAGACGCACGTGGGCCTGCGCATCATGCGCGAGCGCGCCGCCGGCATCGGCGCGGCCCTGGAGATCGCCTCCGCGCCCGGCGCAGGCACCTGCGTGACGCTGACCCTGCCGCGCCTGGAGCCGGCCGCCGCCATCACCACCGAGACCGCCTGATGCCCGAGCCGATCCGCCTGCTGGTCGTCGATGACCACACCCTGTTCCGCCGCGGCCTGACCGCGCTGCTGGCCACGCAGCCCGGCCTGCAGGTGGTCGGCGAAGCCGGCGATGCGGGCGAGGCGCTGCGCCGCGCGGCCGAACTGCAGCCCGACGTGGTGCTGCTGGACCACCACCTGCCCGGCGTCAGCGGCGTGGATGCGCTGCAAGGCATCCGGCAGGCCGCGCCGGCTGCGCGCGTGCTGATGCTGACCATGAGCGAGGACGCCGACACGCTGGGCCGGGCGTTGCAGCAAGGCGCCCACGGCTATCTGCTCAAGACCGTCGACAGCGAGATGCTGGTCGACGCCATCGCACGCGCGCTTCGCGGCCAGTCCACCGTGAGCCTGGAGATGACGGACAAGCTCGTCAGCGCCTTTCAATCCCTGCAATCCGTGCCGGCACCTGCCGAGCCCGCACCGGCGGCCGATCCGCTGGCCCAGCTGTCGCCGCGCGAGCGCGAGATCCTGCAGGAGATCGCGGCCGGCGCCAGCAACAAGGAGATCGCACGCCGGCTGGCCATCGCCGAGACCACGGTCAAGATCCACGTGCAGCACATCCTGCGCAAGCTGGAGCTGAGCTCGCGCGTGCAGGCCGCGGTGCTGCTGGCCGGACGGAGCGCGGGCAGCTGATGCGGGCGGACCTCAGGCCGACGCGCCGCACACCTCCAGCACCTGCGCCCCGTACTTCTCCAGCTTGCTGGCGCCGATGCCGCTGATGCCCTGCAGGTCGCCCAGCGAAGCCGGCGCGCGCTGCGCGATGGCAGCGAGCGTGGCGTCGTGGAAGATGACGTAGGCCGGCAGGTTGTTCGCCTTGGCGACCTCGGCGCGCCAGGTCTTCAGCGCGGCGAAGCGGGTTTGGCCGGCGGCATCCAGCGGCGCCGCGGCGGCGGCCACCGCCGGCGCCTTGCCCTCGCCGCGGCTGCGCCGGCTGCGCGCGGAGGGCGTGGGCGAGGAGATGGACTCGCGCAACCGCACCGGCACCTCGCCCTTGAGCACGGCGCGCGAGCCGTCGGTGAGCTGCAGGGTGTTGAACTTCTCCGCGTTCACCGCCACCGCGCCGATGGCGATGAGCTGGCGCAGCACGCCGCGCAGCTGCGGCTCGCTGAACTCGGCGCCGATGCCGAAGGTGCTGACGCGCTCGTGGCCGAACTGCCTGACCTTCTCCGTGGCCTTGCCGCGCAGGATGTCCATGATGTGCCCGGCGCCGAAGCTGATGCCGCTTTGCTGCTGCACGCGGTAGATGGTGCTGAGCAGCTTGCGCGCGGCATCGGTGCCGTCCCACACCGCGGGCGGCGTGAGGCAGTTGTCGCAGTTGCCGCAAGGCTGGCTTTCCTCGCCGAAGTAGCGCAGCAGGCGCACGCGCCGGCAGTCGGTGGCCTCGGCCAGCGCCAGCAGCGCGTCGAGCTTGCCGCGCATGACCTGCTTGAACTCCTCGGGCCCGGGGCTCTCGTCGATCATGCGGCGCTGGTTCACCACGTCCTGCAGGCCGTAGGCCATCCAGGCCTCGGCGGGCAGGCCGTCGCGGCCGGCGCGGCCGGTCTCCTGGTAGTAGCCCTCGATGTTCTTGGGCATGTCCACGTGCGCGACGAAGCGCACGTCGGGCTTGTCGATGCCCATGCCGAAGGCGATGGTCGCGACCATCACGACGGCCTCCTCGCGCAGGAAGCGGTCCTGGTGGCGCTGGCGCACGGCGGCGTCCAGGCCGGCGTGGTAGGGCAGCGCGTCGATGCCGGCCTCCACCAGCGCCTGCGCCACTTCCTCCACGCGCTTGCGCGACTGGCAGTAGACGACGCCGGCCTCGCCGGCGTGCTCGCGCTCGATGAAGCGCAGCAGCTGCGTGGTCGCGTCCTTCTTCTCGACGATGCCGTAGCGGATGTTGGGCCGGTCGAAGCTGCTGACGAACTGGCCGGCCTCCTGCAGTTGCAGCCGCTCGACGATGTCGGCGCGCGTCAGCGCATCGGCGGTGGCCGTCAGCGCGATGCGCGGCACCTGCGGGTAGCGCTCGTGCAGCAGCGCGAGCTGGCGGTACTCGGGGCGGAAGTCGTGGCCCCACTGGCTCACGCAGTGCGCCTCGTCGATGGCGAACAGCGCGAGCTGCCCGCGCGCGGCCAGGCCGTCGAGCAGTTCGAGAAAGCGCGGCGTGGTCACCCGCTCGGGCGCGGCGTACAGCAGCGTGATATCGGCGCGCGCCAGGCGGTCCTCGATCTCCTGCGTCTCGCGCCAGTCGAGCGTGGAGTTGAGGAAGGCGGCATCGACGCCCGCCTCGTGCAGCGCGCCGACCTGGTCGTGCATCAGCGCGATCAGCGGCGAGACCACCACCGTCACGCCCCTGCCCGCCCGATGCCTCGCGATCGCGGGAATCTGGTAGCACAGCGACTTGCCGCCGCCGGTGGGCATCAGCACCAGCGCGTCGCCGCCGGCGGTGACGTGATGCACGATGTCCCGCTGCGCGCCGCGGAACTGCGCATAGCCGAAGACGTCCTGGAGGATCTGCTCCGGCGTGGCGGCAAGGGTTTCGGACGGCTGGGCTGACAAGGCTTCGGTGCTTTTTGTGGCGGCGTGAACGGCCCGCGCACCTCCCCAGCACGCGGGCCGCCATTGTCTCCGAAGCGGTCGCGGCGCGGTCTCCCCGGCAGCGTGAACGAAGCGGAGGCACGGATCTCGCTTTCATCGCCGATCGTCGCCAGGCACCCTTGTCTAGACAGCTTTCGGTGCACGGAACCGCTTTCTCGCACCAGGGCGGGGCACGCCGGTCTCTTGATTCAGTCTGTCTTCTCGGGTTAACCTGTATATACAGGTTCACGGCGGCGACTAAAACTCGGCGCGTTGCTGGAATCCGGTCCTTCGGCGTCCAGCCGGCCGAACCCCTTTGAAACGCAACAGGAGAACCTTGATGGTCAAGTCGGTGGGAAAAATCGCTTCGCTGATCGCTGCAGCCGCCTGTGCCGCAGGCATGGCAGCGAATGCCAATGCGCAGGAAACCAAGATCGCCCTCGGCATGTCGGGCTGGACCGGCTTTGCGCCGCTCACGCTCGCGGACAAGGCGGGCATCTTCAAGAAGAACGGCCTGGACGTCGAACTGCGCATGATTCCGCAGAAGGACCGCCACCTCGCGCTGGCGTCGGAAGCCATCCAGTGCGCGGCGACCACCGTCGAGACGCACGTGGCCTGGAATGCCAACGGCGTGCCGATCGTGCAGATCTTCCAGATGGACAAGTCCTACGGCGCCGACGGCCTCGCCGTGCGCAACGACGTGAAGAGCTTCGCCGACCTCAAGGGCAAGGCGATCGGCGTGAGCGCACCCGGCACCGCGCCGTACTTCGGCCTGGCGTGGATGCTCAGCAAGAACGGCATGAGCATGAAGGACGTGAAGCTGGTCTCGCTCGAGCCGCAGCCCGCCGCGCAGGCCTTCGTCTCGGGCCAGAACGACGCCGCCATGACCTACGAGCCGTATCTGTCGACCGTGCGCGCCAACCCGGCCGCCGGCAAGATCCTCGCGACCACGCTGGACTACCCGATGGTGATGGACACCGTCGGCTGCGCACCGAAGTGGCTCAAGGCCAACCCGAAGGCAGCGAAGGCGCTGGCCGACTCGTACTTCGAGGCGGTGGACATGATCAAGGCCGACCCCGCCAGGTCCCACGAGATCATGGGTGCGGCCGTGAAGCAGTCGGGCGAGCAGTTCGCCAAGTCGGCGGCCTACCTGCGCTGGTCCGACAAGGCCGCCAACCAGCAGTTCTTCGCGAACGACCTCGTGCCCTTCATGAAGGACGCGCAGGCGATCCTGCTCGAGGCCGGCGTGATCCGCAAGGCGCCTGCCGACCTCAACGCCACCTTCGACACCAGCTTCATCAAGTGACGAGCGGCACCATCATGAGCGCGACGCCAGCCATGAACTCATCCGAGCCGGTGATCGCCGCCGGGCCCGCCGCTGTTGCCGCGGCGCCCCGCCGGCGCCGCGCCTTCGTTCCGCTGGAGCCCGTCAGTGCGCAGGCGCGCTGGATGCTCGGCCTGGGCTTCTTCGTGGTCTTCGTGGTCGTGTGGGGCTTCTTCACGCTCGGCGGCTTCGTGTCGCCGACCTTCCTCGCCAGCCCGGTCACGATGGTCAAGGAAGGCATCAGCCTCTTCACCGAGTTCAACTTCCTGCACGACATCGGGATGACGGTGTGGCGCGTCTTCGGCGGCTTCCTGCTCGCCGCGGTCGTCGCCGTGCCGCTGGGCATCGCGATGGGCACCTGGAAGAGCGTCGAGGCCTTCTTCGAGCCCTTCGTCTCCTTCTGCCGCTACCTGCCGGCCTCGGCCTTCATTCCGCTGCTCATCCTCTGGGCCGGCATCGGCGAAACGCAGAAGCTGCTCGTGATCTTCATCGGCTCGGTGTTCCAGATCACGCTGATGGTCGCCGTGACCGTCGGCAGTGCGCGCCGCGACCTGGTCGAGGCGGCCTGCACGCTGGGCGCCGGGAGCCGCGGCATCGTGATGCGCGTGCTGATCCCGGGCGCCGCGCCGGGCATCGCCGAGACGCTGCGGCTGGTGCTCGGCTGGGCCTGGACCTACGTGATCGTCGCGGAGCTGATCGGTTCGTCCTCGGGTATCGGCCACATGATCACCGACAGCCAGGCGCTGCTGAACACCGGGCAGATCATCTTCGGGATCATCGTCATCGGCGTGATCGGGCTCGTCTCCGACTTCGCCTTCAAGGCCGTCAACCGCCGCCTGTTCGCATGGAGCACGATCTGATGAACCAGCTTTCCATCCGCGGCGTCTCGCGCACCTTCACCGGCACGCGCGGGCAGAAGACGCAGGCGCTGCTGCCGATCGACTTCGAGGTGCGCGAGAACGACTTCGTCACCATCCTCGGCCCCTCGGGCTGCGGAAAATCCACGCTGCTGCGCATCGTCGCGGGCCTGGACTACCCGACCGAGGGCCGCGTGCTGCTCGACGGCCAGCCCATCGAGGGGCCGGGCGCGGACCGCGGCGTGGTGTTCCAGAGCTACACGCTCTTCCCGTGGCTCACCGTCGCGCAGAACATCCGCTTCGGCCTGCGCGAGCGCGGCATGGGCGAGGCCGAGCAGAAGGAGCGCAGCGACTTCTTCATCGCCAAGGTGGGCCTGCGCGGCTTCGAGAGCCACTTCCCCAAGCAGCTCTCGGGCGGCATGCAGCAGCGCACCGCGATCGCGCGCGCCCTCGCCAACGACCCCAAGATGCTGCTGCTCGACGAACCCTTCGGCGCCCTGGACAACCAGACCCGCGTGCTGATGCAGGAACTGCTGCTCGGCATCTGGGAGTCGGCGCGCAAGACGGTCCTGTTCGTCACGCACGACATCGACGAGGCCATCTTCATGGCCAACCGCGTGGCGGTGTTCAGCGCGCGTCCGGGCCGCATCAAGTCCGAGATCCCCGTGGACTTCCCGCATCCGCGCCACTACACGATCAAGACCTCGCCCGAGTTCATGGACATCAAGGCCCGCCTCACCGAGGAGATCCGCGCCGAATCCATGGCCGCCGCCGAGCACTGAGCCCCTCTTCGCATCCCAAAGAACCATGAGCGCCACCCCCCTTCGCAAGACCGCCGAGACCCGCACGACGGAGGCCCGCACGACGGGCCCCGCCGCGAACTCGGCCATGCCCGCGATGGCGCTCTACGAGCAGATCAAGGCCTTCATCACCCACAAGATCCGGGACGGCTCGTGGGCCGCCGGCCATCGCCTGCCGTCGGAAAGCGAGCTGGTCGCGCAGTTCGGCGTGGCGCGCATGACGGTCAACCGCGCGCTGCGCGATCTGGTGGAGCAGGGCCGCATCGTGCGCGTGGCCGGCGTCGGCAGCTTCGTGGCCGAGGACAAGCCGCAGTCCACGCTGCTGCAGATCGCCAACATCGCCAGCGAGATCCGCGCGCGCGGCCACGACTACCGCTGCGAGTTCCTCGTGGCCGAACGCATCGCGGCCTCGCCCGACGTCGCGGCATGGCTCGACCTGCGGCCGGGCGAATCGGCCTTCCACACCGTGTGCCTGCACCTCGAGAACGACGTGCCGGTGCAACTGGAAGACCGCTACGTCAACCCGCGCGTGGTGCCCGACTTCCTGGAGCAGGACTTCTCGACCATCCCGCCCAGCGAATACCTCGTGCGCAACGTGCCCTTCGACCAGATCGAGCATGTGGTCGACGCCGTGCTGCCGACGGCCGAGCAGGCCGAACGCCTCGACATGCCGCCGGCCGACCCCTGCCTGCTGCTCACGCGCCGCACCTGGACGCGCACCGTGCCGGTGACGATGGTGCGCTGCCTGCACCCCGCCTCGCGCTACCGGCTCGGCAGCCGGTTCCGCGCCGACGGCAAGCCCAGCATCGGCTGACGCCCGCGACGCCCGCCAGCCGTCTCTTGACGCCCCTACTTGTATAGACAGGATCTTCATGGCCAACGCTTCTTCCACCCACGCGCCCATCGTGCTGACGCCGGGCGACGTCGACCTCGCGACGCTGCGCCGCGTGCATGCCGGCGGTGTCCAGCTCGCGCTCGATCCCGCGGCGCGCGCCGGGCTCGCCGCTGCGCAGGCCACGGTGCGCCGGATCGTCGAGGCCGGCGCGGTGGTCTACGGCATCAACACCGGCTTCGGCAAGCTGGCGCAGACCATCATCCCGGCCGAGCGCCTCGCCGAGCTGCAGCGCAACCTCGTGCTGTCGCACAGCGCCGGCACCGGCGAGCCGCTCGACGCCGGCGTGGTGCGCCTGGTGCTCGCGACCAAGGCCGTGAGCCTGGCGCGCGGCCACTCGGGCGTGCGGCCCGAGATCGTCGACGCGCTGCTGGCGCTCGGAAATGCGGGCTTGCTGCCGCGCATCCCGTCGAAGGGCTCGGTCGGCGCCTCGGGCGACCTCGCGCCGCTGGCGCACCTGGCCTGCGTGCTGATCGGCGAAGGCGAGGTCACCACGCCGCAGGGCGAGGTGATCGGCGGCGCCGAAGCGCTCGGGCGCATCGGCCTCGCGCCCTTCGTGCTCGGCCCGAAGGAAGGGCTCGCGCTGCTCAACGGCACGCAGGTGTCGACCGCGCTCGCGCTCGCGGGCCTCTTCGGCGCCGAGGACGTGTTCGCCGCCGCTCTGATGGCCGGCGCCCTCTCGCTGGAGGCGATCCAGGGCTCGATCAAGCCCTTCGACGCCCGCATCCATGCCGCGCGCGGCCAGCCCGGCCAGATCGCCGTCGCCGCCGCCATGCGCGCGCTGCTCGAAGGCAGCCGGATCGTGGACTCGCACGCCGACTGCGGCCGCGTGCAGGACCCGTACTCCATCCGCTGCGTGCCGCAGGTGATGGGCGCCTGCCTCGACAACCTCGCGCATGCGGCGCGCGTGCTGCGCACCGAGGCCAATGCCGCGTCGGACAACCCGCTGGTGTTCGACAACGGCGACGTGATCTCGGGCGGCAACTTCCACGCCGAGCCGGTGGCCTTCGCGGCCGACATCATCGCGCTGGCGGTGAGCGAGATCGGCGCCATCTCCGAGCGCCGCATGGCGCTGCTGCTCGACAGCGGCCTGTCGGGCCTGCCGCCCTTCCTCGTGCGCGACGGCGGCGTCAACTCCGGCTTCATGATCGCGCAGGTCACGGCCGCGGCGCTCGCGTCGGAGAACAAGTCGCTCGCGCATCCGGCCAGCGTCGACAGCCTGCCCACTTCGGCCAACCAGGAAGACCACGTCTCGATGGCGACCTTCGCGGGCCGCCGCCTCGCAGACATGGTGCAGAACACCGCCGTGGTGGTCGGCATCGAGGCGATGGCCGCCGCGCAGGGCATCGAACTCAAGCGCGGCCCGAAGTCGTCTGCGCTGCTCGAGACCGAGTTCGCCGCCATCCGCGAGCGCGTCGCCTTCATCGACCAGGACCGCTTCCTCGCGCCCTCCATCGAGGCCATGCGCACCTGGGCGCGCCGCAGCGAATGGCCCGAAGCCGTGCGCTCGATGCTCCCCAGCCGCGCCTGATCCCACGCACCCGCTCCGTCACACGAAAGGACACCGCCATGAACGCTTCCGACAAGCTGCTCGCCGCCGCCAAGGCCGATCCCCGCTACGACCCGGACCGCGTGATCCGCGCGCCGCGCGGCAGCACGCTCAGCTGCAAGAGCTGGCTCACCGAGGCGCCGCTGCGCATGCTGCAGAACAACCTCGACCCCGAGGTGGCGGAGAACCCGCAGAGCCTGGTGGTCTACGGCGGCATCGGCCGCGCCGCACGCGACTGGGCCTGCTTCGACCAGATCCTCGCCACGCTCAGGGAACTGAACGACGACGAGACGCTGCTGATCCAGTCGGGCAAGCCGGTGGGCGTGTTCAGGACGCACGCCGATGCGCCGCGCGTGCTGATCGCCAACTCCAACCTGGTGCCGAAGTGGGCCAACTGGGAGCACTTCAACGAGCTCGACCGCAAGGGCCTCTTCATGTACGGCCAGATGACGGCAGGAAGCTGGATCTACATCGGCAGCCAGGGCATCGTGCAGGGCACCTTCGAGACCTTCGTCGAGGCCGGCCGCCAGCACTACGGCGGCGATCTCTCGGGCAGGTGGATCCTCACCGCCGGCCTCGGCGGCATGGGCGGCGCGCAGCCGCTGGCCGCGACGCTCGCCGGCGCGGTGTCGCTCAACATCGAGTGCCAGCAGTCGAGCATCGACTTCCGCCTGCGCACGCGCTACGTCGACAAGCAGGCCAGGGACATCGACGACGCGATCGAGCTCATCCAGCACCACACCGCGAAGAAGGAGGCCGTCTCCATCGCGCTGCTCGGCAACGCGGCCGAGGTCCTGCCCGAGCTGGTCAGGCGCGCCAAGGCCGGCGGCATCAGGCCCGACCTCGTGACGGACCAGACCTCGGCGCACGACCTCATCAACGGCTACCTGCCGATGGGCTGGACCGTGGCGCAATGGAAGGCCGCCCAGCAGGACGCGGGCGAACACGCGCGCCTGACGCAGGCCGCCGCCAGGTCGTGCGCGGTGCACGTGCAGGCCATGCTCGACTTCCAGGCCATGGGCATCCCGACGGTGGACTACGGCAACAACATCCGCCAGGTCGCGTTCGACGAGGGCGTGAAGAACGCCTTCGACTTCCCGGGCTTCGTGCCGGCCTACATCCGGCCGCTGTTCTGCGAAGGCAAGGGGCCGTTCCGCTGGGTCGCGCTCTCGGGCGATCCGGAAGACATCTACAAGACCGACGCCAAGATCAAGGAGCTGTTCCCCGAGAACAAGCACACGCACCGCTGGCTGGACATGGCGCGCGAGCGCATCGCCTTCCAGGGCCTGCCGGCGCGCATCTGCTGGCTGGGCCTGGGCGAGCGCCACAAGGCGGGCCTGGCGTTCAACGAGATGGTGAAGAGCGGCGAACTCAAGGGCCCGATCGTCATCGGCCGCGACCACCTCGACACCGGCTCGGTGGCGAGCCCCAACCGCGAGACCGAGGCGATGAAGGACGGCACCGATGCAGTGAGCGACTGGCCGCTGCTCAACGCACTGCTCAACACCGCGGGCGGCGCCACCTGGGTCAGCCTGCACCACGGCGGCGGCGTCGGCATGGGCTATTCGCAGCACGCCGGCGTGGTGATCGTCTGCGACGGCACCGACGCGGCGGCCAGGCGCATCGAGCGCGTGCTGTTCAACGACCCGGCGACCGGCGTGATGCGCCATGCCGATGCCTGCTACGACATCGCGGTCGCGACGGCGAAGAAGCAGGGCCTGAACCTGCCGATGGTCAAGTAGGCGATCCGGGCACACACCATGCGCATGGCCCCGCTTCCTTCGGCCGACGGCGTCTGGGACCGCCTGCGGCTGGCCCCGGGCGCGCTTGCGGATGGCGATGACATCGAAGGCGAGGCCGCCCTCGTCGTCGCCGAAGGCGCGATCCGCTGGATCGGCGAAAGCGCCCGCCTGCCCGCCGCCTTCGCCGGCCTGCCGCGCTTCGACGGCGGCGGCGCGCTCGCCACGCCGGGCCTGGTCGACTGCCACACGCACCTGGTCTACGGCGGCCAGCGCGCCAACGAGTTCGCGATGCGCCTCGCGGGCGCCACCTACGAGGAGGTCGCGCAGGCCGGCGGCGGCATCGTCTCGTCGGTGCGCGCCACGCGCGACGCCGACGAGGACACGCTCTACGCGCAGTCTGCCGCGCGCCTCGAACAGCTTCTGGCCGACGGCGTCTGCGCCATCGAGATCAAGTCCGGCTACGGCCTCGCGCTCGAACACGAGCGCAAGCAGTTGCGCGTCGCGCGCCGGCTCGGCAGGGACTACGGCGTCACGGTGCGCACCACCTTCCTCGGCGCGCACGCGCTGCCGTCCGAATACGCGGGCCGCAGCGGCGACTACATCGACCGCGTGTGCCGCGAGATGATGCCGGCGCTCGCTGCCGAAGGCCTCGTCGATGCGGTGGACGTGTTCTGCGAGCGCATCGCCTTCTCGCTGGAGGAGACGGAGCGCGTGTTCAAGACCGCGCGGGCGCTGGGCCTGCCGGTCAAGCTGCACGCGGAACAGCTCTCCGACATGGGCGGCGCCGCGCTCGCGGCACGCTACGGCGCGCTGTCGTGCGACCACATCGAGCATCTCTCGACCGAGGGCATCGCCGCGATGCGCGAGGCCGGCACGGTCGCCGTGCTGCTGCCCGGCGCCTACTACACGCTGCGCGACACGCACCTGCCGCCCATCGAGGCGCTGCGCGCCGCCGGCGTGCCGATGGCGGTCTCTACCGACCACAACCCCGGCACCTCGCCCGCGCTGAGCCTGCTGCTGATGGCCAACATGGCCTGCACGCTGTTCCGGCTGACCGTGCCGGAAGCGCTGGCCGGCATCACGCGCCACGCGGCGCGCGCGCTGGGCCTGCAGGACACGCATGGCGCGCTCGGCGTCGGCCGGCCCGCCGACTTCGTGCTCTGGCCCGTGCGCGACGCGGCCGAGCTGGCCTACTGGTTCGGCCAGCAGCCGCGGCGCACCATCGTCCGGCAGGGGCGCATCGCGTCCGGGCCGCTGCCGCGCTGACGCTATGACCGAGCACGCCCGCGTCTTCCGGGGCTGGACCATGGTGGCCGCGGCACACGTGCTGTTCGCGCTCGTCTTCGGAGCCATGTATTCGTTCGGTGCCTTCTTCGAGCACGTGCAGGCGGCCTTCGGCACCGGGCGCTTCGGCGCGTCCGCGGTGTTTTCGGCGACTGCCTTCCTGTACTACGCGTTCGGCCTCGTGTCCGGCGCACTGGCGGACCGCTTCTCCGTGCGGGCCGTGGCGGGCTGCGGCATCGTGCTGCTGGCGCTCGGGTTCACGCTCGGCAGCCTGGCCCCGAACCTGACGATGCTGATGCTGGTCTTCTGCGTGCTGGTCGGCACCGGCGTGGGGCTGGTCTACGTGCCGGCCGTCGCGGTGGTGCAGCGCTGGTTCGTCCGACACCGCAGCCGCGCCTCGGGGCTGGCCCTGGCGGGCACGGGCGTCGGCACCTTCGTCGGACCGATGATGGCCACCCTGCTGATTCCGTGGCTCTCGTGGCGCACCACGATGCAGTGGTTCGCGGTCGGCATCGCGGCGCTCGGCATCGCGGCGGCGGCCCGGCTGGTGCGCGCGCCGGAGGACGTCGGGCTGCGGCCCGACGGCGACCGGCCGGAAGGCGTTGCGCTGGCGCCCGACGCATCGGCTGCCGGCCTCACATGGCAGCAGGCCCTGGCGAGCCCGCACTTCTGGTGGTACTTCGCATCGATCCTGTTCGCGTCCGTGGGCCTGTTCGCCGCACTGGTACATATCCATCCGTACGCGCGGGCGCTGGGCGCCTCGGCGACGCAGGGCTCGCTGCTCATCGGGCTGATCGGCATAGGCAACGTCGGCGGCCGTCTCGTGCTCGGCGGATTGGGCGACCGCTTGGGACCGCAGCGGCTGCTGATGGCCTTGACCGTCGCGCTGGCACTCCTCGACTGCCTCTGGCTCCAGGCCGACGGCTTCCGGATGCTGGCGGTCTTCGCGCTGCTCTTCGGTGCGGCCAATGGCGGATGCATCGCGCTCTACCCCGCCGTGGCGGCCGGCTGGTTCGGCACCGCGCGCCTCGGCGCGATCCTGGGCGCGCTCTACGTCAGCGTGGGCATCGCGGCGCTGATCGGCGCGAGCGCGGCCGGGCTGATGTTCGACCTCTTCCGCAGTTACGCCGCGCCCATCGCGGGCAGCGCCCTTCTCGCCGTGCTGTCGGCGGTCTGCCTCGCGATGGCGGGCAGTCGGGCATCGCAGCGCGTGGACGACCAGCAGGAGAACTATGTTGTCTGATCACGTTCTTCCGTCGCCATCGGCCGGCAGCCTGTTCGCCTCGGATGCCCTGCTGCCCGCCGGCTGGGCGCGCGACGTCCTGATCGAATGGGATGCGGCCGGCCGGCTCACGGCCGTGACGCCTGGCAGCCAACCTGCAAGCGGCACGCCGCATGCCGCGGGGCCGGTGCTGCCCGGCATGCCGAACCTGCATTCGCACGCCTTCCAGCGCGCCTTCGGCGGGCTCACCGAATTCCGCGGCGCGGCGCAGGACAGCTTCTGGAGCTGGCGCACGCTGATGTACCGCTTCGCCTCGAAGATCTCGCCCGGGCAGCTCGAAGCGATCGCGACTTGGCTCTATGTCGAGATGCTCGAAGCCGGCTACACCTCGGTCTGCGAGTTCCACTACCTGCACCACGATGCCGACGGCCGGCCGTACGCCGACGACGCCGAGCTGTCGCTGGCGCTGCTGCGCGCGGCCGGGCGCGCGGGCATCGGCCTGACGCTGCTGCCGGTGCTCTACCAGACCAGCGGCTTCGGCGGCGCCGCGCCGGGCGAAGGCCAGCGCCGCTTCATCCGGTCAACCGAGTCGATGCTGCGCCTGCTGGAGCGCCTGCGCCCCGCCTGCGAGGCGCAAGGTGCGCGCCTGGGCCTCGCGCCGCATTCGCTGCGCGCGGTGCCGCCGGATGCGCTGCGCGAAGCATTGGCGGGGCTCGACGCGATCGATCCGTCCGCGCCGGTCCACATCCACATCGCCGAGCAGACGGCCGAGGTCGATGCCTGCCTCGCATGGAGCGGCCAGCGGCCCGTCGCATGGCTGCTCGACCACGCGCCGGTCGATGCACGCTGGTGCCTGGTCCATGCCACGCACATGGATGCCGACGAGTACCGGCGCGCGGCGGCCAGCGGCGCGGTGGCGGGCCTGTGCCCGACCACCGAGGCCAATCTCGGCGACGGCATCTTCGACTTCGATGCATGGCGCGCCGCGGACGGCCGCTGGGGATTGGGCTCCGACAGCCATGCCTGCGTGAATGCGGCCGAGGAACTGATGATGCTGGAGTACGGCCAGCGTCTCGCCACGCGCCGGCGCAACGTGGGCGCCGACGCCGCCCACCGCGAGGTCGCGACCGCGCTGACGCTCGCGGCGGTGCAGGGCGGCGCGCAGGCCGCGGGCCGCGCCGTCGGCGGGCTGGCGGCGGGCCGGCAGGCCGACTTCGTCGTCCTCGATGCGTTGCACGTCGCACTGCAGGGGCTTGCCGCGCCGGCAATGCTGTCGTCGCATGTGTTCGCCAGCCATCGCACCTCCGCGCTCGATGCGGTGGTCGCCGCGGGGCAGCCGCGCGTGGCGGCCGCCCGCCACCCCTTGCACCACGAGGCGTCCGCCGCCTTCGTCGCCGCGCGCAGCCGGCTTCTCGCCGAGGATTGATCCCATGCCCTTCACCACCACCGAACCGCCCTTCCGCTTCCGTCGCGGCACACGGCCCCTGCTGATCTCGATGCCGCACGTCGGCACCCATGTGCCGCCGCAGCTCGCAGCGCGGCTGACCGACGAGGCCCGGCAGGTACCCGACACCGACTGGCATCTCGAACGCCTCTACGACTTCGCGGACGAACTGGGTGCCTCGGTGCTGGTCGCGACCCACTCGCGCTACGTGATCGACCTCAACCGGCCGCCGGACGGCGCGAGCCTGTACCCGGGGCAGAGCGTCACCGGCCTGTGCCCGGTCGACACCTTCGACGACACGCCCCTCTATGCCGACGGCGCCGGCCCCGACGACGCCGAGATCGCCGCGCGCCGCGAAGCGGTCTGGCGGCCCTATCACCGGCAGCTCGCCGACGAGCTGGCGCGCCTGAAGGCGCAGCATGGCGTGGCGGCGCTGTGGGACGCGCATTCGATCCGCTCGGTGCTGCCGCGCTTCTTCGAAGGCAGGCTGCCCGACCTGAACCTCGGCACCGCGCAGGGCGCGAGCTGCGACCCCGCGCTCGCGCAGGCGCTGCTCGGCATCGCGAAGGAGGCGGACGGATTCACCAGCGTGCTCAACGGCCGCTTCACCGGCGGCTACATCACGCGCCACCACGGCCAGCCCGCGCAGGGCGTGCACGCGGTGCAGCTCGAGATGACGCAGTGCAGCTACATGCAGGAAGCGCTGCCCTTCGACTACCTGCCGGCGCTCGCGGCGCGCGTCCAGCCGCACCTGCGGCGCATGCTCGAGGCGGTGCTGCGGTTCGTCGAATCGCGCAAGGGCTGAGACGCGTGGAGGTCATCGACGCCATCGCCCGCGCGATCGGTCCCGACCGCGTGCAGACCGGCGACGCGATCCCGGCGCGCCACCGGACCGACTGGAGCGGCGCCGCGCCCGTGCAGCCGCTCGCGCTGGTGCGGCCGCGCTCGACGGAAGAGGTCTCGGCCGTTCTTCGCCTGTGCACCGCGCATCGCGTGCCGGTGGTGCCGCAGGGGGGCCTCACCGGCCTCGCGGGCGCGGCCGTGCCCGGCGCCGATGCGATCGCGCTGTCGCTCGACCGCATGAACGCCGTCGAATCGCTGGACGCGGCCGCGGCCACCATCACGGTGCAGGCGGGCGCCACGCTGGAGGCGGTGCAGCAGGCCGCCACCGCGCACGGCCTGCAGTTCGGCGTCGACCTCGGCGCGCGCGGGTCCTGCCAGATCGGCGGCAACCTCGCGACCAATGCCGGCGGCAACGGCGTGCTGCAGTTCGGGATGATGCGCGAGCAGACGCTGGGCCTCGAAGTCGTGCTGGCCGACGGCAGCGTGCTGCCGATGCTTCGGCCCATGATCAAGAACAACACGGGCTACGACCTCAAGCAACTGTTCATCGGCGCCGAAGGCACGCTCGGCGTGATCACGCGCGCGGTGCTGCGCCTGCATCCGGCACCCCGGGCACGGGCGGCCGCATGGGTGGCGCTTCCCGATTTCGATGCGGCGCCGGCGCTGCTCGGGCGGCTCCAGGCGCGCTTTCCCGGCGCCGTCGCCGCCTTCGAGCTGATGTGGCGCGACTTCGTCGAGACCTCGCTGCGGTGGCAGAAGCTGCGCGAGCCTTTCGAGGCGGCGCACCCCTTCGCCGCGCTGGTCGAAGTCGTCGGCCGCGACGAGGCTGCGCTGCGCGACGCGCTCGAAGATGCCCTGGGCAACGCGATGGCGGACGGCGTCGCCGCCGATGCGGCCATCGCGCAATCGCAGTCCCAGGCGCAGGCGTTCTGGAAAATCCGCGAAGCGACGGCGGAGCTGCCGGTGCACATGCACCCGCCGATCAACCTCGACGTGAGCCTGCCGATGCGCGAGATCGGCCGCTTTGCGCAGGTCTGCCGCGCCGCCTTCGATGCGCGCTGGCCGGCGCACCATTCGCTGTTCTTCGGCCACGTGGGCGACAGCAACCTGCACATCACCACCGACGGGCAATCGATCGGCGGCGAGGCGGACGAACTCGAGCGCATCGTCTATGCGCAGGTGGCCGCGTTCGGCGGCAGCATCTCGGCCGAGCACGGCATCGGCCTGCACAAGAAGCCGTACCTCGGCGCGAGCCGCTCGCCCGCCGAACTGGCTGTCATGCGCGCCATCAGGCAGGCGCTCGATCCCCTTCGTCTTCTCACTCCCGGCAAGGTTTTCGACCTATGAACGCATCCGTCATCCGCGACCTCGTGCGACCCGAGGTGCCCGCGCTTGCGCCGTACAACGCGGGGCTCTCGTCCGAAGCGGTGCGGCAGCGCTACGGCGTCGAGCACATCTCGCGTCTCGCGAGCAACGAGAACCCCTACGGCGCCAGCCCTGCCGTGGCGAAGGCGCTGGCGGACCTGGCGCTGCGCGTGGGCACGTACCCGGATGCGAACTGCACCGCGCTGCGCGCGGCCATCGCCGGGCGCACGGGCGCGCACGCGGAGCAGATCGTGATCGGCAACGGCTCCGAATCGATCCTCCAGATGCTCTGCCAGGCCTTCCTCTCGCCGGGCGACCGGGTGCTGACGCAGCGCCCCGCCTTCGGCCTGCACGAGATCTATCCGCGCATGATGGGTGCGCAGGTCGAGCTGCTCGCGCTCGCGCCCTCGCTGGCGTTCGATCCCGATGCCTGGTGCGAGGCGCTGGCCCGCGGCCCGAAGATCGCGATGCTCGCCAATCCCTCGAACCCCGTCGGCTGCATGTTCGATGCGAAGGCCTTCGCGCGCCTTCTCGAAGCGACGCCGGCCGGCACGCTGCTGGTGATCGACGAGGCCTACTACGAGTACGCGCGCCTGGCGGGCGGCTTCCCCGACGCGCTGCAGATGCTGCGCGAGCAGCCGCGGCCGTGGATCGTGCTGCGCACCTTCTCGAAGGCGTGGGGGCTCGCGGCGCTGCGCGTCGGCTACGGCATCGCGTCGGATGCCTCGCTGGTGCAGTGGCTCGACCGCGTACGCACGCCGTTCAACGTCAACGAGGCCGCGCAGGCTGCCGCGCTGGCCGCGTGGGACGACGTCCCCTTCATGGAGCGGGCGGTGGCCGAGACGGTCCGGCAGCGCGAATCGATGGCGCAGGCGCTGCATGCCCTGGCCGTGCCCGGCCTGCGCATCGCGCCGTCGGCGGCGAATTTCCTTTTCATCGACCTGGCGCGGCCCAACGGGCCGGTCAACGAGGCGCTGCTCGCGCGCGGCATCATCGTCAAGCCGTGGAAGGAGCCGGGCTTCGAGCACTTCATCCGCGCGTCGATCGGCACCGCAGAGGACAACGCGCGCCTCGTGGCCGCGCTGCGCGAGATCCTCGCCGCCTAGGCGAAGCTGCGCGGCCGTATCCGCCACAAGCCGGCGATGGTCGGGCGAGGCGCGGGGGAACTGTGATGCGCCGGGACTTTTCTGTTAGGTTGTGAGCCTGATCCGCCCTGCGCGGCGACCGCGATGACCCTCGAACGCTTCACCCTCCAGGACCTGCCGGCCACCCCGTGGAAGAACGGCGGCGGCACCACGCGCGAGATCGTGTGCTGGCCGCCGGGCTCGGGGCTGGAGGACTTCTGGTGGCGCGCCAGCGTGGCCACCATCGACGCGCCCGGGCCCTTCTCGGCCTTCGAAGGCGTGGACCGCACCATCCTGCTGCTGGAAGGCGCCGGCGTGCTGCTGGCGGGCGAGGGCTTCTCGCACTGGCTGGACACGCCGCACCAGCCCTTCGATTTCAGCGGCGACACGCCGGTGGAATGCAGCCTGATCGGCGGCACCACCACGGACTTCAACCTGATGAGCCGGCGCGCGCACGGCCGGGCCGAGCTGCGCGTGCTGACGGACGAGCCGCTGGACCTGCCGCCGGCGGAGCACGGCCTGCTGCTGACGCTGGACGGCCAGTACCGCATCGACGCCGGCTACCAGCTGCAGGGCCGCGGCCTGTGGTGGGCGCGCGAGCCGCATGCCTGGCGGCTGGTGCCGGCCAGCCGGGGCGCGCGGCTGCTGGTCGTGCAGTGGTGGCCGGTGGCGTCGGAGGAAGCGCCTGACGACTTCGACGTCTAGGGTCAGCGTGCGAGGCCCGGCGCCTCGTCCGCCGGCGCGATCACCAGCGCCATGCCCCGCAGGTCCACCCCTTCGCGCCGCGCGACGGCGACCAGGCGCTCCTTCAGCGGCGCGTCCGCCAGTTCGAGCAGGCGCCCGCTGGACGGGCAGCGCAGGCGCAGCGGGGGGCAGGCGGCGGGCCCCTCCGGCGTGAGCCGGTAGCGCGCCATGCCGTCCGCCGCGGTCTCGCCCAGCAGCAGGCCGCGCGCCTCCAGCTGGTAGACGGTCCGGTAGACGGTGCCCAGGCTGCCGGGAGCGCCTTGCCGCAGCGCGCGGCGGAAGACCTCCTCCGCGCACAGCGCCTCCTGCGGGGCGGCGGCGAACACCTGCAGGATGCCCAGGCGCGCGGCCGTCGGGCGCAGGCCGGCGCGGCGCAGGCGGTCCAGCAGCGGCGATGCGGGCTGCGGCGTCACGAAGCGGCCTCCTCTTCGTCCTGCAGGCGCCATCCCCCGCCCAGCGCCTTGTACAGGTCCACCGACGCCTGCAGGCGCCGGGCCTGGAGCTGGGCCGCCAGGTCCTGCGCCGCGTAGAGGGTGCGCTGCGCGTCCAGCAGCGTCAGCAGGGACTCGGCGCCGGCGCGGTAGCGGCGCTCGGCCAGCGCCAGCGCGCGTTGCGCCTGGGCGAGTTCATCGGCCTGCGCCTGCTGCTGCGCGTCCAGTTGGGTCATGGTGCCGAGTGCTGTCTCCACGTCCACGAAGGCGGCCACGACGGCCTGCCGGTAGCCGGCCAGCAGTTCCTCGCGGCGGGCCTGTGCGGCGTCGCGCACGGCGGCGCGGCGGCCGCCGTCGAGGATCGGCGCGGCCAGCGCCGCGGCGAGCGTGTAGGCCGGGTTGTCGAGCACCTGCCGCCAGCGCGAGGCGCCGCTGGCGAGGTCGGCCGAGAGCGTCAGGGCCGGCAGCAGCGCGGCGCGGGCGGCGGCCACGTCGGCATCGGCCGCGGCGAGCTGCGCCTCGGCACGCGCGATGTCGGGGCGGCGCGCCAGCAGCGCGGCCGGCGTGCCGGGCTGGAGCACAGGCGCGCGCAGGGCGGCGAGCGAACGCGCCTGGACGAGGGGCGCGCCCTCGGCCCGGCCGAGCAGCAGGGCCAGCGCCATGTGCGCGGCATGCGCCTGCTCGCGCAGCGCGGCCAGGTTGCGCCGCTGGGCGGCGACCAGGCCGCGCTGCTGCGCCAGTTCCAGCGGCGAGGCGGCGCCGGCGCGCGCGCGGGCCTCCACCACGGCCAGCAGCCGCTCGGCAGTCTGCAGGTTCAGCGCGCCGAGGTCGATGCGCTCGTGCAGCGCCACCGCCTGCAGCCAGGCGCCGGCCACGCCGGCAGCCAAAGCGAGCCGCAGCGTGTCGCGGTCGTGCCGGCTGGCCTGCAGCAGCGCCTGGCCGCCGTCGCGCGCGGCGCGGTGGCGGCCCCAGAAGTCGGCTTCGTAGCGCATCTGCAGGCTGGCGCCGAAGGCGGTGCCGGCCACGTCCGGATGGCCGCCCAGGCGCGCCTCGCGGCCGGCCGAAACGCCTGCCGTCAACGAAGGCCACAGCGCCGCGCCGGCCGCGCGCGCGGCGGCCTCGGCCTGCTGCACGCGCGCGGCGGCGGCCGCGAGGTCGTGGCTGCCGTCCGCGGCCTGGCGCACCAGGGCGTCGAGTTCGGCGCTGCCGAAGGCGCTCCACCAGTCGGCGGCGATCCCGTCCGCACCGGCGGCAGGCGCCTGCGCCCAGCGGTCGGGCAGGGCCGGCACCGCGGCCTGCGGCGGCGCGTGCGTCGCGCAGCCCGCCGCTGAAAGCAGCGCGGCGACGGCCGCGAAGCGATGAAGGCGCGACCGCATCCTCATTCCCCCGCCAGTGCCACCACCGGGTCCAGCCGCGCCGCGGTGCGCGCCGGCATGAAGCCGAAGACCAGCCCGGTGGCCGCCGCGCAGCCGAAGGCCAGCAGCATCGCGCTGACCGAGAACACCACCGCCGCGCCGGCCGCGATGAGGCCGATGCCCACCGCCAGCCCGACGCCCACGCCCGCCACGCCGCCGGCCAGCGTGAGCAGCATGGCCTCGGTGAGGAACTGGCGCTGCACGTCGCGCCGGCGCGCGCCCACGGCCATGCGGATGCCGATCTCGCGCAGCCGCTCGCGCACCGTCATCAGCATCACGTTCATCACGCCGATGCCGCCCACCACCAGCGAGACGGTGGCGATCAGGCCGAGCATCATGGTCATGCTGCGGCGCGTCTCGGCCTCGGCCTGCAGGCGCGCGGCGGCGTTGCTGATGGCGAAGTCCTCTCGGCCGTGGCGCGCCAGCAGCACGCGGCGGATGGCCTGCTCGGCCGGCCCCACCTGCGCGGGCGAGGCGGCGGCGATGACGGTGTAGTCGGGCTGCGTCTGCACGCGGTACACGCGCGCGCGGCCGGCGCTGTAGGGGATGAAGACCATGTCGTCGTAGCTCTGCGCGCCCGACTCGGCGCCGCGCTCGGCCATCGTGCCGATGACCTCGAATGGCGAGTCGCCGATGAGCAGCTGGCGCCCGCGCGGGTCTGCCACGCCGGGAAAGAAGTGCTGCTGCGCGCGGTGGCCCAGCACCACCAGCGGCGTGAGGGCGCGGTCCTCGGCCTCGGTGTAGTAGCGGCCGAGCGCGACCTTCCACTGGTGCACGTCGGGCATGAAGTGCTGCGCGGCGAAGACGTAGACCTGCCGCTCCACGCGACCCTGGCGCACCGGGATCGGGTCGCCGATCACCGGCATCACGTAGGCGATCTCGGGCAGCTCGGCCAGGGCGGCGAGGTCCTCCTCGGTGATGCGGCCCGGCGGCCCGCCGGTGTCGGGTGCGCGCCCGCCCAGGTACATGATGGTGGTGCCCAGCGTGCCCATCTGCTCGACCACGCGCTGGCGCGCGCCCTCGCCGATGGCCAGCATCACGATCACCGAGGCCACGCCGATCACGATGCCCAGCAGCGTGAGGCCGGTGCGCAGCCGGTTGCGCCCCATACCGCGCGAGGCGGTGCGCGCCGCCTCGGCCAGTTCGGAGAAGAAGGTGGCGCGGCGCGCCTGCGCGTCGTCCTGCGGCGGCAGCGCGGGCGCGGCGACGGGCGAAGTGCCGGCGACAGGCGCGCCGTTCATGCGGTCGGCCACGATGCAGCCGTCGCGGATCTCCACCACGCGGCGCGCCTGCGCTGCCACCTCGCGGTCGTGGGTGATCAGCACGATGGTGTGGCCGCGGTCGGCCAGCGCGTGCAGCAGGGCCATCACCTCGGCGCCGCTGGCGCTGTCGAGCGCGCCGGTGGGTTCGTCGGCCAGCAGCACGCGCCCGCCGTTCATCAGCGCGCGGGCGATGGCCACGCGCTGCTGCTGGCCGCCCGAGAGCTGGTGCGGCCTCAAGTGGGCCTTGCCTTCCAGGCCCAGTTGTTCGAGCAGCGCCTGCGCGCGCCGCGCGCGCTCGTCCGCCGGCAGGCCGGCGTACAGCGCGGGCAGCTCCACGTTCTCGCCCGCGGTCTCGCTGCCGATCAGGTGATAGCCCTGGAACACGAAGCCGAAGGTCTGGCGCCGCAGCGCCGCCAGCGCGTCGGCGTCCAGCGCGGCCACGTCGCGGCCTTCGAAGAAGTAGCTGCCGCTGCTCGGCCGGTCGAGCCCGCCGAGCAGGTTCATCAGCGTGGACTTGCCCGAGCCCGAGGCGCCGACGATGGCGACGAACTCGCCGGCGTGCACCGCCAGGTCGATGCCGTGCAGCACCTCGACCTCGGGCTGGCCGCCGCTGCCGCCGTAGCGCTTGCGCACGCCGCGCAGCTCGATCAGCGGCGGCGTCACCATTGCAGCCACTTCGGCGTGCGCGGTCGGCGCGTCTCGCCGGTGACGATGCGCTCGCCCTCCTTCAGCCCCTCGCTCACCTCGGCCAGGTGGCGGCTGCGCACGCCCACGCGCACGCGGCGTTGCTCGGGCCGGCCGCCTTCGCCCAGCACGCGCACCGCCGCCTGGCCGGGCGCATCGGCCACGGGCTGCAATGCGGCCAGCGGCACCGCCAGCGCGTCCTCGGTGCCGGCGACCTGGAAGACCGCCTGCGCCGTCATCTGCGGCATCAGCGCGCCGTCGGCGTTGTCGACGTCGAAGAGCACGGTGTAGGTGACGGCCTTGGTGGCCGGCGCGGCGGCGGCGCCGACGGATTCGGCACTCTTTTCCTGCAGCGGCGGCGCGGGCAGCACCTGGCGCACGTGGCTGCGCCAGCGGCGCGCTTCGCCCTCGCCGTCGCTGCCCAGGGTGGTGAACCACACGGCCATGCCGGGGCGCACGCGGCGCACGTCGGCCTCGGACACCTCGGTCCACACCGTCATGCCGCCCAGGTCGGCGATGCGCAGGATGCGCGGCGTCTGGTAGGTGGCGTTGAGGGTCTGGCCCTCGCGCGCCTCGACGCCGACGACGGTGCCGTCCATCGGCGCGAAGATGCGCGTGTAGCCCAGCCGCGCCTCGTCGGCGCGCTGCGTGGCACGGGTCTCGGCGATCTGCGCGCGAAGCTGCGCGATGCGCGCGGCGCGCACGGCCAGCTCGGCCTCGGCGGCCTGCACGTCCTCGGCACGCGTGGCTTCCTCGGCCGCCATCTGGCGCTGGCGCGCCATCTGCTGCGCGGCCAGGCGGTGCAGCGCCTCCTGCTCGGCGAGCTGGGCGCGCAGGCCGTCGAGTTGCGCGCGGCCGGCGTCGACGGTGGCCTGCTGCACGCTGGGGTCGATCTCGACCAGGAGCTGGCCGCGCCGCACGGTGTCGCCGGCGGCCACGTGCAGGCGGCGGATCTGGCCCGAGACCTGCGCGCCCACGTCCACGTACTGGCGCGGCTGCAGCGTGCCGATGGCGGTGACGGTGTCCTGCACCGGCTGCCGGCGCACGGCCTCGGTCTCGTAGCGCACCTCGGGCGGCAGGAGCAGTAGGGCGGCGGCGACCGCGACGCCGGCCACCGCCAGCGCCGCGCCGAGGGCGCGCCATTTCATCGGGCCGGCACCTCGAAGCTCAGCGTGGCGGTGTGGCGCACGTCGGGGTAGTCCTGGCCCTCGAAGCTCGCACCCTTGCCGTCGACGCGTGCGCTGACTTCCAGCACGTACAGGCCCGGGAAGGGCGTCGTCAGCGTGACGCTGCCGTCCGCATCGGGCCGCAGCGTGCGCGACCAGCCCTCGGCGGTCTCGACCTCGACCTGCGCGGCGGCCACGGCCTTGCCCTTCCACATCAGGCGGAAGGTGGTGCCGCCGGGCGTGGTGGGCACCAGTTCGAGGTCGTTCGCCGGCACCGTGTCGCGGCGGCCGAGGCGGGCCTGGTAGTGGGTCAGCACGCCCTGCGCGCCGGGGTGCACCGCCGTGAAGTGCAGGTCGGCGTCGGCGCCCGCGTCGATCGCGAAGCGGCCGGCCTCGGCGCGTGCCGCCACGGGCTGGCCGCCCTGGCTCGCCTTGGGGTCCTTCAGCGCCGGCAGCGCGGCCAGTGGCTTGGCGAGCGTGCCGGCGCGGACCTCGGCCTGGCCGCCGCGCGCGGGCTGCAGCCACAGGGCGTCGGCCACCGCGGGCAGCGCGACCGTGCCGAGGGCGAGGCCGACGAGCGCCGCGCGCAGAAGCAGCGGGGCGGCCCTGCTCATCGCGCGACGAAGCTCAGGGTGGCGGTGTAGTCCACCGCGTCCACGGTCTCGCCGGCCACCTGGCGCTTTTCCTTGACCGAGTGCGAGGCCACCAGAACGTAGCGCCCGGCGCCGCGCGCGGGCAGCGCCAGGCGGCCCTCGGCGTCGGTCTTCAGGCGCTTGGCCCACTGGTTGGGGTCCACCACCGTCACGGTCTTGCCGGCCACGGGCTGGCCCTTGAAGACGAGCGTGAAGCGGTCGCCCTGCGGCGCGGCGGGCACGAACTCGTAGTCGAGCGCGGCACGGGTGTCACGGCGGCCTTCGCGGGCGTTGAACACGGCGGCCTTGAGCGTGCCGTCCTTGGCGCGCCAGGGCTTCCACACCTGGTCGTTGACCAGGCGCAGGTCGGCGCCGGCGGGCGCGGGTGCCTCGAGGCGGTCGTCGTGCGCGGTGAGCTTGAGCGGCGCGGCCGGGTCGGCGGCGAAGAGGCGCGTGGTGCCGGCCAGCTTGGCGACGTCCTCGCCGCGGTCGCGCTCGCCGTCGACGTCGCCGACGAACACGCGCGCGGGGCCGTCGCCGTCGCGTTCGATCCAGAGCTGGTGGGCCTGGGCCGATCCGGCGAGGATGGCCAGGGCGAGGGACAGCAGGGCGGGGGATTTCATGCGGAAGGTCTCCTGGGATCGAAGGGATTGATGGGATGGGTTGGCGGTCGATGCGCGACCACCGTTCGGGCTGAGCCTGTCGAAGCCCGGTGCAGCGCTTCGACAGGCTCAGCGTGAACGGCTGGGGGAAGGGGAGACGTCAGAACCGCGCCTCCAGCGAAACGCGCGCGGAGCGCGGTGCGCCCCAGTAGCTGTTGCCGGTGGTGTTGTAGTAGCGCTTGTCGAAGACGTTGTAGACGTTCAGCGTGGCCGCCAGCCGCGGGTTGAAGGCGTAGCGCAGCATCAGGTCGGCCACCGCGTAGGAAGGCTGCACGAAGCGCAGCTTGGCCGGGCCCATGTTGTCGCTGTAGATCTCGCTCTGCCAGCGCAGCGCGCCGCCCACCGTCAGGCCGTGGCCGATGCCGGCGATGCGGTAGCTGGTGGCCAGCTTGAGGGTGTTCTGCGGCACCTGGGTCAGCGGGTTCTTGCCCTCGCGGTCGCGCGTCATGTTGCGCGCGAAGGCGGCCGACAGCTGCCAGCCCGGCCGCAATTCGCCGCTGACTTCCACCTCGAAGCCGCGCGTGCTGGTGCCCGACTTGGCCTCGTAGGCCGTCGAGCCGTCGGGCGCGAAGGTGTTGGGGATCGCGACCGCGAGGTTGTCCTGCTTGGCCTTGTAGAGCGCGGCGCTGACGTTCAGCCGGTCGTCCAGCACGCTGCCCTTCACGCCCACCTCGTAGCTGGCGCCGGTCTGCGGATCGATGAATTCGCCGCTCACCGTCTTGTAGCTCTGCGGCTTGAAGATGTCGGTGTAGCTCGCGTAGGCGCTCCAGTCGCGGCTGAAGTCCCAGACCAGCGCGGCGTAGGGCGTGACCTCGCCGCGCTCGCCGCGGTCGTTGTAGGTGGTGCGGCCGGTGCGGAAGGTGGTGGTGCTCTGGTCGCGGCGCCAGTCGGTCACGCGCGCGCCCACCAGCACGGCCAGGCTGTCGGCGGGGCGGAAGCGCAGCGTGCCGTAGGCGCTGTACAGCCGCTCGTCCGAGGTCAGCATGCTGTTCGCCGGGTTGTAGGGCTGCGCGGGCCAGGCGCCGTTCCACAGGTGGATGTTGGGGATCGCGCTGCTCCAGCCGTCGAAGTACCAGAGGTTGTAGCCCGGCGTGGTGTAGGTGGCGCGCGAGGCCTCGGCGCCGAAGACGAGGTCGTGCTTGCGGCCGAGCGCGTCGAACTTGCCGGTGACCTGCACGTCCAGCGTGTCCTGGCGCGGATCGGCCGCCCAGCGGCCGGCCCACAGGCTCACGCCCGCGCCGGTGAAGCGGTTGGGATTGCCGCCGCTGGCATAGCCGAGCACCTCGTCGTAGATCGTCCAGCTGCGGATGGCGGTGGCCTTGAGCTTCCAGTCCGGCGCGAGCTGGTGCTCGATGCCGGCGAAGACGCTGCCGTAGCGGCGGTACGAGCTGGCCCAGTCGGCGGCGGCCGAATCGGAGACGCGCCAGTGCGTGCGCGTGCCGTCGCTGTAGTAGGCCGGCAGGCCGCCGCGCGCGTGGCCGGTGGACTCCATGCGCTGCCACGAGAAGCCGGCGTGCACGCGCGTGTCGGGCGTCAGGTCGGCCTCGACCACGCCGTAGAGCACCTTGCGCTCTTCCTCCAGGCGGTCGATGTACGAGTCGCTCTTCTGCATGGCGGCGATCAGCCGGCCGCGCACGGTGCCGGCCTCGTTCAGCGGGGTGGAGATGTCCGCCTCGGCGCGCCGGTGCGCCCACGAGCCGAGCTCGCCGCGCACGATGGCCTGAAAGCCGGCCACCGGCCGCTTGCGGATCACGTTGATGGCCGCGCCCGGCGTGCCGATGCCGCTCATCAGGCCGCTGGCGCCGCGCAGCACCTCCACGCGGTCGACCGTGGCGATGTCGTAGGTCTGGAAGATGTCGGTGTAGCCGGAGTTGAGCTGGCGCACGCCGTCGACGAGGTAGGTGTCCACGCCGAAGCCGCGCGAGTAGATGGGCGAGCTGTCGCTGCCGGTGTTGCCGCCCTGGGCCACGACCAGGCCCGGCGTCTGCGCGATCACGTCGGTGAGCTGGGTCAGGCCCTGGTCGTCGATGCGCTGGCGGGTGATGACACTGATGGACTGCGGCGTCTCGCGCGGCGAGAGGTTCAACCGCGTCGAGGTGCTGGTGGACTGCGTGGTGTAGGAGCCGGTGCCCTCGGTGGCGGCGCTGCGCTCGGCGTCGGCGCTGACGGTCACGGTGGCGAGCGAGGCGGCGTCCTGGGCGGCGGCGGGCGCTGCCGCGGCGGGCTCGGCCGCCGCCAGCACGTAGCCGCCCGCGCTGCGCACGGCGCGCAGGCCGCTGCCGCGCAGCAGTTGCGCGAAGCCCTCGTCCACCCCGTGGCTGCCGCGCAGGCCCTCGGTGCGCAGGCCGGCCAGGCGCGAGGCGTCCATCGACAGCGTGACGCCGGCCTGCTGCGCGAAGCGCACCAGGGCCTGGTCGAGCGGGCCGGCGGGGATGTCGAAGCTGAGCACGGCGGCTGCCGGCGCCTGGGCCGACGCGGGCTGCGGCGCGGCCAGCAGGCCGGCCAGTGCCAGGCCGGCGGCAGCGGCCAGGGGAGCGAGCCGCGCGGGCACGCGGCGCAGGCACCGCGAAGGGCGCAGGAACGGTTCGGAAGACATGGGAGGGACGGCGGAAGGAAGGAAAAGAAGAAGCTCTTCCTTCCTTGACGGACGACGCCGCCGAAGCGGAACCGCCACACCGAAAAAATCAGCCCGCGCGTTCCACCCGCACCCAGAAGCGCGTGAGGCGCGTCACGCGCAACTGAGGGAAGCTGCCCTGCAGCAGCGCCAGTGCGCGGTCCGGATCGTCCAGCGGCAGCACGGCGCTCACGCGCAGGCCGGCGATCTGCGCGGCGTCGTAGCCCAGGTGGCCGGGATGGCGGCGCGCCAGCTCGTCCAGCACCTCGGCCAGCGGGCGGTCCAGCACCACCCACTGCCGCTGCTGCCACTGCGTGCGCAGGCCCTGCGGGTCGACCGGCGCGAGCGGCGTCACGCCCTCGGGCGTGATGCGCACCTGCTCGCCGGCCTGCACGCGCACGGCATCGTCGGCATGGCGGGCCACCTGCCGTGCGCTGCGCACGGCGGTGGCGGACTCGATCATCGCCAGCCGCGTGGACTCGGCCCCGCGCTCGACCACGAACTGCGTGCCGAGCGCGCGCACCTCGCCGTCGCGGGTGCGCACGACGAAGGGCCGGGCCGGGTCCCTGGCGACGTCCACCAGGATGTCGCCGCGCAGCAGGCGCACGGTGCGCTGGTCGCCGTCGAAGTGCAGGTCCACCGCGCTGCCGGCGGCCAGGGTGAGGCGCGAGCCGTCGGGCAGCGGCTGGCTGCGCCATTCGCCGGCGCCGGTGCGCAGGTCGGCCACCAGGGCCTGCGGCCATTCGTCGCGCACGCCGGCCCACACGGCCAGCGCTGCCACCACGGCGGCCGCCAGGCCGGCCGCGGCGCGGGCGCGGCTGCGGCGGCGATGGGTGGCCGTGCTCTCTTCACCGGCCTGCAGGGCCGCGCGGGCGGCCCGGGCGCCGGCGCCCTGCAGCGGCTGCAGGGCGGCCAGCCACCGCTCCATGGGCGCGGCGGCCTGGGCATGGCGCGGGTCGGCGGCCTTCCAGGCCTCGAAGCCGGCGCGGATGCGCTCGCGCTCCGCGGGGTCGGTGACGCCGAGGCCGGCCAGCCACTCGGCGGCCTGCTCGGCCGGGGTATCGGAGGCGAGAGCGGGAGCGGCCATGCGTGCGCCTCAGTCTTCCAGCGCGGCGCATTGCACCAGCACCTGGGCCAGGTACTTGCGCACCATGCGGTCGGACACGCCCAGCTCGGCCGCCACCGCCTCGTGCGTCAGGCCGTCGAGGTAGTGCAGCAGGAAGGCGGCGCGGGCCTTGGCGGCCACGCGGTCGAGCACGTCGCTCAGCTCGCGCAGCGCACGCAGCGCGGCCAGGGCCACCTCCGGCGCGGGGTAGTGCAGGTCGCCGTGCTCGGCGAGCAGGGCCACCTCGGCGCGCCAGGCGTCCTCGACGGCCTGCCGGCGCGCGTGGTCGACCAGCAGGCGCTGGGCGGTGGTGCGCAGGTAGGCGCGCGGCTCGCGCAGCAGCGGCAGGGCGTCGCGCGCCGCCAGCAGGCGCACGAAGGTGTCCTGCGCCACGTCGGCGGCATGGTGCGCGCAGCCCAGGCGGCGGTGCAGCCAGCCGCGCAGCCAGCCGTGGTGGTCGCGGTAGAGCAGGCCGATGTCCTGCGCGCAACCCAGGGGCGCAGCCGGCGTGGGCAAGGTGGCTCTCCAGTCCTCGGATGTGATGCGAAGCCGGTAATGATAATTGTTTTTATTTGCTGCTGGACAGCAGGGCCATGCCGCACGGGCTTTGGCCCACCCTGAATTCAGGCCTGCGGCGCCGCTTCGCCGGTCAGGATGCGAAAGAGCGGCTCGTTGATGTAGTAGTTGTGGCGGCCGGCCTTGTACTTGCGCACGAAGCCGGTGTCGGCCAGCAGGTCGAGATAGCGTGTGGCCGTCAGGCGCGAGACCTGCAGATCGTGCTGCACGAATTCGATCTTGGTGTAGGGATGGGAGAACAGGTTGTTGATCAGGTCCTGGCTGTAGAAGCGGTGCGCGGCGCGGATGCGGTGCTTGTAATCCAGCAGCAGCGCCTTGATGCCCTGGATGGTGGCGATGGCGTCGATGGCCGTGCGCTCGACGGCGCCGAGCATGTAGAGCACCCACGCTTCCCAATGGCCGTGATCGCGCACCTCCTGCAGCAGGCGGTAGTAGTCGGCCTTGGTACGCACGATGGCGCGGCTGAAATGAAACACCCCCCAGGCCGCTTCGCGGCTCCCCCCTCTCTGGCGCCTTCGGCTTGGAGGGGGGCGCACCCAGAGGCCTGGCAAAGCCAGTTCCTCGGGTGCCCTGAGGACTTCGCTGCGCTCGTCGGCTTGAAACGCCCGTTTCATGCCCTGCGGGTGGTGCGCAACGCCATGGAAAACTGAGATAGAGCACCGGGATGTCGAGCAGCCCTTCCTTGACGAGCGTGTTTCCTTGACCTGAGACGCCTCATATGCATAGATACTCACACATTTCTATGCATGTGAGGAGGGACATGCATAGAAACGAGCCGGAGGACTCAGAAGCTGTGAGTGAATCCGGCGCGCCCGAGCAGGCTGCGCAGGCGCGCGCCATCAAGGCGCAAAGCGCAGCCGTAGCTCGGGCTACGGCGAGCATTTGCAACGCCGAGGGCGCGCGTCTGCGCGGCATGAGCGGGTGTGGCGGGTTCGGTCACAGCTTCTCAGGCGTCTTCCGCCATCAGCCCGCTCGCCCGCAGCACGCGCCGCCCGATCGCCTCGCGCAGCACCCGTTCGCCGGCGGCGGCCGGCGCCGCGAGGGTGAACCAGGTCTTCGCCCGCGTGATGCCGGTGTAGACCAGTTCGCGTGTGAGCACGGGGCTGGCGGCGGCGGGCAGCACCAGGGCGCAGTGCTCGAACTCGGAGCCCTGCGACTTGTGGACGGTCATGGCGAAGACGGTTTCCACGGCCGCCAAGCGCGCCGGCAGCACCCAGCGCACGCCGCCGCTGCCGTCGGCGGCCGGGAAGGCGACGCGGCGCGCCAGGCCGGCGTCCGGGTCGGGCCGGCCGGTGGCATCGTCGAAGCGGGCGGGCAGCTCCAGCACCAGGCCGACGTCGCCGTTCATCAGGCCGAGCGCATGGTCGTTGCGGGTGACGAGCACCGGCCGGCCGGGGAACCAGCCCTGCGTGCCCTGCAGCCTGCCGGCCTCGCGCAGGATCTCGGCCACGGTGGCGTTGAGGCCGGCGACGCCCCACGGCCCCTCGCGCAGCGCGGCGAGCAACTGGAAGCGGCCCATCGCCCGCAGCACACGCGCGGCCCAGGCGTCCCAGTCGGCGCGCGGCGCGTCGGGCGCGGGGCGGGTGGCCTGCATCAGGCGCAGGGCGTGGGCCGGGCCCACCGGGCCGGCGTCATCGTCGGCCAGGACCAGGGCGCGCAGCGCCGCATCCTGGGCCAGCCGGGCGGGCGCGGCCTGGAGGGCGCAGACGCGCAGGTCGCCGCGGCCTTCCCGCAGCAGCGCCTGCGCCGCCGCGGCTCGGCCCTCGTTCACCGCGGCGGCGATCTGCCCGATGCCGCTGTCGGCGCCGAAGCGGTGGCTCACGCGCAGCATGGCGATGGCTTGGTCCATCGGGCGGCCGGCGGCATCGCACAGCGCGGGCGGCGGGCGCTGGCCGGTGGTCTGGTCCAGCCACTGCACGGTGGCCGCGTCGTAGTGGCCGCCCTCGGCGCGGCGGCACAGCTCGCCCAGCACCGCGCCGGCCTCGACGGAGGCGAGCTGGTCCTTGTCGCCCAGCAGCACCAGGCGCGCGGCGGGCGGCAGGGCGGCCAGCAGCGCGGCCATCATCTCCAGGTCGACCATCGAGGCCTCGTCCACCACCAGCACGTCCAGCGGCAGCGGGTGGCCGGCGTGGTGGCGGAAGCGCCGGCTGTCGGGGCGGCTGCCGAGCAGGCGGTGCAGGGTGGTGGCCTGGTCGGGCACGTCGCCGCGCGGCGCTGTCAGGTGCGCCCAGGGCAAGCGGTCGAGCGCGCCGCGGATGGATTCGGTCAGGCGCGCGGCGGCCTTGCCGGTCGGCGCGGCGAGCTTGATGCGCAG
>Ga0164243_10002145_pt1 | contig 33012 bp, 30 predicted proteins | sample OricompcompostOP_FD_108781 | JGI IMG/M metagenome (GOLD analysis project Ga0164243, IMG submission 108781) | Organic Plus compost microbial communities from Emeryville, California, USA - Original compost - Organic plus compost (OP) | ecosystem: Engineered > Solid waste > Mixed feedstock >... | reverse complement strand
TCACCCGGGCTGGTGGTCTGCGACGAGCCGGTCTCCGCCGTCGACGTCTCGATCCAGGTGCAGATCATCGAACTGCTGAAGGAGTTGCAGGAGGAGTTGGGCATGGCGTACATGTTCATCTCCCACAACCTGGCCGTCGTCCAATATCTCAGCGACATGGTGGTGGTGCTCTACCTGGGTCAGGTGGTGGAGCAGGCGCCCGCCGACCAATTGTTCGACGCGCCCCGGCATCCGTACACCAAGGCACTGATCGATTCGGTGTTGACCATCCCGAAGAGTGCCGCCGAGCGACGGCTCATCCGGCCGCCGCGCGGTGAGATCCCCTCGCCGCTGTCGCCACCCAGCGGTTGCCCGTACCACCCGCGTTGCCCGATCGCGACCAGCAAGTGTCGGGAGGAGAAGCCGGCGCTTCGCCCGGTGGGCCAAGGACGATTGGCTGCCTGTCACTATCCGCTCGCCGACACCGGTGCGCCCGCGCTGGTCAGTGTCGACGCAGGCGAGGCGCTCGAGCCGAACGAGCGTGCGACGTCGGAGATCGGCGCCTGATGGCACCCCGAGTTGTCCCAGCACACAGGTACTAGTTGGAAGAAGGCCGACCCTTGAAGTACGAAGTCCTCGACGCAGCCCAGCGCGAACAGTTCCTTGATCAAGGATTCGTTCGCGTCGACAACTGCTTCACTCCCGAAGCGGCTGCCGAGTACACCTCCGAGATCTGGACCCGCCTCGGCTACAGCCCGGATGATCAGTCCACCTGGGCCGAATCGTCGATCCACATGCCGACCCATCACACCTTCGACGTCAAGACGTTCGCGCCGAAGGCCTGGCAGGCCGCCTGCGAGCTGGTCGGCGGCGAGGATCGGGTGAAGCAGCCGTACAACTGGGGAGACGGGTTCATCGTCAACCTGTACGAGGGCGCCGACCGTCCCTGGGAGGACGCGTCGTCGAGGGCGCCGGGATGGCACAAGGACGGTGACTTCTTCCGCCACTTCCTGGATTCACCGGAGCAGGGACTGCTGACGCTCGTCCTGTGGTCGGATGTGAAGCACCAGGGCGGCGCAACCTTCGTTGCCACCGACTCGGTGGGACACGTCGCGCGGTTCCTGGCGCAGCATCCGGAAGGTGTGCTGCCCAACGCCTTCTCGGCGGCCGGACTGATCAACGAATGCAAGTCATTCGCCGAGGCGACGGGCGAGGTGGGCACCGTCTACCTACTGCATCCGTACATCCTGCACGCCAAGGCACAGAACGTCACCCGGACGCCGCGCTACATCACCAACCCGCCGATCCAGTTGCGTGAGCCGATGCGGTTCGACCGGGATGATCCCGCCGATCACTCCCTGGTCGAGCAGGCCGTGCTGCGCGCTCTGGGCACCGATCGGTACGACTTCGAGGCCACCCACCCGCGCGAGGCGATCGTGCCCGCCCGGGTCAGGGCGCAACAGGCCCGCAAGGAGGAGGAACTCCGCCGGTTGCAGTCGGCGAACTGACCCGGACCGCCCGCCGTCAGCCCGTGCTTTCCCGGAGCCGGGCGAGGCGGCGGGCCATGAACTTGTCATAGGGCAGGCTCAGTCCGCTGTCCAGGATCGGGTCGGTGTTGTTGCCGACCTCGGCGGCACGCCACGCGTTGAGCTCGGACAGCATGGCTGCTGTGGTGTCCGGCCGCGTTGCGGCGATGTCGCAGGTCTCCGCAGGGTCGGCGACCAGGTCGTACAGCAGCGGATCGGGTTTGCGAGGCCGACCGTAAAGGTCGGGCATCGCACGGCCCGCGGCGTCCTCGGTGATCGGCAAGATCAACTTCGCCGATTCGGTCCGCAAGGCCAGTGACGCCTGCCGGCTGGACTCGACACAGACGATGCGATCGCGGTGCCCGTCACCCAGTGCGTTCTGCCCGGTGATCGGATAGTCCGGCAGCGGCAGGTCCGCGACAGCGCACAACGTCGGCAGCACGTCCTCGGTGGACACCATCGCGTTGACGCGTCCGGCCGACTGCCCGGGCGTCCGCAACATCATGGTGATCCGGGTGACGCCGTCGTACAGGCCGTGATGGTCGAAATACAGGCCGCCCTCTCCGAACGCCTCACCATGATCGGAGATCAACAACACGATCGCATCCTCGGACACGCCGGCGAGCAGGCGGCCGATCTGCGCGTCGACCTGGCTGATCTCTCCGTCGTACTGCGCAACGATGTAGGCGTAGTCCTCGTGCCGCAGATCCATGTCGGCCAGGAAGGCCTTGTAGTACTCGGGATGGATCGCCCGCACCTCGGCCAGGTCCACCGGTCCGGACCCTGGTTCGTAGTGCATGGTGTCGTACGGCGGACGCGGCCCGTACGGCGTGTGCGGATCCCAGTAGTGCACGAACAGGAACGTCGGATCGTCGGCCGACCGCGCCGCCAGCCGGAGCGCCCGATCGGTGAGGTCCGCGCTCTGCTCGCCGAACGGCTGGTAGACGAAGCCGGTGTAGTAGTCGTACCCGCGGGCGAACCAGGCACCGCGCCCGCCACCCTGGACGACCAGGTTGTCGCAGCCGATCGTGGTGTAGCCGGCGGCCTTGGCCAGCTGGGGCAGCAGCTGGGTCGACCCGGACAGATGCTCCCCGGGATGGGTCAGCACGCGGTGGCGGTAGGGATGCAACCCGGTCAGCATCGTGGTGAACGACGGGGTGGTGGGAATGCCGGCGGCGAAGGCATGATCGAAAACCTGTGACTGATCGGCCAACTGATCGATCGCCGGCGAGGTCGGTCTGCTGTAGCCGTAGCAGCCGAGGTGATCCGGTCGCAGGGTGTCGACCGCGATCACAACGATGTCAGGACGCCTCATAGCGTGATGCGTCGTCCTTCCTCGGCAGACCGGTACGCGGCGAGGATCATCTCGACGCCGACCCTGCCTTCGGCGGCGGTCGCGATCGGTCCTCGCCTGCCGCGCAGGTAGTCGACCACCGGGCGGGCCACTGCAGCGATCCGTTCGCCCTGCGCGGTGTCCGCGGGCAGACCGAGATCGCGCCATTGCGGATCGTCGGTGCGGTAGAGCTTGAGCGCGATGGGATGCGGCGGGCGTGGTACGGAGGATGACGACAGGTCGCCGTAGTTCTGGATCATCACACCCTGATCACCGTAGATCTCTGTGGTGGCCTCGGCGGCCAGCATCGTCGAGGAGTTCAGCAGGACGCCCATCTCCCTGCCGGCGAAGCGGAACAGCGCGACCCCGTTGTCATCGGGAGCGACATCGGTGATCACGTTGTCGATCTCGGCCATCACGCTGACCGGACGTCCGAGCATCCAATAGAACCAGTCGGCGGCGTGGGACGCGTCGTCGGCGAACATGCCGCGGTTCGCCACCGGGTCGATGTGCCAGTTGCCCGGCCTGGCGAAGTCCCGGTTGAGCAGCAGCGGGATCGCGTGCCGCCGGCGCACAACGGCGATCCGGCCGACCGCTCCGTCCTCGACCAACTGCTTCATCCGCTGGTTCACCGGATCACAACGCATCTGGTAGCACATGCTGAACCTGATCCCGTGCCGCTGCACCGCGTCGATGATCAGGTCACAGTCGGTGAGGGTGAGTGCCATCGGCTTCTGCAGCAGCACCGCCTTGCCGGCTTCGGCCGCTGCAACCGCGTGCTCGGCATGTCGGTTGGTCTGACTGGTGACGAAGACGGCGTCGATGTCCGCTCGCGCCAGCAGGGCATCCAGGTCCGGCTCGAAGATCATGTCATGCTGCTGACATCCCTGTCGCCCGCGCTCGACGCCGTCATCCCAACCCGCGACGGCGACCGCGTCGTCCATCGCCGCGATGGCGTTGAGATAGGCATGCACGTGGCCGTGGGCGAAGCTGACGACCCCGAGCCGGACCGGCATCAGACCACCCTTCAGCAGGTGCCGGCGTTGAGCGCGTTCGGATCGGGGACGGTCGCCGCCCGGGCCCCGACCCGTTCGTGCAGCGGTGTCGCGCCGGCGCCCACCGTCTCACCCGGGATCGGCTCACCGATCTGGGTGGCACACAAGCCTTGTTCTGCGACCGGGTCGACCTCTCGGCCGGTCTCGGCAAGGCGTCGTGCCAGCCAGGCGTCCAGTTGCTGTTCCAGTTCGGCCACGACCTCGGGGCGTTCCTCGGCGATGTTGTGTTGTTCGTCGGGATCGGACTCCAGATCGAACAACTCGTTGATCGGCCGGCCGTGCCGGTCGGGTTCGATCGAGCGGATCAGTTTCCACCGATCGGTCCGGACGGCGCGTTTCACCTGCCAGGTCGCCTCGGACAGGAAGACCTCGGAATAGTTGCCGTCCCGTACGCCGTACAGACAGGGCAGCAGCGACAGCCCTTCCATGCCCTGCCGCTGCGGGATACCGGTCAGATCGAGAACGGTCTGCGCCAGGTCGAGGTTCTGCACCATTCCCGGGACGCGTCGACCGGTGGGCAGCGTTCCCGGCATGGACATGATCAGCGGGATGCGGACCACGGCGTCGTACAGGCCGTGATGGTCGAAGTAGCCGAGTTGATCATTGAGCACCTCGCCGTGGTCGGCGGTGATGATCACCACGGTGTCCTCGCGTACCGGGCCGAGCTTGGCGAACACGGCCGCCAACTGCTGGTCCATGTAGGTGATCTCTCCGTCGAAGAGGTTGATCACGTACTCGGCGTCGGTGATGCCCGGCATCCAGTCGTGGAAATACCACTTGAACGGCTCCCAGGACCACGCCTCGTCCAGGCTGTGATTGTCCACGTCGTACGGGTCCCGGTCCTCGGGATAGTAGAGGTTGCGATAGCCGGGCGGCGGCAGCAGCGGGGTGTGCGGATCCCAGTAGTGCAGGAAGCAGAAGAACGGCCGCTGGTCGGCGATCAGTTCGTCCAGCAGCGGCAATGCCTCGGCATTGACCGTCTCCGCCTTGGCCAGCACGGTCGGATCGGAACGGTCCCACTCGTAGGTGCGATAGCTCTGATAACCGCGGCTGAAATGCCGGCCGAGGTTGTCGACGGCCCCGGTGGCGTACCCGTGCTCGGCCAGGATCTCGGGCAGCAGCTTGATGCCGTCGCGGATCGGCACGCCGCCACCGATGTTGACGATGTCGTGGGTGATGGCCTCCTTGCCGGAATACATCGTAGTGAAGCTGGGGTGGGTCGGAATGTTCGGTGCGATGCAGTTCTCGAACAGCACTCCCTGCCGGGCGATCGCATCGATGTTGGGGCTGGTCGGCCGCGGGTAGCCGTAGCAGCTGAGATGGTTGGCGCGCTGGGTGTCGAGGGCGATCAGTACGACATTCGGCGGCTTCACCCGTTGACCTCCTCGATGGTGCCGTTCTCCCACGACCGGATCGCGCCCTCGATGACCTCTTGGGCCGCCAGGCCTTCGTCACCGGAGCCGTCGATCGGCCCACCGGCCGCGACCTGGGCGACGAAGGCGTTGATCCGGTTGTCGAAGGTCTGGGAGAACGCCGTCATGCCGCCCATGATCGAACTGTCGACGACCAGCTTCTCGGGAGAGGTGCGGGGGAAGAACTCCAGCCGCTGGAAGACGTTCTCGATCACGAAGCGACCACCCGATCCGCCGACCTCGCAGCGTTCGATGGGATGTAGACCGCTGGCGTCGTAGGAACCGGTGAGATGTCCGACGGCACCGCTGGCAAACTGCACGTTGATCGAAGCATTGGACCAGATCTGCCGCCCCGGTCCCTTGTGGCAGAACGCCTGCACCTTGCGGATCGGCCCGCCGAAGTAGCGCATCACGTCGATCGAATGCGAGTGCAGCGCCCGGAGATGGAACCACGGTGAGCTCTCATTGGGATTGTTGATCCACAGGTTCATGTTGACGAAGAGCACCTCGCCCAGTTCGCCGTCGGTCTGTAGCTTCTTCGCCCGCTCGGCCGCCGGGGTGAATCGGTGGTTGAGGTCGACCCCGAGCAACAACCCGCGTTCCTTGGCGGCGGCGACCATCTCCCGGGCCTGGTCGATGTTGTTGGAGATCGGTTTCTCCACCAGGACGTGTTTTCCTGCGGACAGCAGTTGCATCGTCGGCTCGTAGTGGTGGCCGCCGTTCTCCGGCCCTGCGGTGGCAACACTCACCGCATCGATCTGCTCCGTTCGCAGCATCTCGTTCAGGTCGTGGTAGGCCGGGACGCCGTACTCCTTGGCGACCGGGTCGACCCGGTCGGGCAGCATGTCGCAGAGCGCGACGAGTTGGGCGTCGGGGTTGGCGTCGTAACAGCGGGTGTGGGTTCGGCCGATGCCTCCGAGGCCGACGACGGCGACGCGCAGCATGATCAGATCTCCTGTAGACAGCGGTTGAGGTAGCCGCGGGCCTCGGCAGCGACGCTGCCGGCCTGGGCGAGGGTGTAGTCCTTTGCGCCGATGATCTCCAGGTTGAGCGGCCCGGTGTAGCCGACGCTGTGCAGCGCGGCCAGCGTGGCCGGCAGGTCGACGGTGCCGCGGCCCGGGATCTGGGTCGGCGGCGGTCCGACCTGGCGCTCACGGCTGGCGCAGTCGCGGAAATGGGAGGTGAGGATCCGCGCTCCCCAGCGGTGGGCGATCTCGGGCGGGTCCTCGTCGGCACGGTAGAGGTGGCTCGGGTCGAAGTTCAGGCCGAGCGCCGGTTCGTCGATCTCGTCCATCAGCCGCATTCCGGTGGCTCCGTCGTAGATCGCCTGGCCGACGTGCGGCTTGACCGCGAGCCGTACGCCATGATCACCGGCCAGCTTGGCCAGGTCGCGGATGTGGTCGATCGCTGATCTTGTCGAGTCCTCGTCACCGGATGTGCCGCCCGAACCGATATTGACGATCGGGATGTCCAGTGCCTGGGCCTGTCGGAAGATTCCGCCCAGCCGGTCGGCGTCGGTGCTGGCGGCCTCGATCGCCGTCGCGGTGAGGCCTCGGCTGGTGATCAACTCCCTGATCTGCGGTGGATCACTGTCCAGCGAAAGGTGCTCGCACATGCCGGCGATGGCGGCAAGTTCGACGTATTGGTAACCGGCGAAAGCGATCTGATCAAGCGCGGTCGCCAGATCGACCGAGCCGAACAGGACGGTGTTGCATCCGAGCTTCATGCGTCCTCGCATTGGTTGCAGCGACATTGATTGCAACGTTTCAAAGCTAAGCTGAAGATACGGCATCTCCGAACTGGTGTCAATGAACCGACGGTACGGAATGGTTCTCATTCAGAACGACAATGGACCGGTCGGCGGTCAGCGGATGATCATGGAGCCCACGCCAGGGTGGACCGGTTCGGATCGAAAGGAGGCGAGTGCCCTGAGCGGCATCACCGTCGCAGTGGTGGGGCTGGGATTCGGCCAGGACTTCGTGCCGATCTACCTGAGCCATCCCGAAGTGGAGCGCGTCGTTCTGGTCGAACCGGACCAGGCACGTCGCCGCGACGTGGCCGGCAGGTACGGCCTCGGGGACGCGTACGACGACATCGGTCGGGCACTTGCGGATGACTCGGTGGATGCCGTCCACATCCTGACTCCGGTGTTCACCCATGCGGACCTGGCGGTTGCGGCCCTGTCGGCCGGGAAGCATGTGGCCTGCGCCGTGCCGATGGCAACCACTCTTGATGATCTTGATCGGATCATCACCGCACAACGAGGGTCGGCTCGGCAGTACATGATGATGGAGACGGCGGTGTTCTCCCGTGAGTACCGCTTCATCCACCGGCTCCACCGCGCCGGCGACTTCGGCGCGCTCACCCTCTACCGCGGAGTCCACATCCAGAACCTGGACGGCTTCCCGACCTATTGGCAGGGATTCCCGCCGATGCATTACCTCACCCACGCCCTGTCGCCGCTGCTGGCCCTGCTCGACACTCCGGTGGCGACGGTCACCGCTCGCGGCGCCGGCACACTGACCCGGGACCGCGGGGCCGGCGGCTTCGACAACCCCTATCCGACGGAGGTTGGGCTGTTCTCCCTGCGCGACAGCGACGTCCTGGCTGACATCACCATCGCGCTCTTCCGAACGGCGCGCAGCCACATCGAGGGATTCGCTCTGTACGGTGACCGGCTCGGTGTCGAATGGCCCGCCGACAACGAAGGACCACTGACGCTGCATGAGATGGCCGGTCCGCCGCCGGGCGGCCGTGGCAACCAGGTGACCGTGCGACAGGTCGAGCCGGTCGATGAGCTGGAGCCGTTGCCAGAGCCGTTGCACCCGTTCGTCCGGCCGTCGACCGTACGGCTGCCCGGAATGCCTGCCGCCGTCCGAGTCGGCGGCGGACACGGTGGCTCGCACCCGTTCCTGGTCAACGAGTTCGTCCGCAGCGTCGTGGACGGCCGTCCGTCGCTGATCGATGCGCGAACCGCCGCGCGGTGGACGGCTCCCGGGATCTGCGCTCATCAATCGGCGCTTGTGGGGGGCGAGGTCAGCGTTCCCGGGTATTGATCCGCCGCGAGGCGTCTGATCTCGTACGGGCCCGTATCAACTCCGGCAGGCCGGTCCGTTGCGCACGCGGGCCGGTCCGCTTCCTGGTCGACGCTCCGGTCGGTCCCTTTCCGGAAGGTCAAAGTTTGATCGAGGGGTTGTCGGCGTCGGTGTGTCGCAGCCAGTGGGTCAAACTTTGACCTTCGGGGTTGGGTGGTCGTCGGACGCCTCGCCGTTGATCGCGTACGCCCGGTCGGCCCCGTTCCGCAAGGTCAAAGTTTGATCTCGGGGTTGGTGGCGTCGGCGTGTCGCAGCCAGTGGGTCAAACCTTGACCTTCGGGGTTGGGTGGTCGTCGGGCGCCTCGCCGTTGATCGCGTACGCCCGGTCGGCCCATTTCCAGAAGGTCAGCCGGCGAGGTCGGGGGCGATCGGGGTACCGGATCCGCGGAGGCGGAGGTTTTGGGTGCGGGTTGGAATGAACGGTTAGGGTCGAGTGGTTGCAGAGTTGGAGGTGTTGGACCCATGGAGGTCGAAGAGGTCAAGTTGCCCGGCGTGGGATTGCGCCGGGATTTCCTCTGTCTGAGCGGGCAGCGCGTCGGTGTCCTGTCGAAGAAGACCGGTGAGCGGCAGCTGATCGTGTACGACGAGAGAGATCCGGACTCGGTGTTGGTGAGCGTCGACATGGATGCCGAGGAGGCCAGCGTGCTGGCCGAGTTGCTCGGCGCCCCGCGGGTGATCGAGCGGCTGGCCCGACTGCGGGAGCAGGTCGAGGGCCTGGCGACTGCGGGGATCCCGATCTCACCCGAATCGCCGTACGTGGAGCGTCCGCTGGGTGATGCCGAGATCCGTACCCGGACGGGTGTGTCTGTCGTGGCGGTGGCCCGTCGGGACGGCGTCGAGGTGTCGCCGCGCCCGGACTTCGTGTTCCAGGCAGGCGACAAGGTGATCGTTGTTGGAACCGACGATGGCGTGAAGGCTGTCGACGCCATCCTCAATCCGAGCTGACCCATGGGGCATGGCAACCTGACCCAGCTCCTGCTCGAGATCGGTGCCGTCCTCTTCGCGCTAGGCATGCTGGCCCGGTTGGCCGGCAAGTTCGGACTCTCGCCGATCCCGCTGTATCTGCTCGCCGGTCTGGCGTTCGGCAGCGGTGGCCTGCTCCCGATCAACGCGCCGAACGGCTTCTTCGCCGCCGGTTCGGAGATCGGCGTCATCCTGTTGCTGTTGTTGATCGGCCTGGAGTACACCGCCGAGGACCTCGTCGCGAACCTGCGCACCCAGGCGCCGGCGGGCCTGGTGGACCTGCTGCTCAACGGCCTTCCCGGGGTGGCGTTCGCCCTGATCATGGGTTGGGGCGCTACCGAGGCGGTGGCGATGTTCGGCATCACCGCAGTCAGTTCCTCCGGGATCGTCTCGAAGGTGTTGGTCGACCTCGGTCGGCTCGGCAACCGGGAGACTCCCGCCCTGCTGAGCATCCTGGTTCTGGAAGACCTGGCGATGGCGGTCTATCTCCCGATCCTCACCGCCCTGGCCGCGTCCGCCGGAGGACTGCCGGCACTGGTCTCGGTGGCCATCGCCCTGGCCGTCCTGTTCGTGGTCCTACTGGTCGCCCTGAAGTTCGGGCCCGTGGTCACGAAGCTGGTCATCTCCCGCTCCAACGAGGTGATGCTGCTGCGGATGGTCGGACTGGCGCTGCTGGTCGCCGGCGCGGCCGAAGCGGCGAACATCTCGGCTGCGGTCGGCGCGTTCTTGCTCGGGATTGCGCTGTCCTCCGATGTGGCCGAGCGGATCCACCGGATCCTGGAACCGCTTCGCGACCTGTTCGCCGCAGTGTTCTTCGTGTTCTTCGGCCTGTCCACCGACCCGAGGCAGCTGCCGAGCGTCCTGCTTCCCGCCCTGGCGTTGGCCGTGATCGGCATCGCCACCAAGTTCGGGTCCGGCTGGGTCGCCGGACGCAGGGCGGGCATCCGCAAGCCCGGTCGACTGCGCGCCGGCGCCGCCCTGGTGCCCCGCGGCGAGTTCTCGATCATCATCGCCGGACTGATCGGATCGGCTGCTGCGCCGGAGCTGGCTCCGCTGACGGCGGCGTACGTGTTGATCCTTGCGGTGGTGGGTCCGCTCACGCCGCGCCTCGCCGAACCCTTCATCAAGCGCTTCGCCACGACCCGGCCGGCGGCCGTCCAGAAGGCTCCGGTACGGGCCGAGGAGCCGGTGCCGCCGCGCTGACCGCGCGGGTGCCGGCTCAGGCCAGCGCGAAGTAGCGCAGCCACACGTACACCCAGGCCATGGCGATCGTCGCCGCCGTCACCACGATGCCGTACTTGGTGAACTGCCAGAAGCTGATCGGCTCACCCGCCTTGGCGGCGATACCGAGGACGACGACGTTGGCTCCGGCGGCGACGGCGGTGGCGTTACCGGCCAGATCCGCGCCGAAGACGAACGCCCACCACAGCGGGCTCGCCGCACCCGTCACCCCGGTCGAGGCGACCATCTCCTCGACGATCGGCACCATGGCCGCGGTGTAGGGGATGTTGTCGACGAACGCGCCGACAACCGCCGAGCCGACCAACAGCACCGACGCTCCGAGAAGTTGATCACCGGCCATCAGCCCGGCCGCCCACAGGCCAAGCCGGCCGATGACGCCGACCTCGACCAGCGAACCGACCAGCACGAACAGCGCCATGAAGAACGCCAGGGTCGGCCACTCCACATCGGAGAGGAATTCTTTGGGACTGCTCCGGGAGGCCAGCACCATGGCGCCGGCGCCGAGCATCGCCACGATCGACGGGTCGAAGTGTGAGGCGGTGTGCAGGCTGAAGGCGACCATCACGGCGCCCAGGACGATCAGGCACTTCACCAACAAGCGCTTGTCCGGAATCGCATCCGACGGTTGGCCTACGCCCAAGGCCAGCTCGACGTCCACCGACCCTTTCAACTGGTCGCGGAAGAGCAGCCGCAACAACAGCACTAGGCCGACCATCATCAACACGGTCAGCGGCAAGGCGTGGACCAGGAAGTCGTCGAAGGTCAGGCCCGCCCTACTGCCGATGATGATGTTGGGTGGATCGCCGATCAACGTCGAGGTGCCGCCGACGTTCGACGCGAGGATCTGGCTGATCAGGAAGGGTGCCGACGGAAGACCCAGCCGTCGGCACACCGACAACGTGATCGGAGCGATCAGCAGCACGGTAGTGACGTTGTCCAGGATGGGTGAGAAGACCGCAGTCACCACGATCAGCAGGACCATCAGCCGTGCCGGCCTGCCGCCCGATGCCCTCGCCGCCCACAACGCCATGAACTCGAAGAGTCCTGTCCTGCGCAGTACGCTGACGATGATCATCATGCCGAACAGCAGGAAGATCACATTCCAGTCGATGCCGGTTTCCTGATCGAAGAAGGCGGACTCGGCCGAGACCAGACCGATCAGGGTCATCGCGCCGACACCGCCGAGTGCCGCCGCCACCCGGTGCACCTTCTCGGTGGCGATCAACGCATAGCTGACGAGGAAGATCACCACGGCGGCGGCGACGATCATCGATCACCACCTGCCCGCTCGGCCAGCAGCAGGTCGATCTCGGCGATCTCGAACTCGGACACCCGCACCAGACCATCGGCGAATGTCCGGTCGATCAGGGCAGCGCGCAGGCCGCTGGTCGGGTCCCGCAGGTCTGCCACGTCCCGGCTGGCGGTCAGTCGGCTGATCGTCAGCCACAGTTCATCGGCCGCCGTCGGAAGCGGGTCGACAAAGCGGGACCCGACCCGCGGCGGCGACAGGTCGAGGGTGACCTCGGCCAGGATGCGTACGTCGGCGCCGTCACGGGTCCGGGTGCGGACCTGCAGATGCTCCTCGACCGGCACGGTCGGCCAGTCCACAACCCGTTCGAGCACCGGAATCCGCATCGCCGTGCGGAACGGCGGGACCCTCTGCACCCGGTCTGATCGGATGACCACCGGCCGGTGCCCGGGCGGCACACGATGAGCCGCCGCGGTCACGGTGAGGATCACGACGATGGTGAGCATGAGGACGACGAACAGGGCATCCGATTGGGCTGATGCGACCTGGTTCGGTGACAGGGCATGGAACAACACGTGACCTCCTGAGCGCCGGGCACGCCCCGTCCGGGACGGCTTCGGTTGGGGGCTTACGTCAAGTGCACGTGAAAGGAGCCGCAAAACGAATGGGTGCTGCCACCCATTCCGGGGTTGCCCAACGTGGGACGCTGGCGGCATGGGAAGGCACCAGCTGTCGTTGTATTGGAAGGTCTGCCTGACCAACGGTGTCGTCTTCCTGGTCGGCACGTCGGCGCTCGCGGTGGCGCCGATCGGGGTGTCCGAACGAGTTCTGGTCTCCGAGGCAGTCGTCCTGGCGATCGGGCTGGGAGTGATGTTCGGACTGAATGCGCTGCTGTTGCGGTTCAGCCTGGCTCCGGTCGACCGGGTCATCCGGGAGATGGATTCGGTTCACGTCCCCGAACCCGGCCATCGGCTGGCCGATCCGGGCTCCGGCGCGGGTGCCCGATTGGTGCACAGCTACAACGCCATGCTCGACCGGTTGGAGGTCGAACGCAGCCGCAGCAATGCGCAGGCGCTGGCCGCCCAGGAGGCGGAGCGGCACCGGATCGCCCAGGAACTGCACGACGAGATCGGACAGAGCCTCACCGTCGTCCTGCTCGGCCTCAAGCAGTTGGAGACGAGGGTCCCCGACACACTGTCCGAGGAGATCGATCTGATCCGTGAGTCCGCGCGTGCCGGCCTCGACGACGTGCGTCGCGTTGCCCGGCGGCTGCGGCCCGGAGTCCTGGACGATCTTGGTCTGCACAGCGCCCTGGCGGCACTGTGCACCGATCTGTCAATGATCAACACGGTGCAGGTGAAGCGGATCTTCGGGCGCGGTATCCCGCCGCTGAACAAGGAGGCCGAACTGGTCATCTATCGCGTGGCACAGGAAGCCCTCACCAACGTCGCCCGGCATGCCGGTCCGGCCAACGTCACCCTGTCGCTGACCAAGATCGGCGACAATGCCGTGCTGGAGGTCATCGACGACGGCCGCGGCCAGGACGAGATCGTTCCCGGTTCGGGCATTCTCGGCATGCGCGAGCGCGCCGCACTGGTCGGCGCCGAGCTGACCGTGACATCCTCCCCGCGCCGCGGAACACGGGTGAGGCTGAGCGTCCCCTTCGAACAACCAGCACCCAGCATCGGGGAGAGTCCATGATCATGCAGCAGCCGTCGACGGATCCGATCCGGATCATCCTCGTTGATGATCATCAGCTGGTACGCCGTGGGATCCGCCTGATCCTGGAGTCCGAATCCGATCTCAAGGTCGTCGGTGAAGCCTCCGACGGTGCCGAGGCGGTCGAGCTGATCAGGACCGTGCCCTGCGACCTGGTGATTCTCGACGTCTCCATGCCGCGGATGACCGGGCTGCAGGCCGCCCGGGAGATCGCCCGGAGATCCGGTGGGCCACGGATGTTGATGTTGTCGATGCACGACAACGAGCAGTACTTCTTCTCTGCCCTGCAGGCCGGCGCGAGCGGCTACGTGCTCAAGTCGGTCGCCGACGAGGACCTGGTCAGGGCCTGCCGGGCCGCGATGCGCGGCGAGGCCTTCGTCTATCCCGGCGCGATGCGCGCTCTCGTCAAGGACTACCTCGGCCGGATGCGTCGCGGCGAACAGGTGCCGACCACGCTGCTGACCCCTCGCGAGGACGAGGTGCTGAAACTGATCGCCGAAGGCTACTCCTCCAAACAGATCGCCGAGACCCTGGTGATCAGTGTCAAGACCGTCGAACGCCATCGTGCCAACATCATGGGCAAACTCGGCATGCGGGATCGCACCCAGGTCACCCGCTACGCCATCCGTGCCGGGCTCATCGAGCCCTGAGGTCAGATCAGACGTCCGGGTCCTTCAGGATCCAGACCGGATGATCATCGACCGGCCGGTAACTGCACTCGGTCCCGGTGTGCACCGCGGTACGCAGATGATCAGCGAGCCGTTCGTCGAGGTCGGCGATGCGGGCCAGGGCGGTGCCGATCGCCTTGGTGACGGCCACCCGGGCTTTTTCCGCGGTGGAACCGGTCGCCCGCAGCCGACCGCCGATCCCGGTCGCCGCCGCGACCTGGTCGAGCAGGGCGGATCGCTCAGCGTGGAGCGACTCCGCGCGGGCAAGATCGGACCAGTCCTCGGCCTCGGTCAACTCCTCCTCGATCGCGGTCAGCCTGGCCCGGTACGCCGCCAGTGCCCGGTCGTCGATCATCCGGTCGACGGCGGGTTGGACGACGGTCGGCGCACCGGCGCCGACCAGATCGACCGCCGGGATCCACGCGCCCGGTCGGGACAGCAACATCGACAGGTATCGGAAGCCGCGTAGTTCACGGACCGGACGTCCGGAGCCGTACCCGATCAGCCACAGCCCGCCGGGGATCGGATGGAAAGCGGCGGTGGCTGTCGACGGCGAAACGGTTGCCCGACCTGGCAGCCAGTTATGCAGCCGGTCGTACCACCAGTGAGCGCCGAGCCGGATGTAGGTGGCCAGCGCCCTTTCCCGCAGCGCGGCGGCCCGGTCATGATCACCGGCGACGTCAGCCGCCCTGGCCAGGGTGTCGTCGGTGAGCCCGTGGAAGTTCACCCCGCCGGCGTTGAAGACGGCCCGATTCTCGTACGGCTGGAGCAACTGCGCGGCAGTGTCGATCACCTCGCGGCTCCCGACCGCCAGCGCCGCCTCAAGTGTGCACTGCAGGGTGAGCAGCCAGTTGACATCCCGAGGCAGGTCGTGCAGAACGCGGCCGTCGAGGGTGTCGACGAGCCGCTCGACATGATCAAGACGCCTTGCCCCGATCCAGATCCAGGCGGCTTCTGCGCAGACCTCGACCGCCCCCTCCGACACAGCGAACCGCTCGGCCTCCGCTGCCACCCGGGCACAGGTTTCGACCTCGCCCCCGATGACCGCCGCATAGCCGCGCATCGCCTGTACCACCATCCAGGCGTCGGCCAGCCCGCTGGCTTCGGCACATGTGTCGGCGGTCTTGATCAATTCGTCGGCGGTGTCGGTGCGTCCGCAGAGCAGGTCGTACATCAGCCGCCGGGAGACGGCGAAGAACCGGGCACGCGGAGACTCGTCGGCCAGCCGTTCCAGCGCTCTCAGGTGGCGGTGCAAGGATTGGACGTTGAGTGTCTCGCAGGCGACCTGGAGGCCCCAGAGATGCGCCTGCAGCCGGGTGTTCGGTGCCAGCACGTGGGCAGCCACCTCGTCCAGCCTGCGGCCCAGCTGTGCCCTGAGCTCCAGATCATCCGGGCCCCAGTGACAGGCGAGCATCGCGTCCTGCGCATCGGCCAGCAGGGCGGGGTCCCGGGCCCGTTCGGCGCGGTCCAGTGCCTCGTCGGCGAACGGCGCCGCGCGGGACGCCTGACCCCCGTATGTCCAGCAGTGCGCCAACGCGGCAGCAATCCGGGACCGGTCGGCATCGTCGGTGGTTCTGGCCAGGACGTCGTACAGTTCGGCGGGGAGTCGACCCGGGTCGGTACCGAACACGTGCAGCGACGCCGCTGCCAGGCAGGCCCGGGTCAAGACCGCAAGGTCGCCCGACGCGCGACCGGCGGCGATGGCATCGTCGTAGAGCGCCGCGGCCGCGGCCTCGCGCCCGGCCGCGCGTTCCTCGTCGGCGCGGTCGAGAAGATCGACGACCGCGGTGGATTCGCTCATCGGTGTCCCTGGCTGCCGGTCCGGCGACGGGCCGACGTCTGATGGAGATTCCATTGTGCCGCCGGTCCGTCGTCGGATCCACGCGTCAGGATCTGATTAGAGTCACTTCCCGCGCATGGCGTTGCCGGGTCTGCTCGTCCCAGTCACCGGTGCAGGCCACTGCGAGTTCGGCGATCCGGTCGTCGACCACGTCGGCGCGGAGCATTTCGCGGCAGTACCAGTGCTGTCCGGCGTAGCGCCATCGTTCCTCGAAGGTGATCACGAAGCCGTGGTCGGTCCGGTCGACCCGTTCCACCCGCACCGAGCCCGGCCCGTCGGTCGGGTGGCTGGCGGCGCGTACGGACACCAGATCATCCCGGGAGCCGGCCTGCAGCCGCCACTGCGGCAGCGAGATGTCGGCGAAGCAATCCGGTGCGAAGGTCTGCTCGGCACCCTGCCAGGTCTCCAACCAGCGGACGAGAGCGGCCAGCGGCCGGGTGATGTCGATCGAGCCGGTCCGCGGCGTGTGCCGCGTTGTCGAGGTCATCGGGAGCTCACCGCCGCCTCGTTGAAGTTCTTCTCCAGCGCCGCCATCAGCTCGTTGAGCTCCGCGGTCGGACTGAACTCGATCACGCTCGTGCCCGCCGTGACCAGCGGCAGGTGCCCCGGCGGCGCGTAGTAGGCGTCCCCCTCGGTATAGGTCTCCATCCGGTCCGGCCAGCGGAAGGTGATCCGGCCCGAGGTGACGACGCCCCAGTGGGCGCACGGGCAACGGTCGTCGGGAAGGCCGCGGAAGTACGGCGCCGGATCGACATCCTGCTTGTAGGTCTCGAAGCCGACGGTGTAACTGCCGAGGTCGCAGTAGCGGCCCTCGAGTGGCGCGATGTCGACGGCCACCGGGGTGGTCGTCCTGTTTGCTGCGGGCATGATGTCCTCCTTGTCGGACTGCTGGTGCACGGTGCCCGACGAGCCCTGGCCGGGACTCGTCGATCACCTGTACTGCGTGACAGTCCGGGGAACATCGGTTCCCGCGGTGGTTACATCGCGGTCTTGCGCGGTGCGGCGGGGCTACTTGTCGAGGTGCCGGACCAGCTCGGCGAACAAGGACAGATCAGCCACGAAATCCTCCGGGTCGGTCTTCGGTCGCTCCCCGGCGGTCACGCACTGATGGAAGTACTCCCATTCGTAGGTGTAGGGATCCTTCAGGTGTGGCCGGCGGACGGTGCGGGTGATCGCGTCGCCGCTGGTCTGCTCCACCTGCAGAGTGGTGGGCAGATGCCGGACGTACGGGGTGTCGTACTGCACCCGGAAGCTGGTCGTGTCGGTGAACACCTCGAGATGCGCGTCGAACCGCAGCTGCTCGTCAACGCCGGTCTCGTAGGCCACCACGAAGTCGTCGTACTCCAGCAGCGCGGTGATGTACCCGCCGTCCCGCCACTGCCGCGCAGCGTGCACGCCCCGGGCCGGACCGAGCAGTTCCCGCATCGCCGAGAGATCGTGGCTGCCCAGACCACACAACAGCCGGTACGCGTTGGCCACTGCGGGCGGGACGTCGCCGATCGCATCCGACACCAGAGCACGGGCCCGAGCGCCCCGTTCCTGGACCGCCGACTGCGGCAGATCGCCCGGACGGACCACGTGGGCGGTCTGGTCGATGATCAACTGGTTGCGCCCGATCACGTCGTGCACCCGGGCGAAGTTGACCCGGCCCAGGCCGGTCAGCAGTTCCTTGGCCTCGAGGAAGGCGGGCGCGAAGCGGCGCATGTAGCCGACCATCACCGTGACCCCGTTCCGATCGCGGGCATCGATGATCATCTCGGCCTCCCTGGGGGAGAGGCACATCGGCTTCTCCACCAGCACGTGCAGACCGTGGTTCGCGGCGTCGACCACCGCCTCGGCGTGGTACTCGTCACTGCTCAGGACGAGCACGGCGTCGATGTCGCCGGCGGCGATCAGGTCCGCGCTGGTCCGGTAACGACGAGGGATGGCGAACCGATCTCCGACGCTCTGCAGCAGCTGCGGGGAGAGATCACACGCCGAGCGGACCTCGAACAGCTCGGGCAGTGCCGACAACAGCGGCAGGTGAACCACCTGGGCCACCTCGCCGAGGCCGATCACACCGAGTCTCATGATCTCTCCCTTCCGAGCACAGCGGCATCCCAATCGATTTGGACGCCGTCATGCGGGAGGCTAGCCGCTCCGCCGGCTTTTCGGAAGATGTCGGCCGATATCCAGCCGGCGACAGATGGGAAATCACACCGCGGGATTGCTTGTCAGTAACGGAGTTGGGCGACTCGTTGACAGCCCGGGTCGGCCTGACCTACGGTGTCCAAGTCGATTTGCATAACTTGGGGGACGCCGGGGTCCCATGCGACGGCCGGCGTGCCCGTGTCCGCAGCACAAGTTTCGACCAGTCAGGAAGAGGTCCTGAGATGATGACAAAGTCGTCTCGTCGGTGGGTCGCTGCAGCGATATCCGCACTGTCCCTGTGCACGGCTCTGGCGGCCTGCTCGGTCGGCACGAAGCCTGGCACGACTCCCGCGGGGAAGGCGTCCCCGCACAAGGTTTCCACCCCGACCCAGAAGGTGACGATCAGCTTCGCATCCTGGGTGGGGGACCAGCCCGCGATGAAGAAGCTGTACGCCGGGTTCCACAAGCAGTACCCGAACATCACGGTGACCTTCAACAACATCCCCGCCGACTCCGAGGCGCAGAAGCTGGTCACCATGGTCGCCGGCGGCACCGCGCCCGACGTCGCGTACATGGACGGCGGCAGCGTCGCGGACTTCGCGTCCAAGGGGGCGTTGGTGAACCTGGACAGCTACATCGCCGGCAGCACGGTGGTCAAGAAGGACGACTACGTCGCCAACTTCACCGAGAACGCGATCTACAACGGCTCGATGTACGGATTGCCGTTCGACGCGGAGACCACCGGGCTGTTCTACCGGAAGGACTTGTTCGAGCAGGCCGGCATCAGCGGCCCGCCGAAGACCTTCGCCGAGATGGAAGCCGACGCCAAGAAGCTGACCAACCCGGCCAAGAAGCAGTACGGCATCGCAATCTTCGGACCGGAGTCGGGCTACTACGTCCAGCCGTTCGTCGCCTCTGCCGGTGGCCAGCTGCTCTCCGACGACGGGAAGAAGGCGATGATCGACTCGCCGGAGTCGATCCGCGGAGCAAGCTTCTACACCGGCCTGGCCAAGTACGCGCCGCCGGCCTACCTCAACTCCAACTCCTACGACGGACGGGTCGCCTTCGAACACGGCGAGGCGGCCATGTACATCGCCGGCTCTTGGTTCGGCGGCTCGCTGATCGGCGAGGCACCCAAGATCAGGGACAAGTGGGCGACCGCGCCACTGCCGCAGGACAAGGAGTGTGCCACCCAGGTGGCCGGTGACAGCCTGGTGATGTTCGACCAGTCCAAGAACAAGGACGCCGCCTGGCTGTGGCTGCAGTACCTGTCCAGCAAGGAGAGCCTGCGGACGTGGAACGTCGGTCAGGCCGACAGCACCGAACTGCCGCCGATCAAGTCGTTGTTGACCGATCCGAACAGTTTCAAGGGCAAGGAGTGGCTGAAGTCCTTCGCAGACATGATGTCCTGCAAGATCATCACCACCAACAGCCCGCAGTGGGGCCAGATCCAGGATCGACTGAACTCGAATCTGACCAAGGTGGTGTACGGGAAGATGACCGCTGAGGCGGCCATGCAGGACACGCAGAAGTACGCGACCCGGCTGATCGGCGGGTAACGGTGGCCGTACGTATCGCTGGGACCTCGGTGTCCCGGAGCCGGTCCAACCGGCTCCGGCACCAGGCCAGGCGGGAATGGACCGCGTACGCCTTCCTGTCGCCCGGCCTGATCCTGTTCACGGTCTTCACCCTGTTCGCGCTGGCGTTCTCGTTCTACCTGAGCTTCCACTCCTGGTCGATCATCGAGCCGTACAAGCCGTTCGTCGGATTCCAGAACTACCGCGACGCGCTCGTCGACCCCGATCTGGGCCAGGCGGTGATCAACACCGCCTACTTCACCGTGGCATCCATCCCGCTGACCATGGCGTCAGGGCTGTTGATCGCCCTGATGCTCAACGGCAGGATCTGGGGTCGGTCGATCTTCCGGGCGATCTTCTATCTGCCGGTGATCACCCCGATCGTCGTCTCGTCCATCGTCTGGAAGTTCATCTACAACGGTGACTACGGGATCCTCAACTACTACCTGGAACGGCTGCGGTTGATCGACCACTCGATCAACTGGTTGTCCGATCCGAACCTGGCCATGCCGGCGGTGATCATCATGGCGGTCTGGAACAACCTCGGCTTCGCCATGGTGATCTACCTGGCGGGGCTGCAGGCCATTCCGCAGCACTACTACGAGGCGGCCCGGGTGGACGGCGCCAACAGCTGGCAGCAGTTGACCAGGATCACCATCCCGCTGCTGGCGCCGTCGACGTTGTTCCTGCTGGTCACCTCGGTGATCGGGTCGTTCCAGGTCTTCACCCAGATCTTCATCATGACCAACGGCGGACCGATCGGGCGCACCAACACGATCGTGTACTTCATCTACCAGGCGGCGTTCCAGTTCTTCAAGATGGGCTACGCCTCGGCGCTGTCGGTGCTGCTGATGCTGATGCTCGGCGTGTTCACCGTCCTGCAACTGCGGTTCTACCGCATCGACTACGGAGCCAACTGATGACCGTCACCGAACCGAGGCAGATCGCCGCGGCACGGCCGGGCCCGCCGCCGCCGGCACGGCGACACAAGCGGATATCCCCGGCGGAAGTGGTCCTGCTCGTGGTCCGCTACGTGATCCTGGTGGCCGGAGCGATCATCTGCATCGTGCCGTTCTTCTGGATGGTCAGCGCATCGTTCCAACACGAGGGCGACATCTTCAGCTGGCCCATCCAGTGGATCCCGAAGCATCCCACGCTGGGCAACTACAGGTCCTTCTTCGGCTCGGGCGGGCACATCGGCGTCTGGCTGGCCAACACCACTCTGGTCGCTGTGGTGACCACCGTGGCCCAGTTGTTCCTCGATTCGTTGATGGCCTACGCGTTCGCCAAGCGGCGGTTCCCGGGCCGCAAGTGGATCTTCGCACTGTTCCTGGCCACGCTGCTGGTGCCCGGGCAGATGACGATCATTCCGAACTACCTGATCTTGAAGCACATCCCCTTCGCCGGCGGCAACGACGCGCTCGGCCAGGGCGGCCATGGCTGGCTGGACTCCTACGCCGGATTGATCGTTCCCGCGGTGGTCAGCGCGTTCGGCATCTTCCTGATCCGGCAGTACATGGTGAGCATCCCCGACGAGTTGCTGGACGCCGCCCGGGTGGAGGGCGCTTCGGAGTTCCGGATCTTCTGGTCGATCGTGATGCCGCTGTGCAAACCGGTGCTGGCGGCCAGCGCGATCTTCACCTTCGGCTACTTCTGGAACGACTTCTACTGGCCGCTGATCGTGATGAGCAGCCCCCAGCACTACACGTTGTCGCTCGGTCTGGCTCTGTTCATCGGCGCCCACAAGACCGCCTGGACGTTGTTGATGGCCGGATCGGTGATCGCCACCATCCCGGTTCTGGTGGTGTTCCTGATCTTCCAGCGCTACTTCGTCAGCGGTATCGCGATGACCGGGATCAAGTGAGAGGTGACCGTGGAACGCGGAGTGTACTTCGACGGCTGGTTCCCCCGTCAACACTGCTACCACCCGAGCCTGCCACCGCGGCGGCTGACCATGATCGACGACCTCAGTGCCTACCGCGCCACCATGCTGGTCTGGTCGGCGCTGGGTGGCGGGGTGGTGTCGTTGCCCTATCTCGAGGAGGAGGCGCACGGCCAGGTACCGCCCCGGTTCCGTTTCTACGGCTTCCTCAACGACGCCGAGTTCATCGCCGAGTGCAGCCGGCGGGGGATCACTGTGTTCGGTGTGGTCTTCGAGCACGCCTGGGAGTTTCCGGTCGAGCTGAACGACGACGAGTCCGCGGTGCTGGCGATGAACGAGACCAGGGGAGCGGGCAAGTCCGGGTGGCTGGGCCTCCGGGAATTCTGGCAGAACCGGTATCCCAGGATCTGGCCGTCCTTCGAGTCCTACTTCCCCGACGGGATCCGGGACGCCGACGGACAGCCGGTGATCGATCCGCTGGAGGAGTGCGCCCAACGCAACATCCACGGCGAACCGCTGCACGCGCTCTGGATCGAGGTGCCCGGCGCAGAGCACTACAACATCATGATGGAGCGCAACAACCCGGTCTGGCGGGAATACCTCAAGGGGGTGATCCGCACCCAGATCGACGCCGGGGTCGAGGGCATCCAGTTCGACGAGGCGGAAACCCCGATCACCTCGCTCCAGTACGGCGGCTGCTTCTGCCACACCTGCATGAAGGGCTTCCGCAGCTATCTGCAGGAGCTGCCGGTCACACCGGCTGAGCTCGCCGGGGAAGACCTGAGCACCTTCCACTACGGCGAGTGGCTGCTGGCCCGCGGGTACGACTTCACCAGCAATCGTGAGCAGACCCCGCTGTTCGACGCCTACATGAGTTTCCAACGGCGCAACATCGTCACCTACTTCGGCGAGCTTGCCGACTATGCCCGGGAGTACGCCCGTCAGCAGGGTCGCGAGATCAAGATCACCGGGAACTTCTTCAACCTCTTCGAGCACTACTATCCGATGCGCGACAAAGTCGACGTGCTGGTCACCGAGATGCGCAACACCACCTACCGGCAACCGGCGTGGTACCGGCATGCGGCGGGTTTCGCCGGTGAGAAGCCGGTCGTCGTCGTCGAGAATCCCTACGGTGGGGTGGCGCCCGAGCTGTTGCGGGCGCTGCAGGCCGGGCGGGAGTTCGACCGGTTCCGAATGTCGATCTACGAGGCAGCGGCACTGGGCGTCAACATGAGCCTGCCGTACGGATCCTGGATGGGCAGCGAGATCAAGGACGCCTTCTACGCCCCGGACGAGTTGTGCATCGAGGCCGGCAACTTCCTCGCCGACCACGAGGATCTCTTCGCCACCGACACCTACTCCCGACAGGCGGTGATCTTCAGCGCCGGAAGCGCCTTCCGCCGGGTTGCACCCCCGGACCTGATGGGTGACACCGGCGACAACCGGGAGAACCGTCAGATCGCCGACCGCGGCCCGTTCTGGACAGCGGCCGAGGCGCTGAGCGATGCCGGCCAGGTCTATGACGTCGTCTACTTCCCCGACGACGCCCTCGGCCGTGATCACGTCACTCCCGAGGCTCTCGACCAGTACCCGACGATCATCCTGCCCGGATGCACCTACCTGACCGACGCGCAGGCGTCCGCCGTCCACCGCGCGTTGGACCGCGGCGCCCGGGTGATCGCCACCGGAGACCTGTGCGACCGACCGGAGATCGCCGAACATCCCGGGCTGCAACGGATTCCCGAGCCGGCCGACGTGCCAACGGCGACGCAGCCGCAGCTCGACGGGAGGGACCTCGGCGACGCGGCGTTCAACATCGTTCGGCTGCCGAACGACGACGCCGCGATCCACCTGATCCGCTACGACTACGACCCGGTGACCGATACTGTCCCCGTGCTGCCGGAAGCTCGACTGGAGGTGACCCTGCCCGAAGGATTCGGTCGGGTGGCCGCGTACAGTCCCGATGATCAGCTCCGCGCCGAACTCGACGCGGTCGATGGGGAACGCTATCGGCTCAGGCTGGAGAACGTCCCGCTCTACGGCATCCTTCGACTGTCGAGATAGGAGTGCGGATGCCGACACAGCCACGGATGCCCCGGGTCACGATCAAGCAGGTCGCCGAATACGCCGGAGTCAGCGAGACCACTGTGTCCCACGTGCTGACCGGCAATCGCCCGGTGGCCGAGTCGACCCAGGAACGCGTTCGTCGTGCGGTCCAGGAGGTGGGTTACCGGCCGAGCAGCGTGGCCCGCAGCCTGCGCAGCCAGCGATCGATGACCGTTGCCCTGATCATCCCGGACCTGATCAACCCGTTCTACACGGTGTTGGCCAGAGGACTCGCCGACGCTCTCGACGCGGACGGCTACCGGGTGATCATCTGCAACACCGACGGCCTGCGTGACCGGGAGCAGGACTTCATCGACGACGCCCTTGACCGCCGCGTGGACGGAATCGCGATGACCTCCTACCACCTGGCCACCTCCGAGGTGCAACGGGTGATCGATCTCGGTGTGCCGGTGGTCTGCATGGGCGAGAGCATCGACCACCCCAGCGTCGACCGGGTGATGACCGACGGCGAACAGGGGGCCTGGGACGCAACCCGGCACCTGCTGGCCCGGGGCGCGACCCGGATCGCCATGATCGCCGGCAGCAAGGACCTGAACAACGACCGGATCAGCGGGTACCGCAGCGCCATCCGCTCGGTGGGCCTGCGGGTCTCCCGGAAGCTGGTCTCCTACGGAGACTGGACCCGGGACGGCGGACGCAACGCGATGCGGGAGTTGATCGCGATCGATCCGAAGATCGACGCGGTCTTCTGCGGCAACGACCTGATGGCCATCGGTGCGATGGACGCCCTGGCCGAGCTCGGCCGCTCCATTCCCGACGACGTCGCCCTCGTCGGCTTCGACGACATCGAAGCGGCCTCGCTGGTCAGCCCCGCGTTGACCACGATCGCCAACCCCGCCTACGAATCCGGCCGGGTGGCGGGACAACTGCTGTTGAAGCGAATGCTCGGTGAGCACACCGGTGCGCGGACGATCACCGTGTTGCCGTGTGAGCTCCAGGTACGGGAGTCTGCATGAGTCTTGCTGACAAGGTCTGTCTGGTCACCGGCGCGGCAACCGGGATCGGCGAGGCGATCGCCGAACGGCTGGCCACCGAGGGAGCGACGGTCTGTCTCGCCGACATCGACGGTGAGAAGGCGGCCACGGTCGCCGAACGGATCGGCGGCCACGCCTGGACGGCGGATGTCTCGCAGAGCGCCGATGTCCGGCGCTTCGTCGACGAATCGGCCGCCCGTTTCGGCCGGATCGACGCCATCGTCAACAACGCCGGTATCGCCGTCGGCGGGACTGTTGCCGAAACGTCCGAAGAGGACTGGCAGCGCGTCCTTGCCACCAACCTCAACGGGGTGTGGCTGGGCATGAAGTACGCCCTGCCGCAGCTGCGCCGCACCAGAGGATGCATCGTCAACATGGCCAGCGTCCAGGCACTCGTCGGGCTGCCCGGCTGGGCGGCGTACGCGGCCACGAAGGGAGCGATCATCTCGCTCACCCAGCAGGCTGCGGTCGAGTACGGGCCGGAGGGGATCCGGGTCAACTGCCTCGCACCGGGAACGATCATGACGCCGATGAACGAACAGATCTTCGCGCACGCCTCGGACCCCGACGCACTGATCGAGAGTTGGAACTCCTCCCATGCGCTCGGCCGCTTCGGCCAGCCGGGCGAAGTCGCGGCCGCGGCGGCCTTCCTGGTCAGCGACGACGCCTCGTTCATCACCGGCACCTGCCTGAGGGTGGACGGCGGGCTGGCCATCCTGGGACCCACCGGACGGGCGGACTGATGACCACGACCGATGACCCGCCCGGCGCCCTCGACGGCATCCGGGTGCTGGACTTCACCCAGATGATGTTGGGCCCCTTCGCCACCCAGATCCTCGGCGACCTGGGCGCCGACGTGATCAAGATCGAACGTCCCGTCGTTGGCGAGTGGGAACGCAGCCTGGAGTTCGCCGGACGACTGGTCGCCGGGGACTCCGCCGCGTTCGTCGCGATGAACCGCAACAAGCGGTCGGTGGCGATCGATCTGAAGGCCGCCGGCGCCCGCGAGGCGTTGCTCCGTCTCGGAGCGACCTGCGATGTCGTGGTGGAGAATTTCCGCCCCGGAGTGATGGACCGGCTCGGACTGGGCTACGACGACTTCCGCGAGGTCCGTCCGGACGTCATCTACTGCTCAGGATCCGGGTGGGGACAGCGCACCAAGTACGCAGCGATGAACCGGCCCGGCCAGGATCTGCTGATCCAGGCCATGACCGGTCTTGCCGCCAACACCGGTGCGGCCGACGACCCGCCGACGGCCGCCGGCACTTCGATCTGCGACGCCACCGGAGCGTTGACCCTGGCCAACGGCATTCTCGCGGCCCTACTGGCCAGGGAGCGGCACGGCATCGGCCAGCGGGTCGAGGTCGATCTGTTCCACGCCACGATGGCGATCCTGTGCCAGGAGATCTCGGCCATGACGAATCTCGGTATCGACTTCAGTCGATCACCGGCCGGGATCGCCCAGCCCTGGCTGTCCGCGCCGTTCGGCATCTACCGGACCGCCGACGGTTGGATCGCCGTGGCGATGGGCGACATCGAGGTCGTTGCCGAGGTGTTCGGCGACCAGCAGGTGGCGACGATGGAGCCGTGGCTGGACCGCGACGCGATCAAACGACGGCTGGATGCGGTGACCCCGACCCGATCCACCCACGACTGGTTGCAGGCGCTGCTCGCCGCCGGCCTGTGGGCGGCCCCGGTCCGTACCATGAAACAGGCGATGGACGAATTGATCAGCGACCGGTCGGAGCTCGTGGTCGAGGTCGAACATGCCGGCGGACAGACACTGCGTCTGTTGGGCTGTCCGATCACCTTGTCCGAAACCCCGTGGCAGCAGCGATTGCGGCCACCGACGGTCGGCGAGCACACCCGCGAGGTCCTCGCCACGGTGCTTGACGAGGCCGAACTGGCCGCGTTGCAGAAGGCCCGTGCGCTATGAGATCGATCCATGATCATCTGGTTGAGGATCGGCGCGATCACATCGCCGTGCTGCGGATCGACCGCGAGGCGGCACTCGGCGCGCTGTCGAAGGACCTGGTCGAAGCGCTCGGGAAGTACCTGGACGATCTGAGCCGCGACCCCAGCGTCCGTACCCTCGTGATCACCGGCACCGGCAAGGGATTCATCGCCGGCGCCGACATCGGCGAGTACCACGGCGTCACGACGGAGGCCTTCGCCGACTACCAGGAGCTCAGCCGCCGCGTCTTCGGTGCCCTGGCGTCCCTGCCGCAGATCACCATCGCCGCGGTGAACGGCTATGCCTTGGGCGGCGGCTTCGAGGTCGCCCTGTGCTGCGACATCATCCTGGCCGCCGACCGAGCACGGTTCGGGCTGCCGGAGGTGAAACTCGGGCTCCTCCCCGGAGGCGGGGGTACCCAACGGCTGACCCGGGCAGCCGGCATCCGATTCGCGATCGAGGCCGTTGTCACCGGTCGGTTCCTCGGTCCGGAGGAGCTGCAGCAGCGCGGCATCGTGTCCGGCATCCACCCTGCGGATGTCCTGCTGGACAAGGCGATCGAGCTTGCCGAGGACATCGCGGTGAAACCGCCGCTGGCCGTCACGGCCGCCAAACAGCTGATCAGAGCAGCCGTCGAGACACCTCTGGAGGATGGACTGACGGCCGAACAGGCGGTGCTGGTCGACCTGTTCACCAGCGCCGATGCCACGGAAGGCATCAGCGCGTTCCTCGACAAGCGGCAACCGCGGTTCGTGGGGAGATGATCGGATGCGGGTCTTCATCGACGGCATGATCACCGAGCCGCGGCTGGCACACCCAGAGGGTGTGGCCGTCGACCGCGAGGGCTTCGTCTGGTGCGGCGGTGAGCTCGGTCAGATCTATCGGATCTCTCCCGACGGAACCGAACGCGAGGTCGTCGCCTCGACCGGGGGGTTCTGCCTCGGCATGGCATTCGACGCTGCCGGAGACCTGTTCGTCTGCGACCTGGCGCATGCGGCGGTGTACCGGCTGGAGGTTCGCACCGGGGCGCTGACCGAGTTCGCGACCGGTGTCGACGGGCATCGGCTGCGGATACCCAACTACCCGGCCTTCGATCCGGACGGCTTGCTCTACGTGTCCGACAGTTGGCAGATGCGCGAGCCCGGGCCGGGCATCCTGCGGTTCCGGCCGGACGGTTCCGGCGAAGTCTGGCACGCGGGACCCTTCGACTTCGCCAACGGGCTGGCGTTCGACCGGTCAGCAAGCCGGCTTTTCGTCGCCGAGACGTTCGGACAGCGGGTGTCGGCGATCGGGATCCGCCCCGACGGATCGGCGGGGGAACGGACCGTGCTGGCGGAGCTGCCGCACGACTATCCCGACGGGCTGGCCGTCGCCACCGACGGCTCGGTGTTCGTCGGGTGCTACCAGCCCAGCCGTGTGCTGCGGATCGATCCGTCCGGTGAGGTCAGCACAGTGGGCGAGGATGTCAGCGCGCACCTGCTGGCCCACCCCACCAACATCGCCTTCACCACCGACGGCCTGATCGCCGCCAACCACGGCCGCTGGCATCTGACCCATCTGCAGACCAGTCACCGCGGCGTACCGCTGCCACCGACCCGACAGGAGAACCCGTGACCGACAAGCCGTCCGTCCTCGTCGACCCGCATTTCCGGCGGATGGACGAGATCTTCTCTCCCGCCGACCGGGAACGCCTCGACCGGACCGTCGAGGTCATCTGGGGCAAGGACGAGCCGATGCCGGCCGACGAGGCGGCGGCCGCCTTGTCCCGGGCCCGAGCCGTGATCTGCTCCGGGTGGCGCTACGGACCCGTACCGCCCGGGCTGCGGGCGATCATCGACGTCTCCGGAGCCTTCCCGGGCGGGTTGGACTACGACGCCTGCTTCGCCAACCGGACGCGGGTGCTGTCCGCGGCTCCGGCGTTCGGCCCGCAGGTTGCCGAGATGGCGCTCGGTCTTGCCCTCGCCGTCGGCCGGGAGATCGTCGACGCCGATGCGGCAATGCGTGCCGGCACCGAGAAGTGGTTGCACGCCGGGAACGAGACGACCGCCCAGTTGTACGACCAGCCTGTCGGCATGATCGGATACGGCAGTATCGCCCGGTGCCTGCGGACCCTGCTCGCACCGTTCGGCTGTCCCCTGTCGGCCTACGATCCCTGGCTCAGCGACGGCTATCTGCGCAGCCAGGGCGTACAGCCGCTCGGTCTGCCCCAGCTGCTCGCCCAGTCGCGGGTGATCTTCGTGCTGGCCTCGCCGACGATGGAGAACGGTGCGCTGCTGTCCCGGGAGATGCTGGAACAGATCAGGCCCGGCGCAACGTTGATCTTGATCAGCAGAGCGCACGTGGTCGACTTCGCCGCGCTGACCGATCTTCTGCTGGCCGGCCGGTTCCGCGCCGGGATCGACGTCTTTCCTGAGGAACCACTGGCCGCTGATCATCCGATCCGCTCCGCACCCGGCACCGTGTTGTCCGCCCATCGGGCAGGCTCGGTCAGGGACGGTCTGTGGGAGATCGGACGGATGGTCACCGACGATCTGGAGGCGATCGCCCGTGATCTTCCGCCGCAGCGCCTGCAGCAGGCCCAGCCGGAGTTGATCAACCGGCTGGTGCAGCATCGTTGATCACCCTCCGTGGGATGGCCTGGGACCATCCGCGAGGCGTCGACCCGCTGCGCGCTGCCGCTGAGGGGTTCCGCCGGGCCGACGGCGAACCGGTGAGAATCGAATGGGACGCCCGGCCGCTGCGGGAGTTCGAAGACACCCCCATCGATGAACTCGCCCGACGATACGACCTGATCACCGTCGACCATCCGTTGATCGGCGACGCCTGCCGTCCGCACCCGGTCCTGCAGGACCTGACCGAACTGATCTCACCGCAGGTACTCGCGGACTGCCGCAACGGTTCGCTGGGCGCAAGTTTCGAAAGCTACCGATGGCACGGACACCTGTACGCGCTCCCGGTGGACGCGGCCGCGCAGGTCAGCGCGTACCGTCCGGACCTGATCGGCCGGGAAACGATCACCGGAGCGGAGTTCGGACCCGGGCCCGACCCGGCGCCGCCGCGGACCTGGGACGAGCTCTTCGCCCTGGCAGCGCGGCTCCCGGCCGGGCGCACGATCGCGCTGGCGGCGAACCCGACACATCTGTACCTGAGCTGGCTCAGCCTGTGTCACCAGTACGCCCCCAACGCCGCCGTACTGCAGGATGGCCGGCCGGACTGGTGGACCGACGTCGGCATCGATCCCCGGATCGGTGCGGCAGCACTGGCCGATGCGTACCGACTCCTGGATGTGTGCGACAACGAATCGCTCTTCCTCGACCCGATCGGCCTGCTTGATCGCATGGCAACCGGTGATCGGATCGCCTACGCACCGTTGGTCTTCGGTTACTGCAGCTACGGTCGGGAGCCCGGACGACAGCGGTCGCGTCATCGGCTGCGATTCGCCGGACCGCCGACACCCGACGGTCGGCCGATCGGCACGGTGCTCGGCGGCGTCGGCCTCGCCGTCTCCACCCACTCCGCGCATCGGCGGACCGCGGCCGACTTCCTGGAGCGGGTGGCCGCTCCCGACTATCAGCGCACCGACTATGTGGTCACCGGCGGCCAACCGGCAGCGGCCGAGGCCTGGGCCGACGCGGCAGCCAACCGGCTGACCAACGACTTCTTCCGCGACAGCCAGGAGACCGTAGGCCGAGGCTTCCTCCGGCCACGGGGACCGGGATATCCGTCCTTCCAGATCACTGCAGGCCGGATGATCCACCAGGCCGCCGTCCAACGGTCCCGGCCGGGCGAGGTCGTTTCCGCGGTCAACGAGGCCTGGTCCGAGCTCTGTTGCAGCCGCAGCTAGCTCCGGCACTCAGTGCCGATGCAGCTTTCGCGGCGTCCACTCCGGTCGGCGGTGGGGTGCCTCGGCGAGCGCCTTGCGGATGGCGGCGTACGCCGGCTTGGGCTTCAGCTCGTCGTCGTACGGGCAGGGCCTCCGGGCGACGCCGTCCTCCCGGGGGTTGTCGTCGTTCTCCTCGGTCCAGCGGTCGGACAATCCGTACTGGGTCACCGAGATCACTGCCTTCTCCTCCAGAACGGTGTCCAGGAACCGGCGGTAGACATCGGCGACTCCGCGGTCGCGGGGACCGACCGCCGCCGGAAGCCCATCGTCGAGCACATCCATCTCGGTGATCAGGATCTTCAGACCCCGGTCGGCGATCTCCCGGAGGAAGCGCCGGAATTCCCTGCGGTGGAAGCGCTCGGCGAAGTCGGTGGCCAGTAGATGAGCCTCGATCCCGACACCGTGCAGCGGCACCTGATCGGCCAGCAATCTGTCGATCACCTGCAACAGCGCCCGTTGCCTGGGGATCGGCTCGTCGCCGTACTGGTTGACCGTGTCGAGCCCGAACTCGTTGATCAACAGCAACGCGTGCGGATCCTGTTCGTGGGCCTGGTGGAACGCCTCGGCAACGTAGCCCGACCCGATGGTGTTGTACCACGGCACGTCGGTGCGCAGCCCGTGATCACCCTCGGGGTCGGTTACCTCGTTGCAGACGATCCAGGCCGCGACCCGGCCGCGGTAGCGGTGCACCATGGCCCGGACGGTGGAGTACAGCACCTGTTCGGCTTCGTCGGACGACATGCCCCACAGATCGTCGTCGGTCCAGCCGTCACCGAACCCCTCGTCCCAGACCAGCCCTGGCGCGCCGATGATCAACTGCCGGTTGGCCTCGGCGAACTCGACGATCATGTCCGGGTAGGTGAAGTCGAGGCCGGACGTTGGGGAGGGCCGCAGGTGATACCAGAGGAAGTCGTCCTCCGGCCAGAGCATCGCCACCTCGCGGCGGAACAGCGCCGCGTAGTCGGGATCGTCGCCGTACATCCAGGTGGAGATCGAACCGGCGTAGATGATGCCGTTCCTCCAGGCGACTTCCCAGAGCGGGTTGGCGCTGTGCGGGTGTCGTCGACCGTGGGCTTCGGCCTCTGCTGGGCCGACCATCGCGCCGGCGGCCAGGCCCGCCGCGCCGACAAGTACGCCGCGACGCGTCACTGTGTTGAGCTTGCCCGTCATGATCATCCCCCCAGGGTCGTCCTCGTTGACGTTCACCGGACATGCACGTCGATCAGGGCCCGGATCCCCGCGCCGAGCCGTGCAAATCGACTTGGAACGACCGTAGGATGCTGCTGCCGCCACGTCAAGGGTTTGGCTGCTCTGCGCCGAATCCGAGCGCACGGTCGGCCCGCGATGCGCCGCTCCGGGCCGTCCGAGACGATGAGACACAAATCGATTGGCATACAGTGATCGCGGCTGAGCGAGCAGGTACTGCAAGGAGGCAGGGATGTTGTTCAACGAGATCGGGTCGGCCTTGGTGGTCGTCGCCCACTGCGATGACGCCGAGTGGATGTTCGGCGGTGTCGTCGCCAGATTGACCGCACGCGGCGTTCCGGTCAGCTACCTTGTGGTGACCGACGGGGCCAGCGGTGGTGTCGATCTCTCGGTGACGGACGCGGAACTCACCGCCGTGCGTGCCGACGAGCAACGGGCGGCCGCGCAGGTGCTCGGCGTCACGGACGTGACCTTCCTCGGCCATCACAACGACGAGCTGCAGGTCACGGTCGGATTGAAGCGTGAGATAGTCCGGGAGATCCGGCGCAGCCGGCCCGATGTCGTGATGACCTGGATGCCGTACCGTCATCCGGAGGCGCCGATCGACTGGCTGCACGGTGATCATCTGGCGGTTGGGGAGGCCACCTTGCAGGCGGTGTACCCGGAGGCGTTGATGCCGCGCATTCATCCCGAACTCATCGACGAAGGGCTGGAAGCGCACACGGTCAGCGAGGTCTGGTATCCGGCCATGTCGGACGCCGACTGCTACATCGACGTCAGTGAAGTGGTCGGGACGAAGATGGACGCGATCTGGCGTCACAGCAGCCAGAACGGGGAAGCCAACGGCGACCGATCGTGGCTGTTCGAGCAGCGGGTCGCGCCGCCCATGCGGTCGGCGGGCCGAATGCTGGCCGTTGCGTACGCGGAACGGTTCCGCCGCGTGATCGTGTCGGAGTGATCATTCCCGCCCCCGTCACTCCCGGATGATCTTGGGCGGCCGGTCAGTCCAACCCGCCCAACAGTTCCTTGGCGAAGGTTTCGGCCTCCCGTTGCAACAGCGGAACAGCCTTCTTGCCCAGCTCCTTGGTCATCCGGAATGCAGGCCCGGAAACCGAGATCGCCATCGAGATCGGAACATCCGGCACGGCGACCGCATAGCAGCAGACGCCATTCTCCTGTTCCCCGTTGTCGGTGGCAT
>Ga0164243_10002144_pt1 | contig 33019 bp, 24 predicted proteins | sample OricompcompostOP_FD_108781 | JGI IMG/M metagenome (GOLD analysis project Ga0164243, IMG submission 108781) | Organic Plus compost microbial communities from Emeryville, California, USA - Original compost - Organic plus compost (OP) | ecosystem: Engineered > Solid waste > Mixed feedstock >... | reverse complement strand
GAGCAGCTCGTCGACGCCGAGCCGGCCCGCGGTGTCGATGATCACGACGTCGTGCTGGCGCTGGCGCGCCGTCTCGACGCCGTCGCGGGCGACGCCGACCGGGGCGCCGATGACGGGCCCGTTCTCCGCGGCGGCGCCGCTCTGGTTGCCCGGGTGCGGCGCGAACACCGGCACGCCCGCGCGCTCCGCCACGACGGAGAGCTGGGTGACGGCGTTGGGGCGCTGCAGGTCCGCCGCGACGAGGAGGGGCGTGTGCCCCTGGTCCTTGAGCCACCTGCCGAGCTTGCCCGCGAACGTCGTCTTGCCCGCGCCCTGGAGGCCCGCGAGCATGATCACCGTCGGCGGCGTCTTCGCGAAGCGCAGCGTCCGGGTCTCGCCGCCGAGGACGCCGACGAGCTCCTCGTTGACGATCTTGACGACCTGCTGGGCCGGGTTCAGGGCACCCGACACCTCGGCCGACAGCGCGCGCTCGCGCACCTGGCCGGTGAACTCGCGCACGACCGGCACCGCGACGTCGGCGTCGAGAAGGGCCCGGCGGATCTCGCGGATGGTCGCGTCGATGTCCGCCTCGGACAGACGACCCTTGGTGCGCAGGTTCTTGAAGGTCTGCGCGAGCCGGTCGGAGAGCGTGTTGAACACCAGGGGACCTCGGGGGTTCGGGGACGGGGGGCTCTGGATCCGAGCCACCCCAGCCTACCCGGCGGGCTCGGCCTCGGCGGCGCCCTGGCCCCTGCGCCGCCCGTCCGGCCCGCCGTCGGCCAGGGCGCGGAGCGTCAGCCCCGTGAGGTCATCGACGAGCCGGCGGCGCCACGCGGTCCACGCGCCCGGCCCGAGCGACGACGCGTCGGCCTCGGTGAGCGCGCGCAGGGCCTCGAGGAGGTCCGGGCGATGGTCGACGGCCGCGGCGAGCTCCGCGACGGTCGCCGGGTCGTCCGGGTCCGAGCCGACGGCCAGCCGGGACAGTGTCAGGTGCTCGCGCACGAGGAGCGCGACGTCGTCGCGGGTGCCCGGATCGAAGCCCATCCGGTCGAGGATCGCCGGGACGAGGCGCGCGCCCTCGACCGCGTGGTCGGTGGCGCCGGCGCGCTTGCCGATGTCGTGCAGCAGCGCGGCGAGCAGGAGGACCTCGGGGAGCGCGACCTGCCGCTTGTCGCGGCCCGCGCGCGCGACGACCTCCACGAGGTGGCGGTCGACGGTGTGGCGGTGGATCGCGGCCCGCTGCGGACGGTTGCGCACGCCCGCCCACTCGGGGATCCAGGTGGTCACGACGCCCGCGAGGTCGAGCGCCTCCCACACCGGTACCTGCGCGGGCCCGCTGCCGAGGAGCGTGAGGAACGCCTGGCGCGCCGCGCGGGGCCACGGCTCGGGCGGCGCCGGGCAGCGCGCGAGCGAGCCGACCGAGACCGGCGACAGCACGAGACCCGTCCGGGCTCCCGTCGCCGCCGCGCGCAGCGGGAGGACCGGGTCGGCCTCGGGGTGCGCGTCGACCGCGAGGACCAGCTCGCCGTCGTGCTCGACGAGGCCGTCACCGACGGAGCGCAAGCGGGGAGCCGCGCGGCGCCCGCGCACGAGGACCGGGCGGGCGAGCCGGGGGCGCTGGAGCGCCTGGCGCGCCCGGCGCACGGTCGTGTCGAGCGCGTAGCTCACCTCGCGCCCGGCCTCGGCGAGACCGGCGAGGAGCGCGTCGCCGTCGTCGTAGCCGGAGACGTCGGCCACTTCCTCCAGGTCCTGGAGGACGAGCCGGTTGGTGTGCCGCCGTGCCACGACGTGGACGGCGTCGCGCACGTCGAGGAGGTGCGCCGCGGCGCGGTCGACGTCGCCGTGCGGGCGGTCGGTGAGCCAGGTCGCCGCGAGCGCCGACAGGACGACCGAGTCGCGGATCCCGCCCCGCGCCTCCTTGAGGTCGGGCTCGATCAGGTAGGCGAGCTCGCCGAACCGGTCGGCCCGCTCCTTGGTCGAGGCGAGCAGCTCGGGCAGACGGCGCCGGGAGGCGGACCGCCAGTCCCCCAGGACCGCCGACGCCGCGCGGTGCACCACGACGGCGTCGCCCGCGACCGGCCGGACGTCGAGCCAGCCGACGGCGGCGGGCAGGTCCTTCGACGCCACCTGGCGGCACTGGGACAGGGTCCGCACCGCGTGGTCGAGCTCGAGCTTCGCGTCCCACAGCGGGTACCACAGGCCCTCGGCCACGCGCGTCACCGTGGCGGCGTCGTGGGTCCGGCCGTCGTGCACGAGCACGAGATCGAGGTCGCTCGCCGGCCCGAGGTCGCCCCGGCCCAGGCTCCCGACGGCCGCGAGCGCGAGGCCGGGAACCGCGCCGTCGTCGGCCTCGAGGCCCTGGGTCGCCTCGGCCCAGAGCCCTTCGAGCGCGGTGTCGACGAGGGCGACGAGAGCCGCACGACGCGCGCCCCCGCTCCGACCGGGCCCCGAGAGCCGGGACCCCGTCTCGAGGAGGGCGAGCCGCAGGTCCCGGACCCCGACGGGGCCCGGGACCTGCGGCTGCTCCTCGACAGGCTGCTGCCCCCCGGCAGGCTGTCCGTCGGTCATCGGCTAGAGCGCCTCCGCGCCGGTCTCACCGGTGCGGACCCGGGTCACGGCGTCCACGGGGACGGTCCACACCTTGCCGTCGCCGATCTTGCCGGTCTGCGACGCGGACACGATGGCCTCCGTCACGGCCGAGGCGTCCGGGTCGTCGACCAGGACCTCGACGCGGACCTTGGGGACCAGGTCGACCGTGTACTCCGCACCGCGGTAGACCTCGGTGTGGCCCTTCTGGCGCCCGTAGCCGCTCGCCTCCGAGACGGTCATGCCCTTGACGCCCGCGGCCTCGAGGGCCGACTTCACGTCGTCCAGACGGTGGGGCTGGATGATTGCGGTGACGAGCTTCATGCCGAGATGCCCTCCTTGACGCGCCCGCCGGTGGCGGGGGTGGTGTCGTACGCGGTCTCGCCGTGGAGCGCGAAGTCGACGCCGCCGACCTCGTCGGTCTCCGCGACCCGCAGACCGGTGATCGCCTTGATGATGGACCCGATCACGTAGGTGAGCACGAAGGAGAACACCACCGCGATCACCGCGACCAGGACCTGGGTCGCGAGCTGCGTCAGGCCGCCGCCGTAGAAGAGGCCGTTCTTGGCACCGTCGGGGTACCAGCCGCCCTGCTTGTTCGTGGCGAAGAAGCCGATGAGGACCGTGCCCGTGAGGCCGCCGACCAGGTGCACCCCGACGACGTCGAGCGCGTCGTCGAAGCCGAACCGGAACTTCAGGCCGACCGCGAGCGCGCAGACCACGCCGGCGACGAGGCCGATGACGATCGCGCCGTAGGAGTCGACCGCCGCGGCGGCCGGGGTGATCGCGACGAGGCCCGCGACGACGCCGGACGCGGCACCGAGCGAGGTCGCCTTGCCGTCGCGGAGCTTCTCCGTGCCCATCCAGGCGAGCATCGCGACGCAGGTCGCGACGAACGTGTTGACCCACGCGCGGGCGGCCGTGCCGTCCGCGGCGCCCTCCGAGCCCGCGTTGAACCCGAACCAGCCGACCCACAGGAGCGCGGCGCCGAGCATGACGTACGGCAGGTTGTGGGGCCGCATGGGCTCCTTCGGCCAGCCCTTGCGGCGTCCCAGCAGCAGCGCGAGCGCGAGGCCCGCGGCACCGGCGTCAATGTGGACGACCGTGCCGCCCGCGAAGTCGACCGGCGTCGAGAGCCACTCGGAGACCTTGCCGCCGATGCCGAGGAAGCCGCCGCCCCACACCATGTGGGCGAGCGGGAAGTAGACCGCGGTGACCCAGACCGCGGAGAACGCGATCCAGCTGCCGAGCTTGATGCGGTCCGCGATCGCGCCGGTGATGAGCGCCACGGTGATGACCGCGAACGTCGCCTGGAAGCCGACCCCGACGAGGGCGGGGACGCCGGTCGCGGCACCCAGGCCGCCGTCGTCCTGCAGGCCCACGAGGCCGAAGTACTTGAACGGGTTGTCGAAGAACTGCGCGTAGCCGGTCGTGTTGCCGGCGAACGTCATCGAGTAGCCGTAGAGGACCCAGATGAACCCGACGACCCCGGCGGCGACGAAGTTCATCACCATCATGTTGAGGACCGACTTCGAGCGGACCATGCCGCCGTAGAAGAACGCCAGCCCGGGGACCGTCATCATCAGGACGATGATGGCCGACGTCATCATCCAGGCCGTGTTGCCGGTGTCCAGCTTGAAGGCGTCCGCCGCCATCAAGGCTCCTGTTGCCATGTGCCCGTCTCTCCCTCCGCCGACCTGGGCGGCCGGTCGGGGACAACGTTCTCGGCGACGGGTTTCGCCCGGTCGCGGCACGTGTTACGGGCAGGTGACAAGCACCGCCCGGGCGTAAATGTTGGGTTTCAGGGCCCGGGACGGCCCGCGCGGGGCACGTCAGTCGCCGAGCAGCCCGTCCACGAACGCCTCGGGGTCGAAGGGCGCCAGGTCGTCCGGGCCCTCGCCGAGGCCGACGAGCTTGACCGGCACGCCGAGCTCGCGCTGCACCGCGACGACGATCCCGCCGCGCGCCGTGCCGTCGAGCTTGGTCAGGACGATGCCCGTCACCCCCGCGACCTCGCCGAACACCCGGGCCTGCGTGAGCCCGTTCTGCCCCGTCGTGGCGTCGAGCACGAGCAGCACCTCGGTGAGCGGCGCCTCCTTGGTGATGACGCGCGTGATCTTCCCGAGCTCGTCCATCAGCCCGGCCTTGTTCTGCAGGCGCCCGGCGGTGTCCACCACGACGACGTCGACGCCCTCGCGCCGGCCCGTCCGGACCGCGTCGAACGCGACCGCGGCCGGGTCGGCACCGTCGCGGTCCGAGCGGACCGTCGGCACGCCGACGCGCGAGCCCCACGTCTCGAGCTGGTCCGCCGCTGCGGCACGGAACGTGTCGGCCGCGCCGAGGACGACGCTGCGGCCCTCGGCGACGAGCACCCGGGAGAGCTTGCCGATCGTGGTCGTCTTGCCCGTCCCGTTGACGCCGACGACGAGCAGCACCGCGGGCACCTCGGTCCCGTCCGGACCGGGGTGGCGCTCGGTGGCGAGCGACCGGTCGAGGCTCGGGTCGACGATCGCGAGCAGCTCCGAGCGCAGGAGCTCGCGCACGGCGGCCGGGTCCTTGACGCCCTCGACGCGGACGCGCGTCCGCAGCGCCTCGACGATCTCACCGGTGGGGCCCGCGCCGACGTCGGCGAGCAGGAGGGTCTCCTCGAGCTCGTCCCAGTCGTCCTCGGTGAGGTGGTCGCGCGAAAGCACGGCGAGCAGGCGCGCGCCGAGCGGCGAGCCCGACCGCGCGAGCCGCCCACGGAGCCGGACGAGCCGGCCGGCGACGGGCTCCGGCTGCTCGAGCGCGGGCGCCTCCGGGGCCGCCTCCGGCTCGGCGGAGGCCTCGGGCGGAGCCGTGGTGGGGGCCGGTGCTGTCGACGGCGGCGCCTCGCTGACGGGCGGGGCCGCGGGCGCTCCACCGGCACCACGGCGCCGGGACGCGGTGACCCTGTTCCCGACGAATCCCGCCACGAGGGCGACGAGCACGACAGCGACGACGATCCACAGCCAGAGGTCCTTCACGCGGACCAGTGTCCCAGGCCTTGCGGTCTCGGCCTACCCGACCCGCGGCGCCCGCGAGGCGCGCCGGCGTGGTGCGACCGGCGTCGGGTGCGGAGCGAGGGCGGCTCGGCGGCGTGCCGAGCCGGGCGGAGTCAGCCGCGCGCGGCGTGCCGCCAGTCGTGCCAGTCGCGCGTGGCGTCGTCGGGCTCGGACCACTCGAAGACCTCGTCGAGCTGGGTGTCGACCACGGGCGGCGGGAGGTACGACGCGACGTTCGGGGCACGGTCCGGGTGGCGTCGCGCGAACCGCTCCGCGCGGATGTCCTGCCAGCCTGCGCGGAAGTCGCTCACGAACGTGCGGAGTCCCGTGGCGGGCAGCTCGGGGTTGTCGCGACGCTCGACCCGGTGCACGGCGTAGAGCACCGCGACCGCGGCGACGAGGGCGAGGACCATCCAGAACCAGAGCTGCACCACGCTCCCAGTATCGTGGCCGTCCCTGGGGGCGCACCTCGGGCACCCTGTGCGTATCCGAATCGATATCGACCTTCACCCGGGGCACACAACTGCTCCCGATCCGTGACCTGCTCGTGATCTACGGCGGCCCCTCGGCCGGCCGCGCCCGGCGACGTCGGGCGCCGCACTCGGACACTCCCGCCGCCCCGAAGCCCTCCCCTCGTCCGCGGCGCAACAGCTCGTTCTCAACGCGCACGACGCCGCACACCTCCCGGCCCGCGCCGTCGTCAGCGCCCACGCCGAGCAAGCGGACTCCGCGCCGACCGAGCGGGAAACTGCCGCGTGCTCGACGCGAGAAGCGCGTGCTCGGCGTGGAGGCAGAAAGCGAGACGACCGCGCGAACGGAACGCCGGACGGGACGTCAGCGACGCGCAAGGCGACACGACGGCGCGAGGTGGCCGGGGCGGGCACGTCGGCGACGCGCAAGGCGACACGACGGCGCGAGGGGCCCGGGGTGACCGCGTCAGCGACGCGCAAGGCGAGACGACCACGTGAGCGGGGGTCGGGGTGGGCGCGCGCCGTCGTGGTCGGGTGGGCGGGAGGCCGCGAGGGACGAGCGGCCGGATGGAAGACGGCGCGCGCCCACCCCGACCCCCGCGGACCGAGCCACGCCGACGGACCAGGCCAGGCCGACGGACGAGGCCGCGCCGACGGACCGGGCCACGCCCGAGCACCGATCACGCCCCGACGGGCTCCTCCGAGCGCAACCTCTGGCTGATGACCGTCGTCACGCCGTCCCCCCGCATCGTCACGCCGTACAGCGCGTCGGCGATCTCCATGGTGCGCTTGTGGTGCGTGATGACGATGAGCTGCGAGTCGCGCTGGAGCTCGGCGAAGATCTCGAGGAGCCGCCCGAGGTTGGTGTCGTCGAGCGCGGCCTCGACCTCGTCCATGACGTAGAACGGGCTGGGCCGGGCCTTGAAGATCGACACGAGCAGCGCGACGGCGGTGAGCGACCGCTCGCCGCCGGACAGCAGGGACAGCCGCTTGACCTTCTTCCCGGCGGGCCGCGCCTCGACCTCGATGCCGGTGGCGAGCATGTCGGACGGGTCGGTGAGGACGAGCCGTCCCTCGCCGCCGGGGAAGAGCCGCGGGAAGACCTTCTCGAACTGGGCTGCGGTGTCGGCGTAGGCCTCGGTGAAGACCCGTTCGACGCGCTCGTCGATCTCCTTGACGATCTCGAGGAGGTCGGCGCGGGACTTCTTGAGGTCGGCGAGCTGCTCGGTGAGGAAGGTGTGCCGTTCCTCGAGGGCGGCGAACTCCTCGAGCGCGAGGGGGTTGACGCGTCCGAGCTGGCCGAGCCGGCGTTCGGCGCCGCGGAGGCGCTTCTCCTGCTCGGCGCGGTCGTAGGGCACCTCGCGCGGGGGCGCGTCGGCGCCGTCGTCGTCGGTCGCGGGCCCGGCGGGGTCGAGGACGGGGACGGCGCGGTGCGGCCCGAACTCGTCGACGAGCACCTCGGGGTCGAGGCCGAGCTCGTCGACGGCGCGCTGCTGGAGCTGCTCGACGCGGAGCTGCTGCTGGGCTCGTGCGACCTCGTCGCGGTGGGCCACGTCGGTGAGCTCACGGAGCTCGCCGGTGAGCTTCTCGACGTCGGCGCGTGCGGCGACGAGGCCGCTCTCGCGCTCGGCCCGGGCCGCCTCGGCGGCGGCCCGCTCGTCGGCGGCCTGCTGGACGGCCCGTTCGACGGCGGCGAGCGCGAGCGCGGCCCCTTCGCCCACGGCGCGGGCGCGGTCGGCCTGGACGGAGCGCGCCCGCTCGCGCTCGGCGGCGAGGCGGCGGGCCTCGCGCTCGGCGGCGGCGGCCCGGGCGAGCGACTGGGCCCGCCCCGACAGCGCGCGGGCCCGCTCCTCGCTGGTGCGCAGCGCGAGCCGTGCCTCGGTCTCCTGCTGGCGGGCCGCGGTCGCGGCCCGGGCGCTCTCGTCGCGTCGCGCGCCGGCGGCCTCGATGGCGTCCTCGGACTCCTCGGGCGCCTGCTCGGCGGCCTCGAGCCGCGCGGTGAGGGCGGCGAGGGCCTCGTCCTGCTCCACGAGCGAGGACTCGGCGGCCGCGAGCCGCTCGCCCGCGCGCTCGGCCTCGGCGCGGGCCGCTCGGGCCGTCGCGCCCAGGTGCCCGAGCTCTTCCGCGACGGCTGCGAGCCGCGCGTCGGACTCGTTGAGGCGGCGGAGGGTCTCGTCGTGCCGCTCGCGTGCCGCGTCCTCGGCCTGCGTGGCGCCCGCGAGCTCGAACCGGGCCCGCTCCCCCGCCGCGACCGCGGCGTCGAGGGCCTGGCGGCCCTCCTCGAGCGCGGCCTGGAGGTGCAGGACGCCGGGCGACGACGCCGAGCCGCCCGCGGCGTGCGCCCCGGCGAGGAGGTCGCCGCCGCGCGTGACCACGCGCAGGGTGGGCTGCGCCGCGACGAGCGCGCGGCCGTGCGCAAGGTCCGCGACGACGACGACGTCGGCGAGGAGCGCGCCGAGGCCGGCGCGCGCGCCGGGGGCGGCGGTCACGACGTCGGAGGCCCAGCGGGCGTCGTCGGGCAGCGCGACGTCGGGACGCGCGGGCGCGCCGACGGCCGGCTCCCCGACCACGAGGGTCGCGCGACCGGCGTCCTGCTCGCGCAGCCAGCGCAGGGCGTCGACCGCGACCTCGAGGGACTCGACCGCCACGGCGTCGGCGAGCGGTCCCAGCGCGGCGGCGACGGCGTCCTCGAAGCCGGGCTCGACGGCGAGCGTCGCGGCGACGGAGCCGAGGGTCCCGGGGCGGTCGCCCGCGAGCAGCGCACCCGCGCCGTCCTTGCGGTCGAGGCTCAGCTCGAGCGCCTCGACGCGCGCCGACCACTGGGTGCGGTCACGCTCCGCCGCGGCCGCCTGCTCCTTGAGCTCCGCGACGCGCGCGGACGCGGCCTCGAGCGCGCCGACGGCCTCCTCGTGCTCGGCGTCGAGGTCGACCTCGCCCGCCTCGTCGCCGACGACGCGCGCCTCGAGCTCGGTGAACCGCGCCCCGGCCTCGGCGCCGCGACGCTCCGCCTCGGCCACCGCCTCCCGGAGCCGCCCCAGCTCGGCGTGCGTGGCCTCGACCCGGCTGCGCTGCGCCGCGACCTGGCCGGAGAGCCGGGCCAGGCCCTCGCGGCGGTCGGCGGACGCCCGCTGCAGGGCGGCCAGCTCGCGCTCGGCGGTGGTCGCCGCCTCCTCGGCCTCGCTCCGCGCCGCGACGGCGGCGTCGAGGGCCGTCCGCGCGAGCTCGACCTCGCTCGTGAGCTCGCGCTCGGCGGCACGGGCCCGCTCAGCCTGCGCGTCGAGGTCGTCGGGGTCGGCGCCGCGGTGCGCGGGCTCGGCCGTGCCCAGCAGGCGCAGCCGCTCGGCCGCGAGGGTCTGGGTGCCGCGCAGGCGTTCGCGCAGCGCCGACAGCCGGTAGAACGTGTCGTTCGCCTCGGCGACGGCGGGGCTCGCCGCGGCGGCCTCCTGCTCGAGCCGGGCGAGGGCCTCGCGCCCCGCGGCGAGCGCCTCCTCGACACGGGCCTGCTGCTCGCGCAGCGCGGTCTCTCCGGCGAGGTCCTGCTCGAGCGACGCGAGCGCCTGCGCGAGGTCGTCCGCGAGCAGACGGGACCGCGCGTCGCGCACGTCCGCCTGGATGAACTGCGCCTTGCGTGCCACCTCGGCCTGGCGCCCCAGGGGCCCGAGCTGGCGCCGGACCTCCGCCGTGAGGTCCGCGAGCCGCGTCAGGTTGCCCTGCATCGCGTCGAGCTTGCGGACCGCCTTCTCCTTGCGCTTGCGGTGCTTGAGCACGCCCGCGGCCTCCTCGACGAAGCCGCGGCGCTCCTCGGGCGTGGCCCGCAGGACGGCGTCGAGCTGGCCCTGGCCGACGACGACGTGCATCTCGCGCCCGATGCCCGAGTCGGACAGCAGGTCCTGGATGTCGAGCAGGCGGCACGACGAGCCGTTGATCGCGTACTCGCTGCCGCCGCTGCGGAACAGCGTGCGGCTGATCGTGACCTCGGAGTACTCGATCGGCAGCGCGCCGTCGGCGTTGTCGATCGTGAGCGAGACCTCGGCGCGGCCGAGCGGCGGACGCCCGGCGGTGCCGGCGAAGATGACGTCCTCCATCTTGCCGCCGCGCAGCGACTTGGCCCCCTGCTCGCCCATGACCCACGCGAGCGCGTCGACGACGTTCGACTTGCCCGAGCCGTTCGGGCCCACCACGCACGTCACGCCGGGCTCGAAGCGCAGTGTCGTCGCCGACGCGAACGACTTGAACCCGCGGAGCGTGAGGGTCTTGAGGTGCACAGCGCGAGCCTAGTTCGGGACGCGCGGGATTCCGGGGACCTCGCCGTCCCGCCGGGTCGGCCGGATCGTCACAGGCCGGGGAACCAGAGCCCGATCTCGCGCTCGGCGGACTCCGCCGAGTCGGAGCCGTGGACGAGGTTCTGCTGGACCTTGAGACCCCAGTCGCGGCCGAGGTCGCCGCGGATCGTGCCGGGCGCCGCGGCCGTCGGGTCGGTCGCGCCGGCGAGCGAGCGGAAGCCGGCGATGACGCCCTGGCCCTCCGCGACGACGGCGACGACGGGCCCGGACTTCATGAACTCGACGAGCGGCCCGTAGAAGGGCTTGCCCTCGTGCTCGGCGTAGTGCGCGGCGAGGAGCTCGTCGGAGGCGGTGAGCAGCTGGACGGCGGCGAGCGTGTAGCCCTTGGTCTCGACCCGGCGCAGGATCTCCCCCACGAGACCGCGACGGACGCCGTCGGGCTTGACGAGGACGAGGGTGCGTTCGGTGCTGTTCGGCGTGCTCATGGGCCACACCCTACCGGCGCAGCGAGGCCCGTCCCGACCTCGGCCGACCCCGTCGTCAGTGGGCCCCGGCGGTCCCCGAGCGCCGGCTGCCGCGCTCGCGCGGGGGGACGTTCGGCGCGGTCTCCGGGTGCTCGGCGTCGTAGGCCGCACGCTCGGCGTCGACGCGACCGCCCAGCCGGAGCGCGGCCACCCAGAGCACCGCGAAGATGCCGCCCGCGAGGAACATGAACGGCACGGCGAGTCCGCCCGCGAGGACGGGGACCTGGACGACCGTGCCCGCGACGTAGCCGCCCGGCCGGGTCACGAGCCGGGACAGGACGAGCAGGACGACCGAGAGCACCAGCCCGACGGTCCAGATCACGGCGCCGCTCGGCGGGTCGAACAGCGGCCACGCGTTCGGGACCGTCCGCAGGCCGTAGGCGACGAGCGTGCAGAAGAACACGACGAACGCCTCGAGCAGCAGCACGGTCTGGGTGAACTGCGGCTTGGCCGGCGCGCGGGGCTTGATCCGGTCGCCCGGGAGCGGCACGTCCTTGGGCAGGGTGCGACGCTGGGGCTCGGGCTCCGCCGGGCCGGCGGAGGGGGTGCTGCTCACGCCTCCAGAATACGGTCCGGACGCGGCGGGCTCGGCCGGCCCCCCACGGACGACCCGCCCGGACGGACCCCCGCGTGGCAGCCTGGCCGCCGTCGACCTCGCGAGACGGCGCCGCCGCTCGACTCCCCTGCGAGAGGCCCGGCCTAGGCCTCGCCGAAGCCGCCCTCGATCGCGCCCGTCACGGCGTCGAGGGCCGCGTCGGCCTCCGGGCCGCGCGCGGTCACCTCGACCTCCTGGCCGCCGGTCGCGCCCAGGGCCATGAGCTCGAGCACGCTGGCCGCCTCGACCCCGCCGACGGTCACCTCGGCGTCGAAGCCCGACGCCGTGCGGGCCAGCTCGGCGGCCGGGCGGGCGTGCAGGCCGAGCGGGTTCCGGATCGTCACGGTGCGCCGCAGCACCTCGGCGCCGGCCGTGGCCGCCCCGGGGGCACCGGGACCCGCCTCGCCGCCGCCCGCCGTGGGCGGTGCCGCGGGGGGCGGACCGGGGCTCGGCGTGGGGGCGAACGACCGGCCCGCGTCCTCGGCGACGCGCAGCACCGCGTCGGCGGGCGCTCCTCCGTTCGCCGACACCGCGGCGGCGACGGCCCCCTCGACGAACGGGGCGGTGGCGAGGTGGACGCGCGCCGCGTCGTCGGGATCGAGGAACTCGACCACCGACTCGACGGTGAGGATCGCCGAGCCGAGGTCGGCGAGCACGACCACGCCGTCGGCCGTGGCGAGCGCCCGGCCGAGCGCGTCCTGGACGCGGTCGAAGTCGGTGCCCAGGCCGCCGTCGGGCAGGCCGCCCGCGGCCTCGATCAGGACCGCGGGCGCCATCTGCCCGGCGAGCCGGGCCGTGCCGCGTGCGAGCTCGTCGGCGTGCGAGACGAGGACGAGCGCGGTGGGGGTGCGCGGTGCCGTGGCGGGGTCCGTCACGGCTCGGGCTCCGACGCCGCCGTCACGTCCTCGGACTCCGAGGCCGCGACGCCCGCTGCGAGGACGAGCGCCGTCGACGCCGCCCCCGGGTCCTCGTGACCGATGCTGCGCTCGCCCAGGTAGCTCGCCCGGCCCTTGGTCGCGAGCAGCGGGATCGTGCCCTCCGCCCCCGCCTGCGCGGCCTCGGCGGCCGCGGCGAAGACGGCGCGCGCGTCGCCGCCCGCGTCCGCGGCCCGGACCGCGGCCTGGACCGCGGGGCTCAGCGCGTCGACCATCGTCTTCTCGCCGACCGTCGCCTTGCCCCGCGCCTGCACGCCCTCGAGCGCGCCCTCCAGGACCGCGACGACCCCGCGGCCGTCCAGCTCCGGCAGGTCGGCCAGCTTCGAGGCGCGCAGGAACGCCGTCCCGTACAGCGGGCCCGCGGCCCCGCCGACGGTCGACATGAGCGTCGTCGCGACGAGCTTCAGCACGTCCGACACGTGCGCCGGCGGCTCCGGGAGCGCGTCCAGCTTCGCCACGACCGCCGTGAACCCGCGGTTCATGTTCTCGCCGTGGTCGCCGTCACCGATCTGCCGGTCGAGCTCCGTGAGCTCGTCCTTGTGCTCGGCGATGCTGCGAGCCGTCTCCCGGACCCAGCGTTCCGCCCAAGCCACGTCAGCCGCCATGCCGCCCCTCCTCGTCGTCGTCCGCCCTGCTCCCCGGGTACCAGCCTGGACCGCCGGGGTCACCAGCGCAGCGCGGCGGTGTGGACCGGGGCGTCCCAGAGGGTCGTGAGCTCGTCGTCGAGCCGCAGGACGGTGACCGACGCGCCCTGCATCTCGAGCGACGTCACGTAGTTGCCGACCAGCGAGCGTGCGACGACGGCGCCACGCGCCTCGAGCAGCTTGCGCGCCTGACGATAGACGACGTACAGCTCCGACGACGGCGTCCCGCCCATGCCGTTGACGAACAGCAGCACCTGGTCGCCGCTCGCGATCCCGAGGTCGTCGGCCACCGGGTCCAGGAGTCGCTGGGTGATCGCGTCGGCCGGCTCGAGCTTGATCCGGTGGCGCCCCGGCTCGCCGTGGATGCCGATGCCGATCTCGACCTCGTCGTCGGGCAGGTCGAAGCTCGGCTTGCCCGACGCCGGGACGGTGCAGGCCGTCAGCGCCACGCCCATCGAGCGCACGTTCGCGTTCACGCGGGTCGCGACCGCCGCCACCGTGGCCAGGTCGTCCCCGCGGTCCGCCGCGGCGCCCGCGATCTTCTCGACGCACACGGTCCCGGCCACCCCGCGGCGCCCCGCGGTGTACAGCGAGTCCTCGACGGCCACGTCGTCGTTGACGACGACGCTCGCGACCTCGACGTCCTCCGCCTCGGCCAGCTCGACGGCCGTCTCGAAGTTCAGGACGTCGCCCGTGTAGTTCTTCACGATCGCGAGGACGCCGGCGCCGCCGTTCGCCGCGACGAACGCCGGGGCGATCTGGTCCGGCGTCGGCGACGTGAAGACCGCGCCCGGCACGGCGACGTCGAGCATGCCCTGCCCGACGAAGCCGGCGTGCAGGGGCTCGTGGCCCGAGCCGCCTCCGGACACCAGGCCGACCTTGCCCTGGACCGCTCCGCCCGCACGCGAGACGTAGATGGGGTCGTAGTGGGCCTCGACGATGTCGGCGTGAGCCGCGACGAAGCCCTCGACGGACTCGACGACGGCGTTCGCGGGATCGTTCAGCAGCTTCTTCACTGTGCTCGTCCTCCGTGACAGGGCCTCGAGCGCCCCGGAGGTCTCCGGGGCGACGTCGTCGGCGGTGCGCCGCCCCCGCTCGTGCCCGCCGCCTGGCACCATCAAACACCGGCGCGCGCGTCCGCGCGCGGCGCCTGGGAGAACGTGCAGGCACCGACGCGCCGGTTCCCTCCGGCGCGTCGATGCCGCTCAGCCGCGTCCGAGCAGGATCCGCGCGTCCGCCGCCATGATGACCGAGCCCGTGACGAGCACGCCCGTGCCCGTGCCCACGCCGGTCTCGTCGCCCGCCTCCGCGAGGTCGACCGCGACCTGGAGCGCCTCGGACAGCTGGTCGGCGACGTGGACCCGACCCTCGCCGAACACGTCGCGCGCGATCTCCGCGAGCTCGTCGGGCGGCGTCGAGCGCGGCGACGACGACTGCGTGACCACGATCTCGGCGAGCACCGGCTCGAGCGTCGCGAGGACGCCCTCGGCGTCCTTGTCCCCCAGGACGCCGACCACGCCGACCAGGCGGGTGAACGCGAACGCCTCGTCGAGCGCCGCGACGAGCGCCTCCGCACCGGCCGGGTTGTGCGCCGCGTCGACCACGACGGTCGGCGAGGAGCGCACCACCTCGAGCCGGCCCGGCGACGTCGCGTCGCCGAACGCGGCCTCGACGAGCGCGCCGTCGAGCGCACGTCCGCCCGTGAGCAGGGCCTCGCCCGCCGCGAGCGCGAGCAGCGCGTTGTGCGCCTGGTGCTCGCCGAACAACGGCAGGTAGACGTCCTGGTAGACGGCACCGGCGGTCCGCAGCGTGAGCTGCTGGCCGCCGACGGCCACGGTCCGCTCGACGACGGCGAGCTCCTCGCCCTCGCGCAGGAGCCGCGCGTGGCGCGCCTCCGCGACCTCCGCGATGACGGCGGCGGCGTCCTCCTCCTGCGCTGCGACGACGGCCGTCGCGCCGTCCTTGATGATGCCGGCCTTGGTGCGGGCGATCTCCTCGATCGTGTCGCCGAGCCACGCCTGGTGGTCGAGCGCGACGGGCGCGATGACGGCGACCTCCGCGTCCAGGACGTTCGTCGAGTCCCACTCGCCGCCCATCCCGACCTCGACGACGGCCACGTCGACGGGCGCGTCCGCGAACGCCGCGTACGCGAGGACGACGAGCACCTCGAAGAACGAGAGCTGCGCACGCCCCTCGGCGGCGAGCTCCGCGTCGACGATCTGGACGTACGGGAACACGTCGTTCCAGGTGTCGACGAACCGCTGCGCGCTGATGGGCTCGCCGTCGACCTGGATCCGCTCGGTCACGCTCGTCAGGTGCGGGCTCGTGAAGAGCCCGGTCCGCAGGCCGTGCTCGCGCACGAGCCGCTCGGCCATCCGGGCGGTGCTCGTCTTGCCGTTCGTGCCCGTGACGTGGATGGCCCGGAACGCCCGCTGCGGGTCGCCCAGGACCTCCATGACCCGCTGGACGCGGTCGAGCGACGGGTTGATCTCGTGCTCGGGCGCGCGCGCGACGATGTGCGCCCAGATGCGGTCGAGGTCGGCCTGCGCGGCCGCGTCCTCGGCCGCACGCTTGGCGTCCGCGCCCTTCCTGCGCTGCGGGGCCCCGCCCCCGGTGGACCGCGCGCTCACGCCCGCACCGCCCGGCTCACGACGACGACCGGGGTCCGGTCCTGCGCGGCGTCCGGCAGCGGCGCGAGGTCGAGGCTCGTGGCGAGCGTCTCGGACGAGAGGAACTCGCCGAGCTTCTCGACGTCCGCGAGGTGCTCCGCGGGCACCTCGACGCGCAGGTCGATGCGGTCCGCGACGTCGAGACCGGCGGCCTTGCGAGCGTCCTGGACGGCGCGCACGAGGTCGCGCACGTAGCCCTCGGCGCGCAGCGCGTCGTCGAGCGCGAGGTCGAGCACGACGAACCCGCCGCCCGCCAGGACGGCCGCGCCGATCGTCTCGCCCGTGTCGGCGGCGTCGCCCCCGACGACCGTGCTCAGCTCGTACTCCGCCGGCTCGAGCGGCACGTCGCCGTCGGGCGTGCGCACGACGACCGCGTCCGCGTCGGACACGAACCAGTCCCCCGCCTTCGCGGCCTTGATGACGGCCTGGACCCCGCGCCCGAGGCGCGGGCCGGCGGCGCGCGCGTTGACGGCGAGCCGCTGGCTGATGCCGAACCGCTCCGCGGCGCCGGACTCGAGCCCCGCGAGCTCGACGGTCTTGACGTTGAGCTCCGACGCGATCAGGTCGGTGTACGGCGCGAGCGCCTCGGGCTCCGCGACCACCACGGTGAGCCGCGCGAGCGGCTGGCGCACGCGCACCTGGTGCGCCTTGCGCACCCCGTGCGCCGACGACACGACGGCGCGGACCTCGTCCATCGACGCGACGAGCGCGTCCGCGTCGTCGCCCAGGCCCGCGAGCGCCGGCTCGGCCGCGGTGGGCCAGTCGGTCAGGTGCACGGACCGGCCGCCCGTGAGCCCGCGCCAGACCTCCTCCGTGACGAGCGGCGCGAGCGGCGCCATCACGCGCGTGAGGAGCTCGAGCACCGTGAAGAGGGTGTCGAACGCGGCGTGGTCCTCGGCCCAGAAGCGGTCGCGCTGGGTGCGGACGTACCAGTTGGTGACGACGTCCAGGTGCTCGCGCACGGCCTCGCACGCGCCCGCGACGTCGTACGCGTCGAGCAGCGCCGTGGTCCGCTCGACGAGCCCCCGGGTCCGGGCGAGCACGTAGCGGTCGAGCGCGTCGAGCTGCGCCGGGTCCGCCCCGTCCGCGCCGACGGTCCGGGCCACGTACCCCTCGCCACCGTTCGCGGCACCCGCGTACAGCGTGAAGAAGTAGTACGTGCTCCACAGCGGCAGCAGGACCTGGCGCACGGCGTCGCGGATGCTGTCCTCCGCGACGACGAGGTTCCCGCCGCGCAGCACCGGGCTGCTCATGAGCGACCAGCGGACGGCGTCCGAGCCGTAGGCGTCGAACATCTCCCGCGGGTCGGGGAAGTTGCGCAGGGACTTGCTGGCCTTGCGGCCGTCGTCGCCCAGGATGATGCCGTGCGAGACGGCCGTGCGGAACGCGGGCCGGTCGAACAGCGCCGTCGACAGGACGTGCAGGAGGTAGAACCACCCGCGCGTCTGCCCGACGTACTCGACGATGAAGTCGCCCGGGAAGTGGTGCTCGAACCAGTCGGTGTTCTCGAACGGGTAGTGCACCTGGGCGAACGGCATCGAGCCCGAGTCGAACCACACGTCGAACACGTCGGGGATGCGCCGCATGGTCGAGCGGCCCGTGGGGTCGTCCGGGTTGGGGCGCGTCAGGTCGTCGATGAACGGGCGGTGCAGGTCGGGCTCGCCCGCCTCGTTGAGGGGCAGGCGGCCGAAGTCGCGCTCGAGCTCGGCGAGCGACCCGTACACGTCGGTGCGCGGGTAGGCCGGGTCGTCGCTCTGCCACACGGGGATCGGCGAGCCCCAGTAGCGGTTGCGGCTGATCGACCAGTCGCGGGCGCCCTCGAGCCACTTGCCGAACTGGCCGTCCTTGATGTGCTCGGGCGTCCAGGAGATCTCCTGGTTGAGCTCGACCATCCGGTCGCGGAACGCGCTCACGCGCACGAACCAGCTCGACACGGCCTTGTAGATCAGGGGGTTCCGGCACCGCCAGCAGTGCGGGTAGGAGTGCTGGTACGTCTCGTGGCGGACCAGCACGGGGCGCTCGCGCTCGGAGCGGCGCTCGACGGGGCCCGCGACGCGCTTGAGGTCCGCGATGATCATGGGGTTCGCGTCGAAGACCTGCTCGCCCGCGTAGTCGCCGACCTGGTTCGTGAACCGGCCGCGCTGGTCGACGGGGACGACGGGCTTGATCCCCGCCGCGTCGCACGCCGCCATGTCGTCCTCGCCGAACGCGGGCGCCATGTGCACGACGCCGGTGCCGTCCTCGGTCGTGACGAAGTCGCCCAGCAGCACCTGGTGGGCGTTCTCGTGCCCCACGAAGTAGTCGAACGGCGGCTGGTAGGTGGCGCCCGCGAGGTCCGCGCCGCGCACGGTCGCGAGCACGACCGGCTCCTCGCCGAGCTCGCGCGCGTACGCGCCGAGCCGCGGCTGTGCGAGCAGCACGCGCTCGCCCGGGTGCTCCTCCGCGAACGGCGAGCCGTCCTGCGGCTGCACGACGACGTAGTCCACGTCCGGCCCGACGGCGACCGCCAGGTTGGACGGGAGCGTCCAGGGGGTCGTGGTCCAGATCAGCACGAGCGCGCCGTCGACGGCCGAGCGCGCCTCCTCGGACAGGGACGCGGCGGCCGAGCCGGCGCGCGCGCCCGCGAGCCGCAGGCCGACGGTGACCGCGGGGTCCTGGCGCGACGCGTAGACGTCGTCGTCCATGCGCAGCTCGTGGTTGGACAGCGGGGTCTCGTCGCGCCAGCAGTACGGCAGGACGCGATACCCCTCGTAGGCGAGCCCCTTGTCGTAGAGCTGCTTGAACGCCCACAGGACGGACTCCATGAAGGTCACGTCGAGCGTCTTGTAGTCGTGCTCGAAGTCCACCCAGCGGGCCTGCCGCTCGACGTACTCCTCCCACTCCTTCGTGTAGCGCAGCACGGACGAGCGGCACGCGTCGTTGAACGCGGCGATGCCCATCTCGTCGATCTGCGACTTGTCCGTGATACCGAGGATCCGCTCGGCCTCGAGCTCCGCGGGCAGGCCGTGCGTGTCCCAGCCGAAGCGCCGCTCCACCCGGCGGCCCTTCATGGTCTGGTAGCGCGGCACGACGTCCTTGACGTAGCCCGTGAGGAGGTGGCCGTAGTGCGGCAGGCCGTTCGCGAAGGGCGGGCCGTCGTAGAAGACGAACTCGTTGCTGCCCTCGTCGCCCGCGGGCCGCTGGTCGATCGACGCCTGGAACGTGCCGTCGGCCTTCCAGAAGGCGAGCGTGCCCTGCTCGACGGCGGGCAGGTTCGGCGAGGCGGGGACGCGCGCGTCGTCGCCGGAGCGGTGCTGGGGGTAGTGGGCCATGGGTTCGGCTCCCGGAGCGGTGGAGAGGGTGGTCGCGTGCTGCCGTGCTGCGAGGACGACCCGGCCGACCGGTGACCCGGCGCGGCGGACCGCGGTACCACCCCGCTTGTCGTCGGCGCTCCGACGACCGCTCCTTCAGGGCTGTGACGGGCCCTCCCGTCCGGTTCTACTGAGCCAGCCACGCCGCGCGTCCCGCCGGGGACCGGACCGGTCGGGGCGGGGCACGGCCCGCGGGCCGTTCTTCCGGAGGCTCGCCGGTGATGGCCGGGTCGACGCCTTGTGCGCCCATCGTAACCGGTGCCCACCGGCGCGAGCGGCTAGAGTTGCGGCGCTACCAGGTCTCGAGAAGCGTGGACCATGTGTCGCACGTCACGAGGAGCAGAGTTCATGCCGCAGCCCACCACCGGTGGCATCCGTATCGAGCGCGACGGCGCCCACTGGGTCATGTGGGGCGAGGTCGACGCGGCGGTCGCGGAGGCGACGGAGCACGAGGTCGCCGCGGCGCTCAGCCGCCACTCGACGGTGAGCCTCGACCTCTCCAGCGTGACGTTCATGGACTCGGGCGGCCTGCGGCTCCTCTACCTGGCTGCCGCGTCCTGCGAGCGACCGCCGCGGATCGCCGGCGCCCCGGAGAACGTTCGCGACCTGCTCGACCTCGCGAACGTGACGGATCTGTTCGAGCTCGAGTCCTGAGGACGCCGCGGTGACGATCGAGACCCACGCGGCACCGTCGTCATTCCGGGAGATCGCGACCTGGGACCTGGCCGACCTCGACGACCTCGCGGTCGTCCGTGCCAACCTCCGCGAGCTCCTGGCCGAGGACGCCCGGACCGGGGCGGTCAGCGACCTGGACCGCCTCCTGATCGTCGCGAGCGAGCTCGCGACCAACGCCCTGCGCCACGGCGGACCACCGGCCCGCCTGCGCCTGCTCGTCGACGGCACCGGCTACCTCGTCGACGCCGTCGACCACGCGGCGGACGTCAAGCCCAGCCTCGCGACCGGTCGGGGCCCCGGCCAGGGCGGCTTCGGCCTCGTCCTCGTCAAACGGCTCGCCCAGGACGTCGGCTCGTACGTGACCGGACGCGACAAGCACGTCTGGGCCCGGTTCGACCCCCGCGAGCGGCAGGCTTCGTGAGCTCCTCCGTGGACGCCGACGCCGTCCAGTTCCTCGCCCCCGGCGAGCCGGTGGACCTGGACAACTGTGCGCGCGAGCCGATCCACATCCCGGGGCTGATCCAGCCCCGGGGAGCGCTCCTCGTGGTGCGCCAGCACGACGGCGAGGTGCTCCAGGCCTCCGCGAACCTCCGTGACCTCACGGGCACCTCGCACGAGGACGCCGTCGGGCAGCACCTGCGCGTCGTGCTCGGCGACGACGCGGACCTGCTCCTCGACCACGCCCGCCGGCACGAGGACCTGGCGTCCCGGAACCCCGTCCCCGTCCGCGCCCCGCAGCCGGGGACGCCGCCGCTGGACGCCGTCCTGCACCGCCCGCCCCTGCCCGAGGGCGTGGACGGCGTCGTGGTGGTCGAGCTGGAGCGCGCCACGTCGGCCCGGCCGCTCGAGTTCTCCAGCACGTACCGGTCCGTCCGCGAGGCGCTCGGCGACCTCGAGCGTGCCGCCACGCTCGACGCGCTGTTCGAGGCGACCGCGCGCCACGTCCGCACCCTCACGGGCTTCGACCGCGTGATGATCTACCGCTTCGACCAGGACTACAACGGCGAGGTCGTGGCCGAGGCGAGGACGCCCGCGCTCAACGCGTTCCTCGGCCTGCACTACCCCGCGTCGGACATCCCGGCGCAGGCCCGCGCGCTCTACGAGAAGAACTGGATCCGGCTGATCGCGGACGTGGGCTACGAGGCCGTCCCCGTCGTGCCGACCGACCTCCCCGTCACCGGGCAGCCGCTCGACCTCACCTACTCGACCCTCCGCAGCGTGTCGCCGATCCATCTCGAGTACCTCGGCAACATGGGCGTCCGCGCCTCCATGTCGATCTCGCTCCTGCGGGACGGGAAGCTCTGGGGCCTGATCGCGTGCCACCACTACGCCGGTCCGCACGAGCCGCCCTACGAGGTCCGGACCGCCGCCGAGTTCCTCGGCTCGACGCTGTCGGTGCGGCTCGTCGCGCAGGCCGAGGAGGAGCGCGCGGCGGCCACCACGCGGTCCGCCGCGCTCCTGGCCGAGCTGGTCGCGACCAGCACCGACGAGGACACGCCGCTCGCCACCCTGCTCACGCAGGACGACCGTCTGGTCGATGCGCTCGGCGCGGACGGGGCCGTCGTCCTCGCGGAGGGACGCGTCGCGGGTCGCGGCGAGGCACCCGGGGACGCGAGAGCCGCGCGCCTGCTCGACTGGGTCGCGGCCGACGGCGGCGAGGTCGTCGTGACCGACTCGCTCGCGCGCGACGCCCCCGAGCTCGCCTCGGCCCTCCCGGACGTCGCGGGGGTGCTCGCGGTCGCGCTCCCCGACCGGCAGGCCGTGGTGTGGCTCCGCGGCGAGGTCCAGCGCACCGTCGACTGGGGCGGGGACCCTCACAACAAGGCCATCGCGCGCCGCGAGGGCGCCGAGGTGCGGCTGAGCCCCCGCAAGTCGTTCGAGCGGTGGCGGGAGATCGTCGGCGGCCGCAGCGTGGCGTGGTCGTCCGCCGAGCTCGAGTCCGCCCACGCCCTGCGGCGGCACCTCGTCGAGGTGCTCTACCGGCGGGGCCGGCGCGAGGTGCGCGCGACCGAGTCGCTCCAGCGCAGCCTCCTGCCCGACGTGCTGCCCCAGCCGGACGGCTGGACCGTCGACGCCCGCTACGACGCCGCGGGCTCCGGGCTCGTCGGCGGCGACTGGTACGACGCGCTCGTCCTGCCCGACGGCCGGCTCGGGCTCGTCGTCGGCGACGTCACGGGCCACGGCCTGCGGGCGGCCGCCGCGATGGGGCAGCTCCGGAACGCGCTCCGAGCGGCGCTGGTCACCGGCACGTCGCTCCAGGGCGCGCTCGAGGACCTCGCCGCCCTGGCCGGCTGGACCATGCCGCAGCAGGTCGCGACCCTCGCGGTCGTGCTGGTCCGCCCCGACGACGGCACGTTCGAGTACGCCTCGATGGGGCACCTCCCGGGGCTCGTCGCGGACGGCGAGCGCCGCGTGCGGTGGCTCGAGCAGCTCGGGACGCGTCCGCTGGGCGTCGGGGTGGCCTCCGTGGTCGTCGGCACCGGCGCGATCCCGCCCGGAGGGCTGCTCGCGCTCTTCACCGACGGGCTCGTCGAGCGGCGCACCGAGTCGGTCCGCGCCGGCATGTCACGGCTCGCCCGGACCGTCTCGCGGCACGAGGCGACCAGCGTCGACGACTTCGTCGCGCGCGTGCGGGACCCCGCGTCGACGGACGACGCCACGCTCCTGCTCGTGCGCCGGACCGGCACGAACGGGGTCGGCACCGACGGCCAGGAGGACGAGACCGCCGCGCGGCGCTGAACGGACGCGTCGCCGTCCACGGTCGGAGGAGCGAACGATGACGAGCTCGGCTGCCGGCGTGCGGACGACCGTCGGGGTGGGCGCGCTCACCGCGATGGTCGTCGGCTCGATGGTCGGCGCGGGCGTGTTCTCGCTGCCGGCACGGTTCGCGGAGCGGACCGGGGTCTGGGGCACGCTCGGGGCGTGGGCCGTCGCGGGCGCCGGGACCCTCACGCTCGCGCTCGTCTTCCAGACGCTCGCCGTGCGCCGCCCCGCCCTCGACGCCGGCATCTACGCCTACGCCAAGACGGGTTTCGGCGAGTATCCGGGCTTCCTGTCGGTGGTCGGCTACTGGGCGAGCGCGTGCGCGGGCAACGTCACCTACTGGGTGCTCGTGATGTCGACCCTCGGCGCGGTCGTCCCGACCCTCGGGCAGGGGGACTCGGTGCTCGCCGTCGTGCTCGCGAGCGCCGGGCTGTGGGCCGTGTTCTCGCTGGTGCGCCCGGGCGTCACGGGGGCCGTCGTCGTGAACCGGGTCGTGACGGTGGCCAAGGTCGTCCCCATCGTGGTGTTCGTCGTCCTGTGCGCGACCCTGCTGGACCCGCAGGTGCTCGCCGAGAACCTCTCGGCGCCGGCGTCGGCCGGGTCGTTCTTCTCGCAGCTGAGCGGCGTCACGCTGGTCACGGTCTTCGTGTTCCTGGGCGTCGAGGGGGCGAGCGTGTACTCCCGGCACGCCCGCCGACGGCGCGACGTCGGCCGCGCGACCGTGCTGGGCTTCGTGTCGGTGCTCGCGCTCTTCGCGTCGGTGTCGGTGGTCTCGTACGGGATCCTGCCGGCGGACCAGCTCGCCGCGCTGCGGCAGCCGTCGATGGCAGGCGTGCTCGAGGCGGCGGTCGGCGGGTGGGGCGGCGTCCTGGTCGGCGTGGGCCTGGTCGTGTCGGTGCTGGGCGCGTACCTCGCCTGGACCCTCATGGCCGCCGAGGTGCTGCTCGTCGCCGCGCGCGACGGCGACCTCCCCCGCTTCCTGGCCCGGTCCGACGCCCGGGACACCCCGACGCCGGCGCTGTTCCTCACGTCGGCGCTCGCCCAGGTGCTCCTCGTGCTGACGCTGCTGTCGGCGGACGCGTTCGACTTCGCGCTCGACCTCACCGCGACGCTCGCCATCGTCCCCTACGTGCTGGCCGCCGCGTTCGCCGTGCGGGTCGGCGTCCACGACCGCCACCGGACCGAGACCGTCGTCGCCGTGCTCGCGACGGCGTACACGCTGTTCCTCCTGGTCGCGGCCGGCCCCGCGTACCTGCTGGTCGTGCTCGTCGTGTACGCGCCCGCGAGCGTCCTGTTCGCGCGCGCCCGGCACGAGGCCGGGCGGCGCGCGTTCAGCCGCGCCGAGCTCGCGGGGCTGGTCGCGATCACGGCCGGTGCCGTCGTGGGCGTGGTGTGCCTGGCGACGGGGGCGCTCCACCTCTGAGCGCACCCGGGGTCCGTGGCGCCGGGCCTCGGGCGGGCTGGCGGCGTCAGACGAGGGCGTCCGCGAGCGCCCGCGCCTGCCCCTGGAGCTGCGTCCAGAGCTCCTCGCGCCGCTCGGCGATGCGCGCGGCGAGGGCGTCCTCCTGCGCGACGAAGAGGTCGAGCTTGGCGATCATCGCGTCGGCCGTCGCGTCGAGCTGCGCACGGGACATCGGGTTGCGGCGCGGGACGGCGCACAGGAACGTGTCGTCGCCGAAGTAGTCGCGCGGCATCCCGCGGCGCGCCTGCATCCCGACGAACGCGGCGGGCTGGTCGAACGCGAGGAACGGGAGCCAGCCGTGCAGGCGCTTGCCGAACGCGAACCGGCAGCTCGTGTAGCGCGCCCCGTAGGACGGGTGAGCGGCGAGCGCCTCGTTGAACGTCCGGTGGAAGTCCTTGGCGGGCAGCTCCGCGTCGAGGGCGGCCTTGAACGGCGCGGCGTCGATCTCGAGGGGCGGGAGCAGGTCGAGCAGCCAGGGGTTGAAGTCCCCCGACGCGTTGATCATCGAGCGCACCTCGAGCCCCTGGGCGTTGGCGTGGCCGACGAACCGCCGCAGGGGGTGGTCGGCCGCGTTCTCCTCGGTGAACAGGAACGCGTCGAGGTTGACGACCACGACGTCGCGGACCGTCTTCGGCACGTCGAGCAGGCGGTCGGTGAACAGTGACGCGCAGGGGGCCCACACCGGGTCGGTGATCGGGCCGATCTTCCGCAGGAGCTCGGCCTCCTTGGTCGCTCGCACGACGATCTGCCGCGACCGCGAGGTCACGCGCCGCACGGCGGCCTCCTCCTCGGCCGTGGGCTGCTGGAGCACCCCGGTCGACCACAGGAAGAACTTCTTGCTCTCGAACGCGTCCCACTGCTTGGCGAGCTTCGCGTGCAGGTGGCGCGAGGAGTTGGTCTGCACGAACAGGCCGCCGGGCCCGATGATGACGTTGTCGGTCCGCTTGTCGCCGCGGCGCAGGTAGGAGGGCTCGCTCACGTACCGGAAGTCGAGGTCGACGAGCCCGTCGAAGAGCGCACGCGTGACCTCGTAGAGGAGCGCGTCGCCCGCGTTGCCGCGCGGCCCGCACGTGATCCAGAGCGCCCGCTTCACGACGCCTGCCCCTCGGCCGCGTCGGCCTGCGCCGGGTCGAGCAGCGCGTCGAGCTGCTCGTCGAGCATCGCCCGGTAGCGCTCCGCGAAGTGCTCGAGGGAGAAGTGGTCCTCGAAGACCCGCCGGTTGCGCTCGCCCCATGCGGCCGCGTCGCGGCTCTCGATGACGCGGCAGGCGTCGTCGATCGTGTCCTCGTCGACGAACAGGACGTTGCCGTCGAGGTCGACCTCGAGGTTCCCGCCGACGGGCGACAGCACGAGCGCCTTGCCGGCCCGCATGGCCTCGAGCGTCGCGAGGTCGAAGATCGAGTTCCGGTGGAGCATCACGTAGTAGTCGGCGTAGTCGAGCAGCGCCAGCAGCCTGTCGTGCGTCATGCGCTCCCCGAAGAGCCGCGCGGTGAACCGCCGGTCCTTCTGCGCGTCACGGAACGCGACGAAGTCGGCACGGTCCGCGGCAGCCCCCACCGCGACCCAGACGACCTCGCGGCCCGTGAGCTCGGCGTAGCGGTCGAGCAGCGCGGGGACGCGGTCGAGCCCCTTGTCGCTGTTGAAGTCGCCGACGCTGACGAAGACGTCGGTCCGGTCGCCCTTCGGGGGCAGCCTCAGCTCGTGCGTCAGCGTGCGGAGCAGCTCGGCGCGGTCGCCCGGCTCGTCGCCGTGGTCCACCGCGGAGACGGTGTTGTACAGCGCGGTGTCGGCGAAGGCGACGTGGCCCGCCTCGTCGATCCGTGACGTCGCACGGTAGGCCTCGCGCGCGCCCAGGCTCGGGAAGTAGACCCGCTGGGCGTTCTCGAGGACGAGCCGCTCGAGCCGGTCCGCGACGTGCGCCTCGTGCGCCCCGGGCCGGCGGCCGAGCGACCGGATCTCCTGGAGCGTGCTGCCCTGCTGGTGGTAGACGAGCACGTAGGGCACGCCCAGGAGGTGCGCGCCGTAGGCGGTGCCGAGCTCGTGGCAGACGAGCAGGAGCCGACGGCCCTCGGCGCGGGCCCGGAGGACCTCCGGGGACGTGCGCACGTACTCGGCACCCAGGACGATGTCCGCGACCTTGGCGCTCAGCCCCGAGAGCTGGACGGCGAGCCGGTCTCGCAGCGCGCCCTTGCCGCCCTCGTCGAACACGTACGCGAGCCGCTGCCCGCGGTAGGTGTCGCCGAGCGCGAGGCGCTGCGTCGCGAGGACGCCGCCGGGCCCGCCGGTCTTGCCCGTCGCCGGGTCGTACTGCCGGTACGCGCAGCTGACGACCGTGACCTCGCCCGCGTGCGGGACGGCGTCCCGGGCCGAGCGGCGCGCCGCGAGCTCGTCGGTCACGCCCGCGTCGGAGCCGTCCGCCGGGCCGGCCAGGAGGCCGCGGAGGAAGGCGCCCTCGCCGTCGGCGTCGTGCCGGTTGCCCATGTCGCCCAGCTGGTCGAAGTAGTGGCCGAGCTCCTCGCTGCCGTCGATCGTCGAGAAGCCGTAGACGTCGACCCCGTCGAGCGTGCCCCGGGCTTCGTGCAGCATCCACAGGAGCTGTGCCCCGCTCGTGGGGAGGAGGAGGCCGGACGCCTCGCGCAGCGCCTGCTTGGACGCCGTCCCCACGTGCGTGACCTTCTCGGGCGAGAACTGCGTGTCGCGCTGCAGGACGTCGCCGTGCTCGGGGACCTCGAGCAGGTTGCGGAAGAAGTCCATCTCCCACACGACGAGCTGCAGCTCCTCGATCTCCGGCCGGTCCCGCACGTCCTTGTGCGCGCCCCGGACCCAGACGTCCGTGCGTGCGCCGTAGTCGGCCTCGTAGCCGGTGGGGTGGTTGTTGAACCGCACGACGAGGTCGTGGGCGTCGATCTCCGCCCCGCGTCCCGCGCCGAGGCAGCCCGGCCCGTTCCCGACGACGGCGATCGTGCGCCCGGCGACGAGCCGCCCGAAGACGTCGTCCGCGAGGTTCGCGGCGAGCACGTCGGCGGCGTCGGCGGCCCGCGCGACGTCCGCGTCCGGCACCCCGAGGTCGCGCGCTAACCGCGCGACCGGCAGGCACGACGCGAGGAGGTCGACGTCGTCGGGGCGCTTGAGCAGGAGCGTGCGCACGACGCGCTCGGCGGCGTCGCGGTCGCCCGCCTCGAGGAGCGCGCCGCAGAAGACGAGCCACAGCTTGGTCGGGAGCACGCTCCACGCGACCGAGTTGAGGCTCATCGAGCGCGCCCGCGCCAGCAGCGCCGGCGTGGGTCCCTGGTCGCGCCACTCGGCCCGTGTGAGGGCCAGGTCGTCGACGTACGGGCCCTTGCCCGCGCCACGCCCCCGGTCGGCGGCGATCCGCGCCGCATGGCCGAACAGCCTCTTGTCGAGGGCGCGCAGCCGCCAGGCGGCGGCACGCACGAGCGGGACCTTCTTGAGGTTCTGGTTCATCTCACCGGATTCAGCCGAAAGCGCGGGTTGGTCCGCGGATCGTAGGCGGACCGGTCCGAACCGGCGGCGAACCCCGGGTGAACACGACACGACCCCGCGGTGGCGGAGCGGTGCGGGACCTCTCAGGCGTGACGGTCGACGCGCTGGGCCGAGGCCTGCGCGCGCGGCCGGATGACGAGCTCGTCGACGTCGACGTGGGGCGGGAGCGAGAGCGTCCAGCGCACGGCCTCGGCCACGTCCTCGGCGGTCAGCGGGCCGGGCACCCCGGCGTAGACGGCGTCGGCCTTGGCCTGGTCTCCCCCGTACCGGACGAGCGAGAACTCCTCCGTCTGGACCATCCCGGGAGCGATGTCGATCACGCGCACGGGCTCGCCGACGAGCTCGAAGCGCAACGTGCGCGCGACGACCCGCTCGGCCGTCTTGGCCGCCACGTAGCCGCCGCCGCCCTCGTACGGCTCGTGGGCCGCGGTCGAGGTGATGACCGCGACGGTCCCCTCCGCGTCGCGCAGCGCCGGGAGGAACTCCTGGACCATGCGGACCGTGCCCAGCACGTTGAGCTCGTACATCCGCCGCCACAGGTCGAGGTCGGCCTCGGCCACCGGGTCGACGCCGAGCGCGCCGCCCGCGACGTTGACCAGCGCGTCCACGGGGCCGCCCGCGACGACCTGCTCGACGAGCCGCGCGACGTCCTCGTCGCTCGTGACGTCGGCCACGGCGTACGTCGCGCCCGTGCGCTCCGCGACCTCGCGCAGGCGGTCCTCGCGGCGCGCCACGGCGACGACGTCCCAGCCGTCCGCCCGCAGCGCGGCGACGCTCGCCGCGCCGATGCCCGACGACGCCCCCGTGACGACCGCGCGGCGCGCCCGCCCGCGGCCCCCACGCCCGTCCGTCACGCCGTCCGTGCTCCCGCTCTGCCCCGCCGTCCGAACTTCGCTCATGGTCGGAACGGTACCCGTGTCCCGCCGGCCCGCGAGCGCGACTAGGCTGGCCGTGGGATCGCGAGCCGTGCCTGGCTCGTCGCGGCGGCCCGGACTTGGACCGCGTGTCCCGGCGCGCGCCGTCGTCGCGCGCACGGCGCCCGTCATCGGGCCTGCCGACGCCACGCACCCCGTCGCACCGTCCCCGCACGCCGGAAAGGCTCCGTCCTTGTCGACCGTTCCCCTCCGTCCTCGGCGCGCCCGCACGCGCGCCCTCCTCGGCGCCACGTCCGCCCTGGCCGCCGTCGCCCTCGCAGCCTGCTCGTCCGGGAGCGGGGACACCGGCACGCCCGCCACGACCGGCGGCGCGACCACCGCCGCCGCCGGGCCCCGCACGACCTACCCCCTCACGCTCGACAACTGCGGCACCAAGGTCGCGTTCCAGGCCGCGCCGGACCGCGTCGTCACGATCAAGTCCTCGACGACCGAGATGATGCTCGCGCTCGGGCTCGCCGACCATGTGGTCGGGTCGGCGTTCCTCGACGGCCCCCTGCCCGACTCGCTCGCGGCGGCCGCGTCGGGGAACACCGCGATCACGAAGCCGATGGCCGAGCAGGTGCCCGGCTCGGAGGCCGTCCTCGCGCTCCAGCCCGACCTCGTCTACGCCGGCTGGGAGTCCAACGTCTCCGCGCAGGGCGCGGGCGCGCGCCCCACCCTCGCCAAGCTCGGCGTCAACACCTACGTGTCGCCGTCGGCGTGCCAGGAGAAGGCGTACCAGCCCGACCCGCTGACGTTCGACGACGTGTTCGGCGAGATCACCGAGGTCGGCACGATCTTCGACGTGCAAGACCGCGCGCAGGCCCTGGTCGCCGAGCAGAAGAAGCAGCTCGCGGCGGTCCCGAAGGACGGGGGCGGCCACACCGCGCTGTGGTGGTCGTCCGGCAACGGCACCCCGTACGTCGGGGCCGGCATCGGCGCGCCCGAGATGATCATGAAGACGGTCGGCCTGACGAACGTCGCGGGCGACGTCCCCATGACCTGGACGCCCCTGGGGTGGGAGAAGATCATCGCCGCCGACCCCGACGTCATGGTCCTCGTCGACGCGTCGTGGAACACCGCCCAGGCCAAGATCGACTACCTCGAGTCGAACGCCGCCACGAAGAACCTGCAGGCCGTCAAGCACCACCGGTTCGTCGTGCTGCCGTTCGCGAGCACCGAGGCCGGGGTCCGCAACGTCGACGCCGCGACCCAGCTCGCCGCCGACCTGAAGAAGCTCGACTGGTCGTGACGATCCCGTGACCGCGCCCACCACCACCGCGCCCCCGGCAGCGTCGTCGTCCGACGCGCCGGGGCGGCCTGGCGCGCCCCGGACCGCCGCGTGGCTCGTGGGCGCGTTCGTCCTGCTCGTGGTGACGGTGTCGGTCGCGGTCACCCTCGGCCCCGCTCACCTGCCCGTCGCCGACGTGTGGCGCTCCGTCGCGCACCACCTCGGGCTGGGCGGGGCGCTCGGGCTCGACCCCCTCACGCCGCTGCAGGACGGCCTCGTCTGGCAGCTCCGGCTGCCGCGCGTCCTGACGGCCGCGGGGGTGGGCGCCGGGCTCGCCATCTGCGGCGTCGTCATGCAGTCGCTGACCCGGAACCCCCTCGCCGACCCGTACCTGCTCGGGCTGTCGTCGGGGGCGTCGCTCGGCGCGGTCTGCGTGCTCGGGCTGGGCGTCGCGCTCGTGCTGCCGGTCGCGGCGTTCGCGGGGGCGCTGCTCGCACTCCTCGCGACGCTCGGGCTCGCGGGCGCCGCCGGCGGCCTGACGCCGTCGCGCACGGTGCTCGCCGGGCTGGCCGTGAGCCAGCTCGCGTCGGCGGGCGTGAGCTTCGTGATCTTCTGGACCTCGACGGGCGACTCCTACCAGGACATCCTGTCGTGGCTGCTCGGGTCGGTCGCGGGCGCGACCTGGACGTCGGTCGCCGTGACGTGCGGCGCGACGCTCGTCCTCGGCAGCCTGCTGGCCGCGAGCGGGTCGCTGCTCGACGCGTTCACGTTCGGGGACACCGCCGCGGCGGCGCTCGGCGTGCCGGTCGAGCGGGCGCGCCGGACCCTCCTCGTGCTGGTCGCGATCCTCACCGGGGCGCTCGTCTCCCAGTCCGGGTCGATCGGCTTCGTCGGGCTCGTGCTCCCGCACGCGGTGCGGCTCGTCGTCGGGACGCGGAACCGCCTGCTCCTGCCCCTGTCCGGGCTCCTCGGCGCGAGCTTCCTCGTCTGGGCGGACACCGCCGCCCGCACCGTGTTCGCCCCGCGCGAGATCCCCGTCGGGGTCATGACGGCCGCCGTCGGCGCGCCCGTGTTCGCGTTCCTGCTGTGGCGAGGGAGGGGTCGGGCATGACCGACGACGTCCTGGGGCCGGGCGGCACCCGGTCCCCCGGCGGCCTGGAGGCCGAGCGGCTGCGCTGGGGCGCGGGCGGCCGGCTCCTCGTCGACGGGGTCGACGTGACCGCCCCGCCCGGCACCGTGACCGGGCTGCTCGGCCCGAACGGCTCCGGCAAGACGACGCTGCTGCGGCTCGTCGCCGGGGTGCGGCGCCCCGAGGACGGCACGGTGCGGCTCGACGGGACCGACCTGCACGCCGCCTCGCCCCGCGCCCGCGCCCGGGCGGTGGCGCTCGTCGAGCAGGACGCCACGACCGACCTGCCGATCACCGTGCTCGACGCCGTGCTGCTGGGCCGGATCCCGCACCGGTCCCTGCTCGCCGGTCCCCGCGCGTCGGACCGGGACGCCGCCCTCGCCGCGCTCGACGCCGCAGGAGCGGCCGCCCTGCGCGACCGCGAGGTCACGACCCTGTCCGGGGGCGAGCGCCAGCGCGTGCACCTCGCGCGCGCCCTCGCCCAGCAGCCCCGGCTGCTGCTGCTCGACGAGCCCACCAACCACCTCGACGTCCGCGCGCAGCTCGAGACCATGACCGTGCTGCGCAAGCTCGCCGCCGACGGCGTCACCGTGGTGACCGCCCTGCACGAGCTCACGATGGCCGCGCACGCGTGCGACCACGTCGTGCTGCTCGCGGGCGGGCGCGTCGTCGCAGCCGGCACCGTCGAGGAGGTGCTCACGCCCGACGTCCTGGAGCCCGTGTACGGGGTGCGGGTCGACGTCCTGCGCCATCCGCGCACGGGACGCCCCGTGCTCGCCTACACCGAAGCCTGACCGTCCCACCGACGAGAGCGAAGCACCGTGACCCTCTCCACCCCTCGCACCGACGCCGTCCGACCGGGCGACGCGCCCACGGTCACCGGCGCGGACGCCGCCCGGCCGCTGCGCGTGACGCTGCTCGCGGGCGGCGTCGGCGGCGCCCGGTTCACCCGCGGCCTGCGCGACCTGCTGCGGCGGCGCGACGTGCCCGCCGAGCTGACCGTCGTCGTCAACACCGGCGACGACATGTGGCTCGACGGCCTGCGCGTGTGCCCCGACCTCGACACCGTGATGTACACGCTGTCGGGCGTGGTGCACGAGGAGCAGGGCTGGGGCCGCCGCGAGGAGACGACCCGCGTGTCCGCCGAGCTGCACGCCTACGGGCTCGGCTGGCCGTGGTTCACCCTCGGCGACCTCGACATCGCAACCCACGTCGCGCGCACCGAGCTGCTCCGCCGAGGGCTGCCGCTGTCCGAGGTGACCGCGCGGCTCGCGGGCCGCTGGGAGCCCGGCGCCCGGCTCCTGCCGATGAGCGACCAGAGCGTCGAGACGCACGTCGAGCTCGCCGACGGATCGGGCACCGTGCACTTCGAGGAGTGGTGGGTCCGGCTGCGCGCCGGGGTGCCGGCGCGCCGGTTCGTCCAGGTCGGCGTCGAGGACGCCGTCCCCGCGCCGGGTGTGCTCGACGCGATCGCGGGGGCCGACGTCGTCCTCCTGCCGCCGTCGAACCCGGTGGTGTCGGTCGGGACGATCCTCGGCGTGCCCGGCATCCGCGACGCGCTGCGCGCCACGGCCGCGCCGGTCGTGGGGGTGGCCCCCATCGTCGGCGGTGCGCCCGTGCGCGGCATGGCCGACGCGTGCCTCACGACCATCGGCGTCGAGACGACGGCGCTCGCCGTGGGCGAGCACTACGGCGCCCGGTCCGCGGACGGGCTGCTCGACGGGTGGCTCGTCGACACCGCCGACGCCGACGCCGTGCCCGCGCTCGCCGCCGCGGGGATCGAGGCGCGCGCCCTCCCGCTGCTCATGGGTGACGCCGTGGGCGAGGACGGGCTCACCGCGACCGAGGCGATCGCGGCCGCCGCGCTCGACCTCGCCGGCCTCGGCGCGCGCGTCGCGTCTGCGTCCTGACACCGTCGGTTCCGCTCGGGCGGCCGGCGCGAGAAGCCGGAATCTGCTGCTCTCCGGCCCTCCGGCCGACAGATTCCGGCTTCTCGACACCTCCTCGGCGATGCCGGCGGTCGCCGGTGACTCAGGAGACGCGCGCGGCGAGGAACGCGGCCGTGCGCCGTCCGACGCCGAGCGCGGCTGCGTCGTCGAGGTCGGCGGCCGTGTCGACGTCGCGACGCAGGCTCGGGCGGGCGTCGAGCGGCACGTGACCGGCCTCGCGGTGGGCGTCCGCGGAGCCGGGCCCGAAGCGAGGCCGCAGGTGCTCGGGCGAGCGCCCGGTGAGCAGCGTCGTGCCGGTCCCGTCGGCGTCGGGCACGAACGCGCGCTCGTGGCG
>Ga0164243_10002143_pt1 | contig 33039 bp, 26 predicted proteins | sample OricompcompostOP_FD_108781 | JGI IMG/M metagenome (GOLD analysis project Ga0164243, IMG submission 108781) | Organic Plus compost microbial communities from Emeryville, California, USA - Original compost - Organic plus compost (OP) | ecosystem: Engineered > Solid waste > Mixed feedstock >... | reverse complement strand
TGTCGCCGGGCGACATGATGTTCTGCGCCGGCTGCTTGGCGCGCCAGCCGATCCATTCGGCGAACTTCAGCAGCGGCTGCCACAGATGCGAATAATAGACGACGACGACGCGCGTCTCGCGCGTACACAAAGGGTGGAGACTTTCGAGCGCCGCCTGGACGTCGTCGAGCGAACCGAGCGTATCGACGATCAGGACAACATCGAAGGGACCCGGCAGCGACGCGACGAAGTCGCGGTCTTCCATGTCGCCGACGCGGAAGTCGAGATCGGGATGCAGCCGCTTGGCCTCCGCGACCATGGCTGGGCTGAAGTCGACGCCGACGCCATAGGCCGGCTTGAGCGCCGCCAGCACATCACCCGTGCCGCAGCCGAGCTCGAGCACACGCAGCCCCTCGGGAATGAGGAAGCGGAGATAGCGCAGATCCTCCTCGTGGAAGAAGGGGGCGCATGCCCGCCGGTTCTTCCGCTCTGGCGCAAGATGCTCGTAAGTAGACAGGATTTGGTTTTTGCGTGCCGATCGTTCGAACATTTGATTCATAACGTTGACTTCATGGGCATTGGCCTACGCATTAACCGACGCCAATGGAGGAAACTCAGGACAAGGCAAATGCCGATGACCTCGAGATGCGGGAAGACAGCCATTAAAAACCGCGGCGTCCATTCATTTACGAGGCTAATGAAGAGAGTATAGCCTTGACACATCGCGCTCAGGAACGTCGCGATAAGAAGATAGAAACCGGCCGGGGTACGAGCGAGAGAAGGCCGCACTACGAATAGCAGAAAGCCGAATGCCAGAAGAAGCGTTAGCACACCAACGGCAAGAAACGACGGGTAGACGATGAGGCCCGCGAGCGACGCCTTCGGATGCAAGAGGACCGCGGGAACGCGCCCGCCGACCGAAACTGTGGCATTCGCATCCGCATAGTCGCTGAGGGTGTGCGCAACGCTCGGGAAATTTTGCGCCGCAATCGACCACTGACCTATTTCGTTGATCAACGTCAGGACAATATAGCCTCTGACGTTTTGCGAGATCACCTGTTTGGCCAACTCCACACGCAACGACGCGGATGAGATGCCTGCGCGCGCTGCGGCCCGCTCGATCTCGTCGGAAATAATGCTATACTGAGCGAGCCCCTCGTAGATCGCACTCAATTGCACACGTACCGGCAGCGACGGCGCTCCCGCGACCGCGGCCTGGACGGGCCCGTAAACGTCGAGCAACTGCCGGCCCAACTCATTCAGCGCCGTGGCATGGGGCCCCGTAAACGTCATCTCGGGGCGGATCAGCATCGCGGCTTTAGCGAACAGAAGGTATTGCGCTTGAGAGATCGAACCCGAGCGGTGCACCGCGTAATAGAGCGCGCGCTCACCGGCCACGCCGATCAGCGGCGGCAGCAACGCGATCACCAGCGCCATCCATAGCGGCACGCTTTTGGGCCGCCTCACCCACACGGCAAGGACATGCATCGGGAGTAGACCTAACCCGGCCAGCCGGATGCCAAGCACAAGCCCGAGCAAAAGACCGGCGCCGGCGAGATAAGACAGCCTAGCCGTCCGAAAGTAATCGATCCAGAGCGCAACGGCCATGACACTGAGCGAGAAATAGATCGACTCGCTCAGGATAGACCGGTGAAACGAGGAGAAGAGAATGTTGCCCGCCATTGCGGCAACCATTACCGCAAGCCATACCTTGGGAACGCCGCTCCGCAGCAGCGCTATCAGCAAGTAGCTTAGCGCGAGCGCGAAAAGGCCGAGTTGCACCCAGGTGACTGCGATGAGGTCGAAACCGAGCGTCCTGCACAGCGCGAGGAATGCCGGATAGTAAGCCGGCCGGAAGGGGCTGAAGGCGATGTAGGCCTCGCTATCCGGCTCGATGAGCGGCGTGTAAGACGGCACGACTAATACGGCGACGACATAAAAAATCGCGCAGGCCGCAACGAAAAGCAGCGCCGAGCGGGTTAGACTCATCGATGAGCGAGATGGCATCGATTCAGCTGCCAAGATAGAGCCTCGTGAAATCCTCGACGGCGCGCGCGATACCGAATTCTTGCACAATCCTATTGCGCGCCGCGAGACCACGCGCGCGCAGCATCTCGAGGGGAAGGCCTGCCACCTCTCTCATTGCGAAAGCAAGGGCATCCGGGTTATTGGGCGGCACAACGACCCCAACCCCATCGATGATGCGCGTCGCATCTCCGACGTTGGTCGCCACCGGCACAAGCCCGGCACTCATTCCTTCGGCGATGGCATTGGAGAACCCTTCGCCGAATGCCGAAGACGAGACCACGATATCGGCGCCCGGATAAAGCTTCTCAACATCGAACCGTGCGCCCAAGGCCAGGACGTTAGGCGGCACCTGCAAGCCCTCCGTACCGGTGCCGACCAATACCGCCTTCAAATTCGGTACCTTCTTCATCGCGCTTAGAAACACATCATGTGCCTTCATTGGATCGACGCGCGCGACGTGGATCAGAACGATATCGTCGGGCCGAAAGCCTAAGGTCGCCCGGAAAGCCGCCCGCGCCTCGATATCCGGTCGAAATCTGTCGGTGTCGATTCCATTGGCGACCACTTCCATGCGCCGGGGATGGAAGCCGCGGTTCTTGTGAAAGCCTGCCCCTGCCACGGAGTTGGCGATCACCATATACGGCAGACCGGAAAGCAAAGCATTCCATTGAATGATACGCCGATAGCGCTCATCGTCGACATTGGACGCACGGAGTCCCCAATACAAGCGAACGCGCTGACGTCCCGCCAGAAGGTAAGCCAAAGTGGCCGCGAGATTGCCGTGGTACATCCAGCCTTGAATGACGTCGGGCGATATCTTGCTGATGATCGCCCTCATTTGCAGGATGGCCGCCAAACCGCCCCAAACCGATTGAATCTTGAGGCGCGTGACGTCGATCCCCTTCTGCTCGAGGACCGGCGCGAGTTCGTTGTGATCGCTCAAACTGATGACGTGTTGCGGATGGCCGGCGCGCTGAAGGCGGCTCGCAAGCTGAATGAGCATGGTCTCGGCGCCGCCGACCCCCAGCCCGCTTGTGATATGAAGCACAGTCGCCATAATACTCTATGCAGTTGATGCGGTTAGCGATTGTTGGTTTTGCAAGAGACGATCGTACAGAGCGACGATTTCCGCGCCGATCCGGGCGCTCGAAAACTCTAGCTCCACGAGCAGCCGGCCTGCCGCGCCAAGGTGCCGGCGCAACGCGTCGTCCTCAGCCAATCGAGCGATGGCGTCGGCCAGGGCCGCCGGACTGTCTGGCGGAACCAGCAGCGCGTTGATACCGGGCCGCGCCACCTCGCGGCAGCCGGGCACGTCGGTCGCTACAATCGGGCGTCCGCAGGCCGCCGCCTCTAGCAAGCTCTTGGGCAGCCCCTCGCGGCGGGACGGTAGCACGGCGATGTGGGCGCGGCTCCAGACGTCGCGGATGTCGCCGACGTGTCCCAGCACCTCAATGCCCGGCTGCTTGGCCCAACCGGCAATCTCGTCAGCGGGGATAGAAGCCGGATTTGCCGGATCTGGGTCGCCGGCGATCAGCAGGCGTACCGGCGTTCCGCGGCCCGCCAGAAGCGCCTGAGCAGCCACCAGCGGCCGGATACCCTTGTCGTCAAGGAGACGGCCCACAAAGGCCATCGTTATGGCTCCTGGGGGCTCCGGCAGGGGCACGAGCCGATCCGTTTCGACGCCAGAACCCGGAATGGTGAAAATCCGATCGGCGGGCACGCCGAGGCTGCCAATGGCGGCCCGGTCATCCGGGTTCTGCACCAGCACCGCAGCGCGACGGTCCCTCAGGACGAAACGCAACAACACTTCCAGCACGGGGCGGACCAGCCGCGCCTTGAGAGTGGTCGAGGTAAAGGTAAAGCCAAGGCCAGCAAGCGCATTTAGCCGGCGCGGCGGCAGGCCGAGGGCCGCCAGCGAGCCGACGACCGTCGGCTGCAGCGCCACATTGTGCACGAGCGACGGTTTTATCCGGCGAAAGACCCGACGCACGGCACAGATGTTCGAGAGGAAACCGAGCGGGTGCAGACTGCCACGCCGCCACACAACCGGATGCAAGCGGAAGCCCTCGGCTTCGATCGCCGCCCCACCCTTGTTCACATGGGTGATCACATGCACGTCGAAACCGGCCTCCCGCGCCGCACGCGCCATCGGCAGTCGATGCGAAAGGAAATACCAATCCTGGGTCACCACGTAGGCCAGAACGGGACATGTGTCGGGCGAGGTTGCGGCGGTAGCCATGACTCCGTCCGGATGCTATGCCCGCCTGAAGTAGCGAGCGAATAATGCGGACCGTGTGGCCGATTCGATGAAGCCAAAGCTGTTGTATCGAATCCTGCCCTACGTCGCATGCCTGCTCGCATGCATCGCCGTCAACCTGATTTATTTTCCGGCCGCAACGGTCTTTCCGGACGAGCAGCGCATCCTCGCCTCGGCGGTCAAACTCGCGGCGACGGGTGAATTTTGGGTCGGCACCGATCGCGCCTGGGAGATGCCGGGTGCAGCGTTGTTCTTCGCCCCATGGGTCTGGATGCTCGGCCTGCCGAAGGCGATCATCGCTATCCGCTTCGCGCAGACGGCACTGCTGCTCATTCAATGTGGGCTCATCGCGTCCATCACACGGCGTGTCGCGCGCGGAGAGGCCGCGGCGTTTATCGCAACGTGTGTCACCGCCATTTATCCATTCTTCGTGTTCTATCAGGGCCTGTTGCTCAGCGAGACGCTGTTCAACACGATGCTGCTAGGCGGCATCGCCGCGTTGTATGCATGGCAGGACCGCGGCGCGCGCATCGACAAGATGCTCGCTCTCGCCAGCCTATGTTTCGCGGCGGCGACGATGACCAAGGCGACGCTGACCGTGCTGCCGCCGGTGCTGCTGGCGCTATCGGGCTGGATCGCAACGGCGAACTGGCGGCGAGCCATAACGACTTTGCTGACCGCCTCCTGCCTATACGCTGCGCTGCTCAGCCCATGGTGGATCCGTAATGCCGCGGTGCTGGGGCACTTCGTTCCCTTCACTACCAGCAGCGCGCAGAACCTCTATCTCGGCAACAATCCAGCCAATACCGATGCCGGCATCGACTGGGCGCACGACGTCGAGCCTGATGTCGCTTCGCGCCTGTTGGCCATACCGAACGAGGTCGAAAGACAACGCGCCTTCAGCGACAGAGCAACGAGCTACATCAAGGCGCATCCGGACCTCTTCGTCGAGGCGGCGGTGATGAAACTCGTGCGGCTGTGGAACATCGTCCCCAATACCGCGGAGTTCCGCGGCGTCTACGCGCTGATCAGCGCCCTCAGCTTTGGACCGGTGCTGCTGCTGGCGCTCATTGGCGCGGTGTGGCAGTGGCGCCAGTGGCGGCGGTTCGCGCCGCTCCTGATCCTCATCGGCTATTTCACTTTCGTCCACGTTGTGACCATCGCGTCCTTGCGCTACCGCCTGCCGCTCGAACCGCTCCTCATCGTGCTTGCGGCAACAACCGTCGGCGCCTTGCTCGAAAGAATGCGGCCTTTTCCGCCATCGGCGACCTGACAGCAGGCCTACAGCCGTCTTTGCAGTTGTGAAAGGCGCCGGTAGACGTTAAGCAGAACGCTTGTTTTAGGCGCGATCTGAAGTCGCGGACGGACGCGAACGGACCATGTGCGGCATCGCAGGCGTGCTGACTTCGGCGCGTGTTTCTCAGGACCAGCTCGAGCGCGACGCAAAGGCGATGGGCGACAGCATCGCCCACCGCGGCCCAGACGACTACGGCGTCTGGAGCGACGCCGAATGCGGCATCGCTCTCTCCCACCGGCGCCTGTCGATTGTCGACTTGAGCCCGGCCGGTCACCAGCCGATGGTCTCCGCCGACGGCCGTTATGTGATCATATTCAACGGCGAGATCTATAACTTCCAGGATTTGCGACCAGCGGTCGAAGCGCGCGGCATCAAGCTGCGCGGCCATTCGGACACCGAGGTCATGCTGGAATCGTTCGCGCTTTTCGGTATCGAAGCGACCGTACCCAAGTTGATCGGCATGTTCACCATCGCCGTGTGGGACCGGCGCGAGCGCACCCTGACGCTGATCCGCGACCGGCTCGGTATCAAGCCGGTATACTGGGCAAAGTTCGGCGGCCTCTTCCTGTTCGGGTCCGAGTTGAAAGCACTACGCGCCCATGCCGGCTGGTCGCCGCAGCTCAATCGCGGGGCGATCGCAGCTTATCTCCGCCACAACTACATCCCCGCGCCGCATTCAATCTACCAAGGCGTTTACAAGCTCGAGCCGGGAAGCATCCTCACGCTGCCCTGGGGCGGCGAGCCGAAGATCAACCGCTTCTGGGATGCCCGTGCGGTCGCGCGGGCCGGGCTCGCCAATCCGCTCGATACGAGCGACGACGAGATGGTCGATCAACTCGAAGCACTGCTCAAGGACGCGGTGCGGCGCCGGATGGTGGCCGACGTACCGCTCGGCGCATTCCTGTCTGGCGGCGTCGACTCGTCGACCGTCGTGGCGTTGATGCAGGAATCCAACGCCAGCCCGGTGCGCACCTATTCGATCGGCTTCGATATCGCCGGCTACGATGAGTCCAAACATGCCGCCGCAGTGGCACGCCATCTGCACACCGAGCACACCGAATTGACGGTGACGGCGAAGGAAGCGATCGACGTCATCCCAAAACTGCCCGAATACTACGACGAGCCCTTCGCCGACTCCTCGCAGATCCCGACTTATCTCGTCTCGGCGATGACACGGCGACACGTCACCGTCGCGCTCTCCGGCGACGGCGGCGACGAGCTATTCGGCGGCTACACGCGCTACACCTTCGCGCAGCGCCATTGGGGCAATCTGTCAATGCTGCCGATGCCGTTACGCCGGGCCGCCGCGGCCGCGATGCGCGCCATTCCCGCCGAGCTATGCTCGAACCTGTTCGACCGACTGCCGACCCCGCTCAGGGTGCGGCAGGCCGGCGACAAAATGCACAAGCTGGCCTCGATCCTGGCGCTGCCGGATGCCGACGCTTTCTACCGGCGCTTGGTGACGCATTGGGAGCCGACGGCGCTGATGCCCGACGTGCCTGAGCCCAAGGGCGTCTTGTGGGACGAAAGCGCCAAAAAGGACTTCGGCGGTCTCCTCGAACGCATGCAGTTCTTCGACATCGCCACCTATCTGCCGGACGACATCCTCACGAAGGTCGATCGCGCCAGCATGGCGGTGGCGCTGGAAGCGCGCGTACCGCTGATCGACCATCGCGTCGTCGAATTCTCATGGCGCATTCCGCGCGACAAGCTGATCCGCAGCGGCGTGAGCAAATGGCCGCTGCGGCAGATCCTCTACAAGCACGTGCCAGCCGAACTGATCGAGCGGCCGAAGATGGGCTTCGGCATCCCGCTCGGCGAATGGCTGCGCGGCCCCCTACGCGATTGGGCGGAGGCGCTCCTGTCTGAGCAGCGGCTGCGCGAGGCCGGCCTCCTCGACGTGGCACGCGTGCGCAACGCCTGGACCCAGCACCTCAGCGGCAACTTCAATTGGCAGTATCCGCTATGGGACGTGCTGATGCTGGAGGCTTGGCGCGAGCGGTGGGGCGCGGGTTAGTCCCCAACCGGGGGACGCCCCCCATTCGGTGCCAGCAACTCTCCCGCAAACATGGAAACGCGCGAGGGGCTTCGGATTTGCCCAATTGCAGAGTGCTTGGGCGCTTTCGGCGCCTTTCCACTGCCCCGCAGTGCCTAACCGCGGCGCGAGCCGACAATCGCCCGCCAGAAGCTTGCCAACGTAGGTTGGACGCGGATATTGGTAGGAGGAAGTCGCCCCCGCTCGCCGCGTGCCGACACCGTGTCCCAGCAGGGCGGTCGGGCAGGCGTCGCATTTCCAATTCGCAAATTGACAAGATGGTTTTCTCAGTCACCCATCTGAACGCGCTACGCGCGGCCGAAATCGAAAAGATCGTTACGCATCTGCGCCCGGCAGGCTGTCGCATCCTTGAGATTGGCGCGGGCACGGGCCGGCAGGCCCAGGAACTGGCGCAGCGTGGTTATGACGTCGAGGCTATCGAAATTCCCGACTCCAATTATGCCGGTGAACGGCTGTTCAAAATCACCGACTATGACGGGCGCACGATCCCCTTTCCCGATGCGAGCTTCGACCTCATATTTTCATCGAATGTCCTGGAGCACGTTCCGGATCTGGTGCGTATGCATAGCGAAATCCGGCGCGTACTGAAGCCCGACGGATACGCGGTGCACATCATGCCGACACATGCTTGGCGCTTCTGGACGACACTGACCCAAATTCCAACCGGGTTCCAGAACGCGGCGACCCTGGGCGGCCAGTTGGTCCCCCCGCTGCTTCCGTATCCGTCACGGGTCAAAGGCTTCGTTAGGGCATGGCTGCAGGCAGCGAGGCACATCGCCGCAGGATTTTGGCAGCATCGTCATGGCGAACGCGGCAATACGATCTCGGAGACTTGGCTTTTCCATCCACGTTGGTGGCGGCGAAATTTCGCCGAGAACCAGTTCGATATTGTCCGCGACGAGCCCATGGGGTTGTTCTACACCGGCAACATGCTATTGGGGAGCCGCTGGACGCTTGAGCAGCGCGCACGTGCCGCGAGCGTGCTTGGCAGCGCATGCCATATCTTCGAAGTCAAGGCGAAGCGATAGGCACTGGCGCAGCTGGCGTCGGAGAGAGCATCGAACGGCATGTGTGGCATCACCGGTTTCCTCGATCTCCGGCGTGAGCGCGGCGAACAAGACATGCTTGATCTTGTTCGCGCAATGGCTGCTACGATCGTACATCGAGGTCCCGACGACGACGGAGCCTGGGCGGACGCTGAGGCCGGCCTCGCCTTCGGCTTCCGGCGCCTCTCGATCATTGATTTGTCGCCCGCGGGCCATCAGCCGATGCTGTCAGCCTCCGGAAGGAGCGTGATCGCGTACAACGGCGAAATCTACAACGCGTCCGACCTCAAACCGGCCCTCGAAGCGAATGGAGCGCAATTTCGCGGCCATTCCGACACTGAAGTATTGCTCGAACACGCCGAGGCTTTCGGCATCGAGCCGACGCTCGCCAAAGCGGTCGGCATGTTTGCAGTCGCTTGGTATGACAGGCGCGACGGCAGTCTTTGGCTAGCCCGCGACCGAATGGGCGAGAAGCCTCTTTATATCGCCCGTTTCAACTCAACCGTCATGTTCGCCTCTGAACTCCGTTGCCTGCGGAATCATCCCGATTTCAGGCCGGAGATTGATCAGGCAAGTCTGTCGTCCTATGTGCGGTTCGGCTACGTGCCGCAAGGCCAAAGCATTTACCGCAATGTGGAGATGCTCCCCGCGGGCGGCATTGCGCGCATCAGCCGTAATGGCGACATCACTGTACGCCGATACTGGTCGGCTGAGATGGTTGCATTCGAGGGCAAGCAGAACCCCTTCACAGGGTCCGATGCCGAGGCTGTCGACGCCCTGGAAGAATTGCTGCGTCAGTCGATCCGTGGCTGCATGGTCTCCGACGTGCCGCTCGGCGCCTTTCTCTCCGGGGGTATAGATTCCTCGACCGTCGTCGCCCTAATGCAGGCCGAGGCAAAACGGCCGGTACGGACGTTCTCGATCGGCTTCGATGTGCCAGGCTTCGACGAAGCTCCGCACGCCCGCGCCGTGGCAAAGCACCTCGGCACCGATCACGAAGAACTCTATTTCTCCGAGCAGGACGTGCTGGATGTCGTCCCGCGCTTACCTGATATCTGGGATGAACCCTTCGCCGACTCCTCTCAGATGCCAACCCTTCTCGTGTCGCGAATGGCGCGCAGCCACGTCACGGTTTCACTATCCGGCGACGGCGGTGATGAACTGTTCGGCGGCTATGGGCGCTACGCGCAGATCGAAAAGACGATGTCGGCGATAGCGGGCCCGGGGTCGCTTGGTTCTTCGTTGGGTCGAATGGCGGATGCCGCCGCGCGATCGCTGCTCGCTACGCCCCTCAAGGTATTTTTGCCGCCGGCCATTGCGGCCGGCCTGACCCGCAGATCCCACCACCTTGCCCAAATGCACGGTGCCCACCCCTTTGAGCGGACATATATCACTCTGAGTTCGCAAGGCTTGCCGCCTGAAGATTTGCTCGTCGCGCCCGCGGAGACACTTAATAGGATGTGGTCGGGTGATCTCGCCAAGTCTTTCCCCGGCCCTGTTGAGCGAGCTCAAATCATCGATACGCTGCAGTATTTGCCTTGTGACATCCTCACGAAAGTCGATCGCGCCAGCATGGCCGTGAGTTTGGAATCTCGTGCGCCGCTCCTCGACCATCGTGTTTTTCAGTTTGCATGGCGTCTGCCGGAGCGGATGAAGCGTCGTAATGGCGAGGCGAAGTGGGCGCTGAAGCAGGTACTATTGCGCTATGTTCCGCGAGAATTGATCGAACGGCCGAAGATGGGCTTCGGCGTGCCGATCGATGTCTGGTTGCGAGGCCCCCTACGCGACTGGGCAGAGACACTGATTTCTGAAAGTCGGCTAAAGCGGGAGGGCATATTCCGGACCGAAACCGTGCGCGGTCTGTGGAATCGTCACCAAGCCGGCGAAACCTGGCAGTACCAGCTCTGGACAGTATTGATGTTCCAGGCGTGGCGCGACCGATGGGGTATGTGATGGCCTTTGTCGACCGTATGCCGACTTCGGTACAGGCTTTTGTCAAGGATGCTCTCCCCTTTTCACATTGGGGCATGACTTATTTCAACATTCGTCTCATGGAATATGCACTCGCGGACGGTATGTTCGGCGATGTCCTCCGTCGCGGCGGCGCACGTGCGTTGGACGTCGGATGCGGACTGGGGCTGGCAGCGACTTATCTGTCCAACTTCTTCACTTATGTCGATGGCACCGATCTCGACCATGTCGACGCTGCTTTCGCCGGCGGCCGACCGGCCGTGGCCGTCGGCGGCGAACTGGTGCAGCGGATCGGGCTTCATAATATTTCGCTCCATTGCGGCGACAGCCTCGCTTTCCTTGAGGCCCGGCCCGAAACCTATGATCTGATTTTCAGCCATTTCGTGCTGGAGCATGTCGAGAACATCGACGCGCTAGCAGGAGCAATGGCCCGAGCGCTGAAGCCCGGCGGCCGTGCCTTCCACATCGTGCCCAACACCCATGATACGATCATCCAGTTGCTCACGCGCAACCTCGAGCCGGTGGCGCAGAATGCACGCGCGGCCTGGCGTGTGCGCAACGCCAAGGAACGCGTGGACGGGCGGCTCCAAGGCACCCTGTTCACGCCAGTTACACATTCCGAGTTCATCTCCGATTACCGTACCCAGTTCGACGTGAACGCCTCGGAGCGATACCTTTTTCCGATCCTGGAATCCGGCCTGATCGTCCGCGACATGAAGCCCATGCGCGAGCACGCCTACGGTATTCTGGCTGAAAAACCCGGAAATTGAGGGCGTTGGCCCGGAACTCTTGCCAGACGGTCCTTGCTCGGTTAGGCACCGGCGCGCAGCTGGCCGGAGCCTGAGCGCAACGGCGTAGCTGGCCGTGGCCGCCTGACCGTAAGGTCAAACACGCACTTTGGATCGCCGTCATGAATGTCAGGGTCATCGATTCCGGGAGAAAGAGCCCTTTTCCGCCGATTGCCGAAATATGGCGCCGGCGCGAACTGACGGCCCTGTTCGTGCGGCGTCATATTGCCAGCCGATACCGGCAGATGGCACTTGGCGGCCTATGGGCTGTGTTGGAACCGCTTGCGCAGCTTATGCTGATGAGCGTCGTCTTCGGCTACCTGCTGCGCATCCATACGAACAATTACCCCTATGCGGTCTACGTCTTTGCCGCCCTGATCCCGTGGCAGCACTTCACCCGCTCCACGATGGCAGTCGCTGGCTCGCTGCAAGAAAACATGGGGCTGATCTCGAAGGTCTATTTTCCCCGTCTAATCTTGCCGGTGGCGGCCCTAATTCGTGAGCTAATCGATAGCGTGATCCAGGTGGGCGTCCTGCTCGCGGTATCTGCCTGGTTTGGCTATTATCCATCGTGGCGGCTGCTGCTATTCGTGTTCCCCACTCTCGTCTTCATCTCACTCGCCGGGGCGGGATTGGGCCTTTGTGTCGCCTCGATCATCGTACGATTTCGTGACATCCGTCCGGCGCTAAGCATCGCGTTGCAGGGTGGCATGTACCTTTCACCGGTACTCTACGCCGCCTCCGTTGTTCCGGAGCGTCTGCAATTCTGGTATCAGATCAATCCGATGTACTGGCCGATTGAGACATTTCGCTGGATGCTTCTCGATCAACCGCTTGTTCTCACGTCGGCTTTGCCGGTGGCCATGGCGCCCGTCCTCGTGCTTATGCTGCTCGGGCTCGTACTGTTCACGCTGAACGAAAGAAAGACCGTCGATGTCCTCTGATCTTGCGATCATTTGCGAGGGAATCGGCAAGCGCTACCTCGTTCCGCACCGCCGCCAGCAAAAGACGAGCTTTTTGGGCGAACTGCGCGATCACCTCAAAGAATACACCGGACTCGCGGGCCGCGACGATGAGGCCGACTATTTCTGGGCGCTGAAAGACATCACCTTCAGCGTCAAGCAGGGCGAGATTATCGGCATCGTCGGTAGCAACGGCTCGGGCAAGAGCACGCTTCTGAAGATCCTGTCCGGCGTAACAGAACCGACGACCGGGCGCGCCATAACGCGTGGACGGATCGGATCGCTTCTTGAGGTCGGAACCGGCTTCCATCCCGACATGACCGGCCGGGAAAACGTGTTCATGGCTGGCGCGCTGCTCGGCCTTTCCCAGGCTGACATCCGCAAGCAGTTCGACGAAATCGTCGACTTCTCCGGCATCGGTCGATTCATCGATGTTCCGGTGAAGCGCTATTCGAGCGGAATGTACGTGCGACTCGCCTTCTCGGTCGCCTCGCTGTTGAGCTCCGACATCCTGATCCTCGACGAGGTATTGGCGGTCGGTGACGGCGCCTTCAAGGAGAAGAGCGAGAAGGCCATCAACCGCATCGCCAATGACGGCCGCACCGTCATTCTCGTTAGCCATTCGATGCATGCCATTCGGCAAATGTGTCAGCGTGCGATCGTGCTGAACAAGGGCGAGATGGTGACGGATACGGGCACCGACAACGCCGTGCGAACCTACCTCAGGCTGATGCACGACGAGACCGAACAGCCGATCGATATACGCACGCTGCCAGCGCGCGTGGACATCTCCAACAAGCAAGACGAAGACTTTCCGCGCCCGTTCAATACGCTGAAATGGGTCGAGATCGCCAATCAGAATGGGCCGACGCGTTCATTCAGGACGGGCGACAAGATGGTCATCCGCATCGGCTACGAAATGCCGAAGCCTGTCGATCCGTGCTATTTCACGATTTTCGTCACGGACGATGTCGGCGAGCGCATCTTCGTTTCCTACAGCTTCCATGACGGCGACCGCATTTCCTTTCCTCCTACCGGCGTCATCGAGTGTGCCATCGACAGCCTGCCGCTGCTCGACGGAACCTTTTCGATCGACATCGACTTCGGACGTGTTTCAGAGACTGACATCCGATACATCGATTTCGTACCGCGTACGATGGAGTTCGCCGTCGAGCAGGGCAATTTCCTCGGCGCACGGCCGCTACTTCGCAATCAGGGGGTCGTTGCACAGCGTACCCGTTGGACCGCAACGAGCAGCAATCAGATCACCACGGATTCGGACGTGCCACGATTGGCACGCGGGGCGAAAAGGTGACATTCTCCTATCCCAGCCTCGCCGAACTCGGCGACGAAGCCTGGGACGATCTTGTCCGATCGTCTCCGGATGGCTGGGTCTTCTCGCTGGCGGGCTGGCAGCGTTTGGTCACCGCCGTTACCGAGTGGGGTTTTATCGAGCGTGGTTTCGGCGTGATGGAGGGAAGCCGCCTTCGAGCGGTGGTGCCTTTCCATTTCCGCCCGGAGCACCGCGTCAGCGGGTCGTCCGGCTGGGGAGGGAGCGGACCGGTGATCGCAGGCAGCCTGACCGGCGCGGCACGCGACGCGATTTTTGCGGCAGCGGTGGCGCGCATGACGGAGCTTGCGAAGGCCGACGGCGCGACGACGCTCGAACTGTCCTGTGCACCCGTCACTACTTCGTCGCTCGCCAATCGCTGGGGGGTGAACCCCTTCGTCTTCCATGGCTTCGAGGACGCGTCGCGGCTGAGCCAGGTGCTTGATCTAAGTTCCGGCGCGGAGGCGCTGTGGGACGCCCTTGCCAAGACCGCCAGGCAAGCGGTGCGCAAGGCGGAAAAAGCCGGATTTCGTGCAGAGCGTGTCGACTGGCGGCAACATCTAGACGCCTACTACGCCTGCCATGTTGAAACCTATACACGTACCGGCGTCTCTCCGCACCCGCGCCGCTATTTTGAAGGGATCGCTGCTCGCACAGCGCCAACCGGCGATTCTGTTCTATTCGTCGCTCTGACACCGCATGGCGAGCCAGTCGCATTTCATAACGATGCGCGCTTCGGTCCTGGCGCAACATATCATACCGGATGTTCACGCACCGCCCTTCGCCGGGAAGGACTAGATTACCTGCTAATGTGGCACGCAATCCTCGATGCCCAACGATCGAACTTGGGCTGGTACGATTGCGGCTGGATATTCCCTGGGGCAACCGACACAAAGCAACAAGGACTGACGCTCTTCAAGACGCGATTTGGCGGTGAAGCACATCGAGCTTTTGCCGCGAAGCGGCAGTTGGAGGGCAAGGTCAGCCTTAGCGCGCCAGAAGTCTCTCAGCCTGCCCGCCCGTCGCACGTCCGGCGATTGGCCACCGATGCGCTACGCGTACTTGGGGTGCGCTTATGATCCCATATGCGAGCATCGTCCGCCGACTCTATGGGGCTGTCAGAGCGACCGCACCTCGTCCAGAGACGCCTCCCGAACCGCTGCCGTTTCACCGGAGCGACTGGTCTGCCGAGCTCGTGGCGCAGCCTACGGCCGAGACGACCCCGGATGCGCGCGCCGCATTCGAAGCGCAGTTTCGAGAAACATACGGGTTGCAACCGGATACCACCGTCGCGCTCGTGGGCAGCGGCCGAACATCGCTCGACCTCGGGCTATCGGTCTTGCGGCAGGCCAGGCCTGGACGCCGAAAGGTAGTTCTGCCGACCTATTGCTGCTCCGCCTTGATCCAGCCGATCGCCGATAACGGGCTTACTGCCGTTTTTATCGATACGACCGAACAACTCATCTCGACCCGCGACCAGTACGTGGAGGCGTTAGGCCCCGATGTCCTCGCGGTCATCGTTGTCAACCTTTGCGGACGCCGTCTGCCGACCGAAGACATGGATGCGATCATTCGCGCCTGCCGTGCGGCCGGCGCTTACGCGATCGAGGACAATTGTCAGGATACGACGCGCCACCACGGCAGCGACGCCTTCGATGCATCCATGTATTCATTTGGCTTTGCAAAGCCGATCCGGGCGACAGCAGGCGGCGCTCTGGCAATACGGGGGCATGGAGAGGTCGCCGCGGCGCAACTCGCAGGATATGCCGACCAACCCGATCACGCACCGGCAACACGTCTACGCTATTACGCGACCCGATATGGATGGCCTAACAACGAGATCGACACCGCAGAATTTTCCGCGGCCCGCGTTGAATTCGGGCGCGTGAAGATGAGCGCCCTGGATATCACTCTGGCGCAAGAAAGCTTGCGCCGCCTCCCCGCCGCGCAGGCGCTCGTCAACTCCCACTCACAAGAGATTTGGCGAGCTATCCAGCAGAATGTTGTGATACGGCCGCGAACGGCCGCGGCGCCGCCCCCTCGCAACACGTTCGTGCGCTGGCCGATAATCCTTCCGAGTCCCGACATAGCCAATCTATTCTGGAGCCATATGAACGCCCTCGGGATCGAACTCGAAGGCATGTACAAGCCGCTGCATCTCACGTACGAGGGCGAAAAGATTGGGAAATTAGCGGTCGCAGAAAGCATCTACACGCGCATATACAACATCCCAAATCGCGCCAATCTCGATCGCGACGCACTTAGTCGCATCATTAGCGCGCTGCGCAGTTTCTCCACGGATCGTCTCGACGCAAGATGACTGATGAAAAGTCGATCAAACAGGCTTTTACGAAGGGGGAGTTCTACAAAGTCGAGACGATTTGCGCTCGACTGAAGGATGAGTCCAAAGAGTATACCGACCGCCTCACGCGCCGGAAGCTCGAGTTAGTGTTGGCTCACTATCGTCCAGGCCTAACAATTGACTTCTGCTGCGCGACCGGAGGGCATCTCTTCGACCTCAAAGATCACATCGACGAGGGCCTTGGCATCGACTTCTCCCAGCCTTTCATCGAGAAGGCCAACCGCGATGCGCACGCTTTGCCCGATAATCGTCTTCATTTTATCGTTGCCGATGGCACCAAATTGCCCCTCCCAACCGGCTGCGCGAGAAACCTGTACTCCTTTTCATCGCTCTATCTTTTTAAGGATGTCTCGTCCGTGCTCGCGGAAATTGCTCGCGTGCTGGGCGTCGGAGGCATCGCCGTTTTGGACGTCTGTAACAAGCGCTCCCTAAACGCCTATTGCGTCGCCCGACTGACCGGTTACCCGCCGAGCTATTTCTTCAAAATCGAAGAAACGATAAGAATGTTGAATCAGTCGGGATTCAAGGTGGTCGAGCATCGCGCTTTCCAGCTATTGCCGCTGTGGACGGACCGACCCCGTTGGCTGTGGCCCCTATTGCATCCAATCTGGAAGCCGATCATGGCCTGTCGTATCGGCGGCCGGATGATTGACGAGTGGCTCTCCAATCTGCCAGGCCTCAAACGCGTCGCGTTCCGACATATGATCGTCTGTGAGAAGCTGCCTTAAAGGAGTGTTAGAATGGGCGTTCAGGATCGCTATCAGACCTTTATGGCCGACCAGCGCCAGTTTTTCGATGAACTGATCACCGAAGATTGGGATAGCTATCGCTCGCAGGTCTGGGATACGATCCGCCTTTACGAGATCAAGAAAATCTTCGCTCGCGTAAAGCCGGCTACAATCCTGGATGTGGGATGCGGCTGCGGCTACCATGACGCCGCGATGGCAAAATACGATTTTGTCCAGCGAGTCGACGCCTTCGATTATTCAGCCAAAAGCGTCGAAAGGGCCGACGAGGCTTATCCGCACCAGAAGGTCCATCGTTTCGTGGCCGATCTGACCACCTTCAAGCCGAGGGAACGATACGATCTTGTCGCCAGCTTTCAGGTCTTCGAGCACCTGGTGGACACACGCGTGTACTTCGACTGCCTTCGGCGCGCGTGCAAGCCCGGCGGGACGGCTGTTATCGTCACTCCTAACCGTACGCGTCTCTCAAACAAGATGCGCAATTGGAAACGCCTGCCGGACGAGTTGTGTGATCCGCAACACTTCCGCGAGTACACGATCCGGGAAATTCATGCCGAGGCCAAGGCCAACGGCTTCGAACCCGCCGGCGGCTTCGGCTACGGACTTTATGGCTGGCCGTGGCTCGAGCGCCTGCCACTTAGCCTGCGTCTAAGGATCGGCACACTTTTTCCGAACGCCGCGCACGGCATTGCCGTCTTTTCACGGGCGCCACGCTGATGCCCTCCAGATTGCTACCCTACGAACCTAGCGAGGAAACCGCGCTCGTCGATTATCTCACGAGACTTTATCGCGGTGTATTCACGCCGGAGGCAATTCGCCGGCATCTGACCGCTCATGTCGGTTTCGATTTCGCCGATTACGCGGTCGCCGTCACGCGCCCCGCCCTCCGCAGTGGCGCGCGCGTGCTCGATCTTGGCTGCGGGTTCGGCTCCTACGTCCTTGCCGCTCGCGAAGCGGGGCTAGATGCGGTCGGCATCGAACTCGCCCCGTTCGAGATCGCTTTCGCCAAGGATCGCCTGCGGCGCCTGCGTCCGCAGGACGACGCCGACGCCGTGTTCCGTGTCGGCGATGCGACTCAACTCGCCGAAGAAGCAGGAGCTTTCGACGCAGTCACGCTCTGGAACGTGCTGGAACATATTGAGGACGCGGCAACTCTGCTCGCGGCCGTGGACGGCCTGCTGAAGCCCGGCGGACAAATCTTCATCGTCTGTCCGAACTACAATGCCGTGCGCGACGAAGCCCATTACCACGTGCCCTGGACGCCGGAGCTGTCGCGCGACCGAGCAGCTGCGAGCGCCTATCTTGCATCGCTCGGCCGAGATCCGACCTATTTCGAAAGCGCGATCTATTGCAGAACATGGACCGAGGTGACTGGCATCCTCACCGGTCTCGGCTACGACCTGCTCGATCTTGCGAGCCGCCGGCCTTTGGCGTTCAGGATCGGCCGCCTTCCCGCCATCCTAAAGGACTGGAAGGGGTTCAAGGCTCTGCGCGATCCTGCGCGCCATTCGGTAGAGCTGGCCGCTGTAAAGCCCGGAGGCGCCGGCGCATGAAGCGGCTTCTTGTCATCATCCCCGATCGCATCACGGAGATTCTCGAAAAGGGCGAGTTTCAACCGTGTTACTACAATCCGGGCGAAGTCTTCGACGAGGTCCACATCCTGATGACCAACGACGATAAGCCGCCGCCCCAGGCGGTGCAGCCGACGGTCGGTCGCGCGAAGTTGGTCTTGCATAACTACCCTGACGACTTATCGCTGGTCGGGCGCCACAATGCGCTCCTCACACCCTTGCGGCTACGACGTTGGGCAAAAGGCGGCGTCGAGATCGCGCGCCGGATCGCGCCGGACATGATCCGGTGCCACGGCGCCGACTGGAACGCCTACCTGGCGGCTCGCATCAATGCCGAACTCGGCATACCCTACGTCGTCTCGTTGCACATCAATCCGGACGAGAACCCGGTGCGCCGTTTCAAGGGACCCAACCTTTCCTCCGATCAGCGTCGAACAAATGCGTTCTATGAGTATCTCGAGAAAGAGAGCCTAAGACGCGCCCGTCTCGTACTGCCGGTCTACAAGCCGATCTTGCCCTATCTCGCGCGCCTCGGAGTAACGCGGGTCGAAGTCTGTTACAACATCCTAGACGGCGGTAACCTGCGTCAGAAGACGAACTACGCACTTTCCGATCCGCCGCATCTGCTCTACGTCGGGCGGCTGTTTGACCTCAAGAATCCCTCCAATATCCTGAGGGCCCTCGTCGATTTACCGGGCGTCCACTACACGATTGTCGGCGACGGACCGCTACGCCCTGAGATGGAAACTCTCGCGCGCGACCTCGGAATTGCCGATCGGGTAAGCTTCCGCCCTGCTGTGGCGAATGCCGAGCTCTGCCGCATGCTGTCGAACTTCGACCTGTTCGTAATCCACACCGAGCACTACGAGATCAGCAAGTCACTGCTCGAGGCGTTGCTCAGCGGCCTGCCGTCGGTGATCAACATCCGCAAAGGGGCTCCCGTGCCGGAACTCCAGAGCGACATCGTGCGGCTGGTTCCCAATTCGGTCGAAGGCTACCGCGATGCGATCAGGACGCTGCTTTCCGACGATACGGCGCGCCAAGCGCTCGGCCGGCGCGCCTTCGAAGAAGCACAAGCGCGCTACGGGCCCTCTGTTACCGAGAGGAAAGTGACCGATATATATCGCTCGATCCTGGAGGAGCGCCTTGACCGGCAATCTTGAACCGCTGCGTTGCCCTGTCTGTCGGGCAGGCCACCTCGATGCCACAGACAGCGACGCGCTGATCTGCCGCGCTTGCGGCTCGCGCCATCTGGTACAGAACCGCGTCGCTTACCTCGTACCGGATGCCGCCGCGCATCAGGAGGCAATCGCCAATGCGCGCGCGGTCAATCCGCTCTGGTATCAGGACGAGCAGCCGGCGGAGGTCGCCAGCCCCTGGCGGCATCACATGAAAAAGCGCAGGCTTTACGTACAGTCGGCCCTGAAGGCGGACCTCGGGCAACGAGGCCTGACCCGCGTACCGCGCCTACTCGACCTCGGCTGCGGTGATGGGAATCATCTGCGTTGGCTTTCCGCCTTTGCCGACGAAGTCTATGGCTGCGACTATAATCCGGTTCGTCTTGCGCGCGCACGCGCGCAACTGCCTGATGCGACCCTATTCATGGCCGATATTCTGGACTTCCCGGCTTTTGACGGCGTGTTCGACATCGTCTTCTTCAATCACGTCATCGAACACATTCCGGACGATCTGAAGGCGCTTCAGACCGTGCGACGCATTCTCAAGCCTGGTGGCCTTCTCGTCCTGGGCACCCCCAACGAAGGCGCTTGGTGGTGGCAACTCGCCTACCGGCGCGATCCCGAAAGCTTGCGCACCACCGATCATGTCCACTTTTACACTGCCGCAACCCTGACCGAGCGCGTGCGCGCCGCTGATCTGTCGGTCGAGGCCGTGCATCACATGGGTTGGGGGCCGCCGGATTGGCGTCTGGATGGACGTATTCGCCGCTACAAGCTGGTGGATGACGCCTTCGAGTGGCTTGGCCGGCTCTTCCTCAAGAGCCAAGCCTCGTCACTTTATGTGCTTGCCCGGGCGTGATTAGCCACCGACGCTCATCCTCAGCCCGTAGGCTTCGAGCGTCGCATCGATCATCCGATCCCGGCTGAAGCGCTGAAGGACGGATTCCGGCAGAGTTTTACGCGCTAGCGCGATGCCGGCCGGATCCTCGAGAACGGATAGCACCGCGCGCACGAACGGCTCTGGGGACTCGCCCGGCACGGCCATCCCCGCCAGCGGATCCCCGGTTACGGCCTCCGGCGCACCGCCGACCGCACTCGTCACCACGCGAACTCCGCTGAGCTGCGCTTCAAGCAAGACGTTGGGAAGACCTTCAACTTTCGACGTCAGCAGGAAGCAGGACATGACGGAAAGCGGAATCGCGACCTCCGTCATCTCTCCTGTGAGAATGAGGCGATCGCCAAGGCCTCGTGCAGCCGCGCGGGCGCGCATCTCCTCCTGCTGCGGTCCACCACCAACGACCAGGAAGCGCACATCTGGCCGCTTTGCAGCGACCCCCTCGGCAATATCTAGCCAGAGCATCGGCCGCTTCTCTGGAATAAGACGATAGACCGAGCCGAGGACGGATGTTCCCTCCGGCAGCCCGTGCTGAGCACGAAAGCGCTGTACGGCCGCAGGATCGGGGGCAGCGTGCTCACTCCGATCAATGGCGTTCGGAATGACGACAATCTGTTCGGGACCGATCCCGATCCAATGCGCATAATCCGCGGCGCCGGCTTGGCTGTTGTTGAGCATCATCACGCGATCGCTGCGCAGCAGTTCGCGATAAGACGGACGCATAAAGGATTTGAGGAACGGAAAATGCACCGGCGAGAGTGAACGCCCACCCAGCACGATCCGCGGCACGCCAACCGCTAAGGCAGCAAGTCCAGCCGTCACGTTCGGCCAATCGAGCCAAATGTGAACGATCTCAGGCCGCTCGCGCACGAACAAATGCGCATACCGCACGATCAGATCGGTAAAGGTATCTGCCCCCGCAACCATCGAATCGACGTCATAACTGAAGCGTTCGACGAACTTCGAGCCAAACAATGGCCGATAGGCTGGAATTGGAATGACCGGGATGCCGTGCGCGGTCAGCTGCGGCAGAAAGAATCCTGCCGGCCCTTCGATATCCGAACTGGCAACCGCGACGTCGACACCGCGGGCGCGCAGGCCTGCAGCGGTGTAGGTCACTTGCCGTTCTGACCCGCCCGCTCCGAGGCTTCCGGTCACCAATACGACTTTGCCGCGCACGGCTCGATCGCCCACGGTTCCGACGGGCGCGTCCTGCCATGAAATGCGCGTCAACGCCTCGCTCCAGCCCTCCTCAGTCGCCTTGGTCGTATCGGCGATAATAGGGGCGAGTGGTTGCGGGTCGAATGCTCTCCAACCCAACCGCGGCATGGTCACACCGAAGACGCGATCGAGGACGATCTCGGTCACCCGAAACGCGAAACAGGTCGGCAAGGTCTTGAAACTGAATCCGCCGCCATGGAACGAAAAGAAACCCACATGGCGCACACCGTACCGAAAAAGGTCGCGGATCAACTGCACGGTCAGGTGTGGCGGACGTCCGAGACCCGCAATCGCACGGGCGGGTCGCTCCGGCAATTTGATTTCGTTCGTATCCGACGCAAACCACCCCACTCGGCCGGGGTGGCGTCGGGCGAGATCGTCGTCGCGTTCCGGCGTGATAACGCCCGAGACGCCATCGAGCGCGAGAATGTCATCGCACGCATCGCCAAATTTGACGATCACATAAAGGCCACCAATGGCTCGCGCTCCCGCGGAGATTTCAGCGGCAAACGACTCTGTATCGGCGGACATGGATGGATTAGGAATTGAGCGCACGGCGTTCGAGACTCTCGACTGCACGAAGAGCTGCCTGACCGTCCCACCGGTCGATCATCGGACGGACGGGACGCGACGACAGCGCCGCCTCGCTGGCCGTGAGGAGAGAGGAGATATCAACGAGACGGTTCGTACCCTGGCTGATCGTGATCGGCCGCTCTGTGTTTGGCCGCAAGGTCAGGCAGGGAATTCCAAGAAAGCTCGTCTCCTCCTGTACCCCGCCGGAATCGGTCACTACAAGCGTCGCGCGTCGCACGAGGCTCATAAATTCCATGTACCGCAGAGGCTCCAGCAGCTTTATCGTCGGCTGGTCCAGCGCGGCAAGGAGACCGAACGCCTCCAGTCTACCGCGCGTCCGCGGATGAACGGGGAAGACAATATCGGCTGTTTTGGCCAAACGCGCCAGCGCCGATACGACGGCGGCCAACGTGTCTCGATCATCCACATTCCCCGGCCGGTGCAGCGTGACAACAATGTAAGATCGATTTGTGAGGCCAAGTCGTCCAGCCATGTCCAGCGCCTCGATTGCCTCCTCGAGCATCACGAAGCTGTCGATCATCACATTGCCGATCCGGTCGATTCGATCCGGCGCCACGCCTTCGCGTATGAGATTTTCGTCCGCATCGGGCGACGGCGTCCAGAATACGTCGGTGATCGCATCGGTCGCGAGCCTATTAATTTCCTCGGGCAGCGTGCGGTCGAAGTTCCGCAATCCCGCTTCCAGATGGATGATCGGAAGCTCTGCTTTCTTGGCGACTATGGCCGCCGCAAGAGTCGAATTTACATCGCCTACCACCACAACCCAATCAGGCCGCTGCGAGAGGACTAGCGTCTCGTACGCGACCATAATCGAAGCTGTTTGGGCGCCATGTGTGTCGCCGCGCGCGCCGAGATGAATGTCCGGAGCCGGAAGCGCAAGGTCGGTGAAGAAATCGTCCGACATATTGGACGAATAATGCTGGCCGGTATGGACAATAATGGGGGCAAAGGCCGGGTGCCCCTTAAGCGCGTGCCAAAGCGGCGCGATCTTCATGAAGTTCGGCCGCGCTCCTGCGACAAGATGGATCTTCTTCATGATTGCGCCCGCTCACGCGCGGCATTCAGCACGCCTTCGAATTTTTCGGCAACCTGGTTGACCTCGAATACGCGAACGGCATCCGCGTTGATCGGGCTCAGACCGGCGCCAGCCTCGTGGGTCTCGATCAACCGCATCAGCGCCGCCTCGATTCCTGCCCTGTCCGCCGGATCGACGGACAAGTGACCTATTCGACGCAGCACATCGGCCGTGGCACCGCGCGGTGGGGTCAAGCCAATGATCGGTTTGTTCGTCATGAGATAGTCTGCGATCTTGCTCGGCAGGAACACGTTGACCTCCGCGGTGGCGTCGACGAGGAGGAGTGCGTCCGCTTCCGTCATCAGCGCCAGACTCTGTATATACGTTACAGGCCCGTGGAATGTGACGAAACGTGACAATCCGAGCTCCTTCGCACGAGCAATCGTCGTGCTCGGAATGTGACCGTGGAAGGACAGCTCAATTCGGCCCCGCAAGGCACCCGAACGGTCGAGGGCCGCGAGAGCTTCGAAGAGCGGCAACGGCTCCCGGCGCCCCGCGTAGATATTGCCCGTGTAGACGATCCGCAGCGCCCGGCCGCCGCGGCCTTCAGCCGGCGACCGCGCCACTCGATCAACCAGCGATCGATCGAAGCTGTGCGGCACAATATGAACCTTGTCCTGCCAACCGGCGGGGTACTTGCGCATAACCAAGTCTGCGGTTTCTGTCGTCACGAAGATCACGGCATCCGCCCTTTCGACGACCACCCGCTCCTGTTCGCGCCATATCGCCAGCCGCGCAGCTTGGCTCGGATCCTTTGCATCATAGTAAAGGCTATCCACCCACGGATCACTGAAATGCGCAATCCAGGGCTGTTCAGGCCGGCTCCGTTTGACCTTCAAACCCACGGCATGGTCGATCCAGGGCTGCGCAAAACTGATGAAGACGTCTTCTCTTGAAGCAAGTTCGCGTAGCGCGGCGAGGGAGACGCGCTCAACCCAATTCGCGTCGTCGACGTCTTTGACGCCGTGCAGAAGCCGGTAGAGCCGTTTTGTGAAAGGGCTCGGAGCCCGGGCCTCTCGATACTCCACCTCGATCTGCTTATAGCGGCCTTCATAATGCGCCGCGAGGATGCGATCGCGAGGAATGGTCGGATCGTTGGAGTCGACCGGCGCGGTCAGAACGGTCGATGACCAGCCGCGCCGCTCGAGCGCGACCAACAAACGGGAGATTTGAATCGAACGCGGCAGGACGATCGGCGGTAGCGTCCACGAGACGGCGACGATACGTTTGCTCACAGCCAATGCCGCATCCAAAGTTCGAGGATCATTGCGTTCCATAGACGATGTCGCGTATCGCTCTTGGCATCACCCGCCGTTCCGCAGGCAACTAGATCCTGAAGCTGGCCGTTATCGCACCATGCACGCAACTTAGTGCGCTCCGAAACGAGCAGATCGTGCGCAAACCCTTTTAGCGTCCCGCTGAGCCAGCCATATACCGGGACCGGGAAACCCATTTTGGATCGGGTGATAATAGCTTCTGGGACGCCGCTCGATTTGGCGACCGCCCGGAGAATGCGCTTTGTCTCGTAGGTCCCATCGGATCCACGGCCGACGCGAAGGTGATCAGGCAACCGTGCAGCCGCCTCGACAACCCGGTAGTCAAGAAATGGCGTACGCAATTCGACCGACGTTGCCATCGACATCTTGTCGGCTTTCATCAAGAGGTCTTCGACAAGCCAATCCTGCGAATACAGATAGAGAGCCTGCGCGAGCGGCGACGCCTTACCAAAACGCGCAAGCGCGCTACGCAGTCCATCGAGGCTATCAGGATGGTCGACGCCGGGGCGCAACAGACAGCGCTTCTCCTCCGAGGTCAAGTAGTCGGTCATCGTCAGCGGCACGCGCGCCGCTCGCAAATCGAGCAGACCGGGATCGACCGGTGGGCTTTTGCGACCCAGCCAACTGAGCATTGAAGCGGGTCGCTTCGCCGCTGCCTCGTCCCACCGTATTGCCCATTGGTCGAAAGAATAGCCACCCAGAATCTCGTCCGCCCCCTCACCCGACAACACAACCGTCACGGTCTCTCGCGCGAGCCGGCAGACAAAGTACAGTGGGATGGATGCAAGGTCCGCGAGCGGCTCGTCCGTGTAGTGTACAAAGTCAGGCAGGAAGTCGACGAAATCCTTCTCACCGATGACGATTTCGTGATGGTCGGTATCGAAGGCCGCCGCCGCTAGGCGTGCGAAGCGACGTTCATCGATGTCAACAGCGCCGTCGAACGCTACAGAGAAGGTCTTGATGCGCGGCCCGCCTCTCGCCGCCTTCGCGGCCACCACGCTCGAATCGAGGCCACCACTAAGCAGAATGCCGATCGGTACATCCGCCAACATACGTAGGCGCGTCGCATCGGTAATAAGACCGTCGAAAGCCTCAATCGCGCGTGCATCCGAGAGCGGCCTGCCATCAGGTCGCGGTATGTCCCACCAGCGTTTCACTTTGGGTTGTGCATCACCCATCGCGATCGTCAGGTGGTGCGCGGCAGGCAACTTGAATATGCCCTGCCACATCGTGTGCGGCGGCGGCACGTAGCGGAATGTGAGATAGTCCCAAATCGCGCGATCATTGATCGGCGGCCGCTCGGCCATTCCAGCCAAGATCGCCTTGATCTCTGAGCCGAAGATGAGCCGCTTTCCGTCCCACGCGTAATAGAGCGGCTTTACACCCATCCGATCGCGAATTAGACGTAGAATGCGTTGCCGACCGTCCCAGATCGCAATCGCAAACATGCCATTGAGGCGATTGAGGCCTGTCAGTCCGTCCCGCTCGTAAATTCGTAGGACAACCTCAGTATCCGAGCGGGTGCGAAAATGGACCCCCTGAGACGAGAGCTCCGCACGCAGAGCTTCGTGATTGAAAATCTCGCCATTAAAGACGAGCTCGATCACGCCATCTTCGCTCGCCATCGGCTGGTGGCCGCCGGCAACGTCGACGACAGCGAGACGGCGCATACCGAGTGCCACGACTGGGTGCACCGCATAGCCATCGTCATCGGGACCGCGGTGACGGATCGTGTCGCACATCCGTCTCAGACGCGCGGTATCCGCCTCCCCGCCCGACGCATCAGGATCGAACCAGCCCGCGATGCCACACATTGGCTGGGCTCAAGCCGCGGCGGCGGCGCGCGCCAGCCGAGCCGCATCGCGCCCGTAGACAGAACCAACTCCTGCCGCGACGAGATGGCGCATGGCGCGTTCGAATGGGGCCTGACCGGCGACATGGGATGGATCTGCGTACCAGGTCAGTAGTACAGGAGCTTCTGCAGCGACGATGCGATCGACGGTCTCGCACATCAGCTCCGCGTATTGCTCGCCGAGAGCGTATTGTCTCCGGTCGGTAAGGTAAGTCCAGGAATCGAGCACACAGGTCGGCGCTGCCGTCGAGCCGAATGTGGGCAGCTCGATGAGCCCAGCGACGTCAACGGTGGAGCCATGTTCGAGGCCGTAAGCCGGCAAGGTGGTCGAGCAATAGGTGTAGCCGAGCTTGCGGGCCGTCCCCCACACCAGATCTAGCTGCGAGGGCTCAGAGAACAGCCCGAAATGCGGCGCGCGGAAACCCGTCGGCGCGGCCGCGAGAACACGACGGATTGCGGCGTCTCCGTTCGCTATGTCGGTGGACACTGCCTCTGGCGCCATCTCGTGATACCAAGTGACACTGACGTACCGATCACCCTCCCAGGCCGTATGCGGCAAGTATCCGTGGTTCATGAACTCGTCACCGCTTGCGGCGATCGCCTGATAGGTCCTCGCCCCCTTTTCGATCTGGACACCTGGCACCGCCCAAGTGGCCTTGATGCCTAGCGCATCAAGGAAGCGTTTCACCTCTAGCGCTGCATCGAAGTCGAGATCCGTGTCGCAATCGAAAGAGAGAAACAACGTCGGGCGCTGCAGTCCGGCCGCTCGCCCCCCTGCGATCAATGTTTGGAATGGCGCGAGGGGATCGGCAGGCTCTGGCGGCGCCTCCGGCCGTGCGGTCGTCCGTCCTGCTAGATAGCGTGCGACCGCACCGGGGTGAACCGCACGCGCGGCGCGACGCACCCAGCGAACCATCAATGTCTGCCCTTGAGCCGCCATCAACGCTTCGCTCCGGTGATCCATAGGCTCCAGCCCGCGCGGCGAGCCAGTGCCTTCCGCCACGAAAGCGGCAGGCGCCTGCCAAGATTGGGCAGCCAAGTATTCAGGATCTCGGGCACGTCCGTGCCGAACACTTTGACTGAAACGTCAGCAAACTGCGGAACAAGGTCGCGGTACACTTCGCGGCGCGTGACCGGCCAAGTGTGAGGATTACCCTCCTCCCTGGCCCCGTCGGAGTAGCGGCTCGCGAGTTCAAGGTCATCGAGGAAACGGCTCTCCAAGTTGACAAAACCTTCCTGCCACCAAATGGAGAACCGATGCAGGAAAGAGTGCCTATGATAAAGCATCAGGCCGAATGTGCCGCCAGGCTTGAGCACGCGATACAATTCCGCAAGCGCCTTACGCGTGCCCGGAGTGTGGTGTAGGACGCCCCAGGAATAGACATAGTCGAAGGTATTGTCGTCGAACGGAAGCGCTTCCCCGTCGCTCTCGCGTATGTCCCCCGTGAGCCCGAAACGCTCGAATCGGGTGCGAGTCTGGCGGACAGCGGTAGGATTTAGATCGACCGCCGTGACAAGCGCGCCGCGCTTTGCCCAGTTCATCACCATGCAGCCCATGCCGCAGCCGATCTCAAGGACTTTCTTTCCGACCATGCGGTCGTAATCGAAGATCTTCGAGAACGCTCCGCGCTCGTCGTGTAATGGCGTATTCCAGCCGTAGAAACGCTGATCGGCAAGTTCAAAGAAGCGGACACCTCCGATCTCGACGGTCTCTACTGTGCCGTCCGGCAACACGTACTCTGTCTGACCATGGGTCTCGCCATAGGTCATCGGAGCATCCGCCCACCACCGGCGAATCTCCGATTTGATATCCGCCGGCTTCGCCGCGGGCGTTTCTGATCCGATGGTCATGTTCACGTGCGGCCCGCCAACTTGTCCCGAAGAGCGAGCATAGCCGAAATCGGGATGACCACGAGGCCCGCCAACAATTCCAGAAGCCGTGTATTCGCGAGAAGGCGTCGCAGGGCGAGAGCCCGGCGCGCCTCACGATCCAGCGCGAAGAAACGCCGCCGGCCATTCACCACGAAGACGCTGCGCCCATCCCGGAGGAGCGCCCCTTCGAGTTCACCCCAGCTTAGGCCGAGCGGATCGGGGTAGATCAAAATCACGGTCCGTGCCGGCGGAAGTCGGCTCGGGTCTTCCGCCCCAAGATCACATCGCGTCACCTCCATGCCGGACCCCACCGCCGGCTGCGCTGCCTCGCCGAGCGCAAGGTCGAGCACCACCCGCGGGCCGGTGCAGCGGGCAAGCACGGTTTCCGCGAGCTGCCTCAAATAAGCGGCGTCGCGCGGGTTAGCGGCAAAATCGCGCCACATGGCGACGTAGTCGCGCAACCGTTTGAGCGTCAGAATAGCCAACAGCGCGCCAAGTCTGCCGAAATGCCGAGTGTGTCGCTTTCGTGCGGCGCCGCGATAGGAGCAGACAAGAATAAGCGCATCGCCGAACTGGGCGGGCACGGTATTCATGCGCTCGTTCAGAGCGACAAGTGGCAAACGGCTAACTCCGCATGAGGGCAAAGGCCTCGCCGTCAGACGGCAGGCCGGGCCATGATGATCGGGCGGCGCCGCCGCATGGCCAGCGCACGACAGGCTCTTTAAACCGATCTTTCCGGCGGGCGCAACATCGCCCCCGGGGGCTCACTTTCCGGTGCCACGGAAACTGGCATGTCGCGCCGCCAGGGCCGCTACCGTCCGCGCCGCAAGCCGGTCAGGACCAAAATCGGCGACCCGCATCCGGGCGCGCGTCGCCATGATTTTCCGTGCCTCGGTGACCGCTAGCAGGGCAGCACCTAGCGCCGCGGGGTCGCTCGGAGGAACGCATTGTCCAGCATCGCCGACAAGTTCTGCCGCATTACCGACATCGGTCGCCACCGTCGGCACGCCGCTGGCCAGAGCCTCGGCGATAACGTTGCTGAAACCCTCCCCCCAGGCCGATGACGAGCAGAACACGTCAAAGCCCGGATACGCGTCGGCAATATCCGAGACCGGCCCAACGATCGTCAGGCGCTTTCCCAAACCTTCCGCAATAGCCCGGCGCCGAAGAGCCTCGCGGGCATCGTCCGATCCGACCGCCACCGCGACTCCATGAATGTCCGCCCTGCGTCCCGCCGCATGCGCGAGGCCGGCAAAGAAGGTTGCGTGATCCTTCATCGGATCGATCCTCGCGACATGACCGATAACGGTTTGCGTTTCGTCGATAGCCCAGAGCCGCCGCATCGTCGCGCGCCGCTCCGCCCAAAGCCCACCCGACGCGGTGAAGCGCGAGAGATCGATACCGTTCTCGATAACAAGCGCTTTGCCGGCGGTCACGCCCCGATCGAGCAGTGTTTTGAGCCCAGCCTTGGAGTTTGTGATCAGGAGGTCAGCCAGCGGGGCCAGGTGACGTTCGATTTGGGCAGCCAGACGCCATTTGAGGGGATACACCTCCATTTGCATGTCGGAGGCTCGCACTCCCCAAGCAATCAGGGGCCGGGGCACGACAAGCCTCGCCGTCAACGCCGCAATATTACCGACCGTCAAATAGCCGTGGACCACATCCGGCCGCCAACGCGCAACAAGACGACGTAGGCTCACCATCTTCTCCAATGGCCCTCGGCCCGCGAGCGCCTGGAGCTGGATACCAGCTGCCGCCGGATCAGCCTCCATAGCCGAACCGCGTCGGAAGACCGCGACGCTGACCTCATATCCCGCTCGCATCAGCGCGCGCGCGAGCACAAGAAGCTGCCGCTCGGCGCCACCGAGGCTCAATTCGCTGATGACGAACAGAATCCGCACCGGCACGCCCTAGCCTATTGCCGAAAGCACCGCAATGTCGTAAGGGCGCCACCGCGCTCGATGAGCTCGGACCCTGGCCACGCCGTTTTTTTACATACCATCCGAGCGAGCCCACATCCCACAGATGCCCTCTTTACTAAATATCGCCGAATGCGGGAACCTGACCGGCGATAGGGCACTGGCTTCGAATCGAAACGCGACGCCGCATCTCCACAAAATTCTGTTGGACATTCCTCGACGCACCGCCCGGTCGCCTTTGCTTGATGGGCTGTGCATAAGCCATCATAAGCATTGCACGTTTCACCGTGCGCGTGGCCGGCTGCTTATGTTCACGGGCTGATGCCAACACAGGGAGGAAAGATGAACTGCTCCGGCACCGGCCGACAGATCGCGAAGCGTACAAGTGCCGCCGGGACGGCGCAGCGCATGGTCACACGAAGCTTGGCGCTAGCCATTCGCATCGGACGGTGCATCGTGCCGCGCTCTTTGCGTCCACGCCTTGCCTGGATCATCCACACGGTCGAGCGGCTGACAGTGCCCTCGATGCAGACGATTTTCATCGAGCGCCCAGTCTCCCTGGCGAGTATATCGCCCCTTGCTGCCGCCGAGACGTTCACCGGCCCCCCCTTGCTCGTCAATAATGCGCTCGCTTGGGGCGGAGTCGAGCGCCAGATTGTCTATACCCTGCTCGGCCTTGGCAAGCGTCTCCAACGGGCGCCGGGACTTTTGTGCTTAAGGCTCGGTACGGAACCCAGCTACGATTTTTATAAATCCGCCCTCGTATCGTACAAAGGCTTGGTGCGTAATGTCATCGACGTCGATGCCGCACAGGCGCAGCTTGCGGCCGAATTAACGCCGCAGCAGCAAGATCAAATCGAGGGATGTATCGGCTGGTTGCCGAAAGACGTGCACGGCGAGATCATACGCTTCCTTGCCGACATCCTGCGGCTAAAGCCTGCCGTGGTTCACGCTTGGCAGGATTCGATTTCTATCACCGCCGGCTACGCAGCCAAGATTGCCGGTGTCCCTCGAGTCATCGTCGCAGGCCGCAATGTCGCGCCAATTCATTTCTCGTACCACCGCGAGCATATGCGATTGGCTTATACCGACCTCGCCGGCTGCGATCACGTCGTGCTTCTCAATAACAGCGCCGCAGGAGCGCGTTCCTATGCGAAATGGCTGGGCGTGCCGAAGTCTCGTTTCCTAATTTTACGCAACGGCATCGACGTCAACGAAATTGCGCGGCCAGCGGCGGCGGCAACCGCCGAACTTCGTGGCAAGCTCGGGATACCGCCCGAAGCACCCATCGTCGGTTCGATCTTCCGCTTCTACAGCGAAAAACGGCCCCTTCTCTGGGTCGAAGTCGCGCGAGAGATCGCTCGCCATCGTAGCGACGTCCATTTCGTCGTATTCGGAACCGGACCGCTCGTGGAACAATGCCGTCGACGCGCACACCGGTTCGGCTTTGCCAACCGCCTGCACTTCCCGGGCACGATCGCCAACAGTGCACTCGGCATGAGTCTGTTCGATGTGTTCGTCCTGACGTCTCAATTCGAGGGCACCCCTAACGTCGTTCTGGAGGCAAGCCTTCTCGGTATTCCCGTAATCGCTGCAGACAGCGGGGGGACCGCGGAAACAATCGAGCCTGACGTTAGCGGATTTGTCGTCGGCTCCGATCAGCCGGCGGAATTTGCCCGTCACGCGTTGAGGGCGCTGACGGACAAGAGCTTCCGGCATCGCGTTGCCGAAAAAGCTCCTGCATTTATCTTAGAGCGCTTCGGACTCGATCGCATGATCGAAGAAACGTCGCAGCTTTATGAAGGTGAGACAGCCCCCTCATCTCGCGGCGCTCGTTGATCGACTGCGTCCCGCACATCCGACTGCGGACTTGGGCGGGAGCTCGGACAACCTTATATCACGCGAATGGCGCTGCTTTCGTCGCAGCCATCGCTGTACCTAAGCCTTCCTCGCCCGGCCGACGCCCTCATAGGCGAAGCCGTGACGCGCCGCTTCTTCCGGACGGTAGACGTTGCGCAGGTCGACGAGGACCGGGCGCTCCATCACGGTCTTGAGGCGCGCGAAATCGAGCGCGCGGAATTGCTCCCATTCGGTGACGATTACCAGCGCCGAGGCGTCCGCCGCGCAGTCATAGGCGTCCTTGCAGAAAGCGACGTTCGAGACATAGGCCTTCGCCTGCTCCATGCCCTCGGGATCGTAGGCCCGCACCTTGGCGCCCATGTCCTGCAACGCCGTGATGATCGGAATCGACGGCGCTTCGCGCATGTCGTCGGTGTTCGGCTTGAAGGTGAGACCGAGCACGGCCACGGTCTTGCCGCGCACCTCGCCGTTGAGCGCGACCGAGACCTTGCGGGCCATCGCCCGCTTGCGCGCGTCGTTGACGGAAACCACCGCCTCGATAATGCGCAGCGGCGCCTCGTTGTCCTGGCCGGTCTTCAGCAGCGCCAGTGTGTCCTTGGGAAAGCACGAGCCGCCATAACCCGGACCGGCATGCAGGAACTTGGAGCCGATGCGGTTGTCGAGACCGATGCCGCGCGCGATCTCCTGCACGTCGGCGCCGACCTTCTCGGCGAGATCGGCGATCTCGTTGATGAAGGTGATCTTGGTCGCGAGGAAGGCGTTGGCGGCGTATTTGATCAACTCCGCCGTGCGCCGTTCGGTGAACAGGATCGGCGAGCGGTTGAGATAAAGCGGGCGGTACAGGTCGTTCATCACCTCGCGCGCGCGCGCATTGCCGGTGCCGACGACGATGCGGTCGGGATG
>Ga0164243_10002141_pt1 | contig 33054 bp, 28 predicted proteins | sample OricompcompostOP_FD_108781 | JGI IMG/M metagenome (GOLD analysis project Ga0164243, IMG submission 108781) | Organic Plus compost microbial communities from Emeryville, California, USA - Original compost - Organic plus compost (OP) | ecosystem: Engineered > Solid waste > Mixed feedstock >... | reverse complement strand
GCGATCCCGCAAAGTGTTTTCATCGGGTTCATTTCGGCTATCATCTCTAACATGGTGGTTCATTGGAAATCGAAATCAACTATCGACGATACCTTGGATGTATTCCCTTGTCACGGTGTAGGTGGTATGGTAGGTATGTTGTTGACAGGTGTGTTTGCAACGACAACTATCAATGCGGCAGGAAGCGATGGCTTGTTGTATGGCAATCCGAAATTATTCCTGACACAATTGACGGGAATGGTTATCGTGGTAGCTTACAGTTTCGCGGTATCCTATGCAATATTCAAGCTTATTGACATGATACACCCACTTCGTGTTTCCGAGGAAGAAGAAGATTTGGGCTTGGATGTATCGCAACACAACGAAAATTACCATGCCCAGATCATGTCTGTTAGCGGTAATGGCACATTAAAAGAGGAAGATGAATTACTCCCGCAATAATAGCCAGTTTTAAAAATTCAAGACAACCGTTGCGGCGCCTTGTCGTGGTGCGCTGCGGCGGTTGTTGCCAAAAAGATTTTTTTACAATTAGTTCTTTACATACGGAGTTTAGTCAAGTTCCACCCATCATCATCATTAGCACCTTAACATTTGCAGCAGTTTTCCACCCCATTTTATCAACCAAAATTAATGCTAATGAAAAAAGGATTATTACTGGTGTTGGCCCTGGTCGTTGCTTGTGCCACCTACGCGCAAGACAGTTTGAGATTACTTCCCGAAGGATTGAAATTGAGCGGTTCAGCGGATGTATATTATAAATACAATTTCAATAAAAACGTCTCAGACAACAAAACGAGTTTCACCAATTCCCATAATTCTTTCGAGTTGGGAATGATATCGCTCAAGTTAGAGCATAATTACAAGAATGTAGGATTTGTTGCAGATGTAGGTTTCGGCAAAAGAGCCGCAGAATTTTCATATAATGATGCAGGTACTAGCGAGTTAGCTATTAAGCAATTGAATGTATCGTATGCCCCTGCTGATTTCTTAAAATTTACGATCGGAAGCTGGACGACGCACGTTGGATACGAGCTAGTCGATGCTTATCTGAATAGGAATTATAGCATGAGTTACATGTTTTCCTATGGACCCTTTTTCCATACCGGCGTGAAGGCCGATTTATCATTGGGATCTAATTTCTCTGCCATGTTAGGGGTATTCGATCCTACCGATTTTAAATCGGCTTCCTTCACCAACAAGAAGTACATCGGGGCGCAATTGGCTTTTATCAAGGAAGTTTCTCCCGTGAAAGCATACCTGAACTACATCGGTGGTGAAGATACTTTCAACGTACGGAATGACCAGTTGGATGCGGTAATCACATATACCGTAAATACGAAATTCAATATTGGCTATAACGGTACCTATAGTACATATAGCGACGCAGGTTCCGGCAACTGGTATGGTTCTGCATTATATTTTAATTATGACCCCACGGAGCATTTCGGACTAACGTTAAGAACCGAATATTTCTCTGATAAAGACAATTTAAAAGTCTTCACTAGCACTGAGGAACTCGCTAATGGTGGTGATGTGTGGAGCTTTACGCTCTCCGGAAATTATAAAGTCGGTGGTTTGACCATCATCCCGGAAGTACGATTAGATCATGCTTCGGAGATGATATTTACGAAAGGGGATTCACCGAAGAGTAATACGGCCAATGTTTTAGTAGCAGCCGTTTACCATTTTTAGAATCGGTTTAAATTTTTGGCTCATATAAGAAAGGTTTAACTACTAACCGAATTATGTAACAGGTGTGCGATCTTTTATCGCACACTTTTTTTTGCTGTGATAATCAATTATTTTTGTTATCATAATAATTGATCATGTTACTAGCTTCCTCTATAAAATTCTTAAAGGACATTAAGAAAAACAATAACAAACCTTGGTTCGATTCACACAAAGATGCTTACATCGCCGCCAAGGAAGATTTCGATAACCTTGTATTGCAATTAATCCAGGGCTTGGGTAAGATCGATACGGACTTGGGCAACTTAGTTGCGAAAGATTGTACGTTCCGCATTTATAAAGATGTGCGTTTCTCGAAAGATAAGATTCCGTACAAAACTAATATGGGCGCCTATTTTTCTAAAGGAGGTAAGAAGTCCGCCTATGCAGGATATTATTTCCAGTTTGAACCCGGCGGCAATAGTTTTTTAGCGGGGGGCCTCTGGATGCCGGAAGCGCCCGTGTTGAAAAAGGTACGTCAAGAGATCGATTATAATTTCGAGGAATTTCAAAAGATCGTAGGCAACAAATCATTCATCAAGCAATTCGGAACCGTGTCCGGTGATGCTTTAAAGAATGCTCCGCAAGGTTATTCGATGGATAACCCTGCTATAGAATACTTGAAACTGAAAAGTTTTATTGCATCCTGCCAGGTGCCAGATACAATGCTCACACAGCCTACTCTCGCCAGGGAGTTGCTGAAGACTTTCGCGGCAATGCAAAGCTTTGTTGACTTCTTAAATACCGCTTTAGATTAACTTGATCCCGGGAATAATATCATGGTAAATCACTTCGAGAGCTTTTGGGGGCTATACGGAGATTTGCTGCTAGTTGCCGGGAGGAAGCAAAATTTCTTGCTACCGACAACTAGGTTTTTTATTTCACAGGATAACGTTCATGGATAAATGAAGAGGAGTTTGTGCTGATGCTTTAATCCTTGTTCACCATCCGAAAGGTGCATGTGTGCAATACTTACTCGTAATTAGTTTTTGTGAATTAGAAATTCGAAAGGTCTTGTCTTGCGATTTTTTAATAGGTTTTCTTTGTCTAGCCTGTTTTGTGCAAAACGCTGGTTGTAAACATTGGCCACCTCGATGATGGGCATAATTCCGTCTAAAGTGTCTTTCTGATCCACGATCGTCATGATCCTGGATACTTGTGACGAAAAATTAGTGCTCCATTCTTCAGTAAACTTATGCATGAGCAAAAGTTCGCGATTGGTGTTGGTTTTCATAGGAAAAAAGGGACTTTAGTAATTATTAAATGATTTTCAAAACATCCAATAAAATAACTAATAGGATATAGGACTGTCAATCAAAATTCAATTTATTCTGGCACATTTCAATACTACTTCCGTGTAATTTTTTAACCCAAATATGTTGATTTATTATAAATTGAATCAACATGCTATCAGTAAGCGCTAATTCGGCTTTCCCTCTTTTTTTCGTTTAGGCATAATCGTTACAATAAAAACGCGGATAGTGAATTTACGGTAAATTCTTTACAAATGCAATAAAAAGTTAAAATTTAGCGTCCTTTTTCGTGTGCCCGGTGGCGTTAGTCCGATAACTTACGTCACCGCTTTTCCATCCCCGACAATTCCAGCTCTCCATAATTATTGTAAATCAATTGGTAATCTTAGGCATTTGCCCAGCATAGGCATGGTTTAGTTGCAATCTTTCGGAAATATATACCCGGTAATGGCCGGAAAACATATGCTCCTGTTGTTGCAATATTAACGCAGAAATCGATAACCTGTACGTTTTATTGTAAATAGTATGCCCTTTTTTTAAAAAATGATAAGAATTAACTATGTCAACGGATTTAAAGTCACCGGTTTAAGGATGACACGGATCGGGGTATTTTTCGTGTAAGCGTTTGGTTTAGAGCGGATACTGATTTATCTGGCTAAAAAATATGGCCCCGCTGTTGGCGGGACCATACCTGTTTTGTTGAAATATTAATTTTGAATGAATTGTATTATAACCATTGCTTTGCCAGCAAGTATTCCGCGATTTGTACGGCATTGGTAGCGGCGCCTTTGCGGAGGTTGTCAGCAACGATCCACATGTTTACCGTTTTTTCTTGGGTTTCATCGCGGCGGATTCTTCCCACGAAAACTTCGTCTTTATCGTGAGCATCTTTCGGCATCGGGTAAGCTGCTTTTGCCGGCTCATCTACTAAGATAATGCCGGGTGTTGCGCTTAAAATATTACGCAGCGCCGCATCATCATACTCTTGCTCAAATTCGATATTTACCGATTCGCTATGACCGCCCATTACCGGTATACGTACAGTTGTTGCCGTTACCTTCACGCTATCATCTCTCAATATTTTCTTGGTTTCATTCACCATCTTCATCTCTTCCTTCGTGTAACCGTTGTCCATGAAAACATCGATTTGGGGGATAACGTTCAAATCGATTTCATAGGCGTATGCTTTCTCCCCGCTAATACCTTGCCTTTCGTTCATCATTTGGGTCACCGCTTTTACACCGGTACCGGTAACGGACTGGTATGTTGAAACTACCACGCGCTTGATCTTGTATTTGTCATGCAAAGGTTTCAATACCAATACCATTTGAATGGTAGAACAGTTAGGATTGGCAATAATTTTGTCTTCGGGTGTTAAAGCGTCGCCATTAACTTCCGGTACTACCAGTTTTTTGCTTGGATCCATACGCCAAGCGGAGGAATTGTCGATAACGGTGATGCCTGCGGCAGCAAACTTAGGAGCCCATTCTAGGGATGTACTACCCCCTGCGGAGAAAATAGCTACATTGGGCTTCATGGAGATAGCCGTATCTGCATCCACCACCTTATACGCCTTGCCCTTAAATGTTACTTCCTTGCCTACGCTCTTGGCAGAGGCTACAGGAATCAAGTCAGTAACAGGGAAGTTTCTTTCCTCGAGTACTTGTAACATTTTTGAGCCTACCAGCCCGGTGGCTCCAACTACGGCTACTTTCATTTTAATTTTATTGAATGTTTTAAGGAGTTCAAAATTAATACAACAAACTGGCTTTTACACTACCCCGGGCTAAACGAGCTAAATTTTTTTTATCTTCATATAAACCCAGTTGAATATGAAACCGACCATTGTTTGTTGCCTGCTACTATGGCCAATGATAGCCTGTAGCCAGTATTTGCTTTCTTTTGATGATCCGGGTAATCCAAGCCGTTTCCCGGAAGGCGATACGAATTTTATTGTGCGGGATGGCAAATTGCAGTCGGCCTGCCTCCTGCCCAACACGCGTTTTTACTGTTCTTTTGCCAGCCCGGTAACGGGATCCGCTTATTGGGAATTGTCTTTTCAATTGAAATTCAATCCTTCCGGCGCTAATTACGTGGATTGGTATATCAACGCCACCGATACGGTGCTCCCATCTTCTACCACTGCTGCATACTTTGTTAGGATGGGTGGTACGAAGGATGAATGTTCCTTTTACCGCCAGTTTCCGGGCGCTGAACCGGAATTGCTAATAGACGGGCGGGATGGACGTTTCAATAAATCTGATAATACCGGGAAGCTGCGACTTTTATTGGATGATGAACACCGTTGGTACCTGTTTCACGATAGCACCGGCACCGGCGAGTATTTTCAATTAGAAGGCAGCATGGAGGATACAGCTTATTTGCCAGGTGGGTATATAGGTATCGCGATCAGGCAATCAACACCAAGTTTCTTCGGGCAGCACTTTTTTGATGATATTAGAATCATACCGGCCGGAATGATAGGTTCAGCTCCAGTATTGAAAGGGTTAAGTCCCCTCAATGATAGTGCTTGGATACTCGTATTTGATGCTCCCGTCCTGCTAAAGGATGTTTCCCTGGTGGCCGGGAGCTTGCCCGGCTATGATCTCCTGCCGGATCCAGTTGCCGCAAACCGCCTAATACTTTCCTTCCGGGAGCAGCTGCCGCCTAATATTGAATTTCCGCTTACTTTGTATGGTATTCGTGATTATTTCGGAAACAAGTCTGGTCCGGTTGAATTTAACATAGCTGTTTCTAAAGCCGGGCCGGCGGATATACTTATCTCCGAAATCATGTATCAACCATTACCGGCTATGCCTTACCCGGTACGGTATATAGAGCTAAAGAACAGCGCTCAATATCCTGTTAACCTTGCAGGTTGGCAGTTGATCTCATCCAAGGGTAGTTTGTTGTTGCCAAGTGTCCGTATGGGGGTAGGTAGTTATTTATTGATATGCGATATTGCTGCGCGGGAGTTTTTTCCGGGGAAAGATGTCTGTACGGTAAACACCATGTTAAATTTGCAATCGAAGGATCAATTGATCCTGCTGGATAATTCGGGGCAGTGGATTCATGCTGTATCATATCAAATGTCATTATATCAAGATCCTGTTAAGGCATTAGGTGGATGGAGCTTGGAATTAACAGATGATAAACTGGCTTGCTATGGTGGTACTGGCTGGGCATTCAGCTTAAATGGGTCGGGAGGAACTCCCGGGATGCCCAATAGTCAATTCCACGATACTGTTGCAAATGCTAATGACATCCGGTCAATATATTGTCCTGATGAATACCATACGGAGCTTTGCCTGGAGGTATCTTACGACCTTCAAAGTGCGCAATTATTATCCCGTTATTCGCTAGATAACGTGATTCATCCCAAGGCTATAACCTTGGATCCGTTCAAAAACATGTTGTTGCTGGAATGGGAAAGACCATTAGATAGCGGGAATTTACACCGCTTATCTATCGAGGGAATTAAAACTTGCGACTCCGAAGATGAGATCAGGATTAAAGATATTCGATTTGGTTGGGCGCAGCCACCCGCAGAAGGGATGTTACTCATCAATGAAATCCTGTTTAATCCGCACCCCGGCCAACAAGATTACCTGGAGATATACAATAAGAGTGATAAAGTGTTGAACTTACAGCAGTTGTTTATTGCCAATCGGAACGGGGATGGAAGTTTGGGCACCATTGTGCAAGCCAGCGGGGAGCCGGATGTGATACTACCCGGTGAATATATTGTCTTTTGCAAAGATCCCCGTTCACTGTGTTCACAATACATTTGTAAAAACGAATTTGCATGCCGAACGGTAGCTTCCTTACCCAGCTTCCCTGATAAACAGGGCTGTGCGCTACTGCTCGATTATAAAGGGACGGTGTTGGATGAGTTTTGCTACGGGGAAAGTATGCATTCTCCTGCTATTTCGAATGTAGAGGGAATTGCATTGGAGCGGGTTAGTTGGAACTTGGGAAATGTGCATGGTAATTGGCAATCGGCAGCCTCATCGGCAGGTTACGGGACCCCGGGATATGAAAATTCGAGATATTTGTTGGAGGGAAGTTCATCTTGGAAGGTAAATCCCAAGATAATCTCGCCTAATAATGATGGTTGGAATGATATCTGTAGTCTCACTATACCAATTGATTTAGCGGGGAACGTCTTGAATGTTTATATATTTGATATATTAGGAAATTTAGTCAACCATTGGGTGAAAAACGTTCTTTTAGCAGGGAATGATGTATTTATTTGGGATGGAAAAGATGATCAGGATAAGCTTTTACCCGCGGGTCAATATCTTTTTTTATTGGAAAATTATGATATTAAGGGGCATGTTGGCCGTAAAAAGATAGTTGTGGCAATTGTGAGAAATGAATAGGGGCCTGATTTATAAAGGATAAATTGATATTATTCTATATATTGGAAATTAAATTGAAAATTAGAAAGCGGGCATTATAGGCTAATTTTTTATATTTGCCCTTCTTAAAAAAATGAACATGCAGTACAGAGAAATCGTAGCAATAACTGGTTTAGGTGGTTTATTCCAATTGGTAGCCAGTAAACAGGATGGTGCTATTGTAAGGTCGCTGGAAGATAAAGTAACACGTTTTGTTTCTTCCCGCATCCATAACTTTACGCCTTTGGAGAGCATTGAAGTATTCACAACAGGTGATAACGTAAACTTGGCTTCTGTTTTCAAAGCCATGCAAGAAAATGAAGCTAAATTCCCTTTGATCGAAGCTAAATCCGATAATAACGCGATCAAATCTTACTTCAAAAACGTATTCCCCGAGTTCGATGAAGAAAGGGTATATGTTAGTGATATGAAGAAGATGATCAAATGGTTTGGCATCCTCAAAACTAACGACCTGTTGATATTCGAGGAAGCCCTCGCAGAAGAAGAAGCCCCGGTAGAAGAGGCCGCGCAGGTTGAAGAAGCCAGCAAAGCTACGGAAGAGGTGAAAGAAGCAAAGCCTAAAGCCAAAGCTAAGGCTAAAGCTAAAACTGCCACCGAGGGTGAAGATGCCCCGAAAGAAGCAAAGCCTAAGAAAGCAACAAAGGCCAAAAAAGAAGCTGGCACTGATGATGCTAAAGAAGCGCCTGCCAAACCTAAAACTACCCGTAAAAAGAAATCAGGGGAGTAATATATTTCTCCCGGAATTCATAACTTAACATTCCAAGCATCCTGTAGCCGTATTAGCCTGGTTTATTCTTGCTATACCTACAGCTTGCTTGGAATTTTTTTTAAAATAAGATGAATTTATGTTGAATCTAGATGCACATATAAAGCCTGCCCCGAGGCAACTGCTCCCGGCAGATTTCAAAGTAACAACCTGGGAAGCGCTACAACCTTATTTTGAAGAGCTGAAAGAAAGGAAGATCGATTCCCTGGAGGATTTAAATCATTGGCTCCGGGATATCAGCGAGTTGGAAGCGGTGATCGGTGAAGATGCCTGTTGGCGCCAAGTTAACATGACCCGCGATACCACGGATAAATCCCTCGAAGAAGCATTTGCATATTTCTGCATGGAGATCCAACCGAAGCTACAGCCTTATGCTGATGCGCTGAACCGGAAAATGTTGGAGTCCCCATTCGTGGATCAATTAGACAAAAAACGATTTTTCCCCTACCTGAGAAGCGTACGCAAGCAAGTGAAATTGTTCCAGGAGAAAAATATTCCGTTACAAGCAGAACTCAGTGTAATGGCTCAACAATATGGAGCCATCGCCGGAAAAATGACGATTGAACTGGACGGAAAGGAGTATACTCTGCAACAAGCGGCTAAATTCTTGGAAAGCAGCAACCGCGAGCTCCGCGAATCCGTGTTTACCAAAACGGGCAAACGTCGTTTGGAAGATAAAGAGGCATTGGATAACCTCTATTCCCAATTAGTGCAGAAAAGGCACCAGGTAGCCGTAAATGCTGGTTTTGATAATTACCGCGATTATAAATTCGAGGAATTGGGCCGGTTCGAATATGCTAAGGAAGATTGTTTTCAATTCCATGAAGCGGTGCGCCAACATATCGTTCCCCTGGTTAAAAAAAGTCTTGAACGTCAGCAAGCCAAACTTGGCTTGGAACACATGAGACCCTGGGATACCGATGCAGAACCCGCGGGACAAGAACCTTTGTCGCCGTTTGAAACAGGCGCTGAACTTACTGATAAAACAATCGAATGTTTTAACAAGCTGCATCCGTATTTTGCCGATTGTATCCGCGTGATGAAAGAGATGCAAAGGTTAGACCTGGAAAGTCGCAAAGGAAAGGCGCCGGGTGGTTATAATTGCCCGATGCCCGAAACAGGCGTTCCTTTTATATTCATGAATGCCGCCGGGCAGATGAAAGATCTTACCACGATGGTACACGAAGGCGGCCATGCCGTACATTCTTTCCTGAGCCATCATTTGCCGTTAACAGCGTTTAAGGAGTACCCGAGCGAGATAGCAGAAGTAGCGAGCATGAGCATGGAATTGTTCACGATGGATCATTGGGATATATTCTTCCGGGATGAAGCCGATCTGAAAAGAGCTAAACTGCAACAACTGGAGCGGGCTATCAACATTTTTCCATGGATTGCTACGATCGATAAATTTCAACATTGGATATACGAGCATCCGCAACATTCCGTAGCGGAACGTACACAGGCATGGAACGATATCCAGCAAATGTTCTCCACGGAGATTGTTGACTGGTCGGGTTTTGAAACGATCCGTGAAAATGCTTGGCAAAGGCAGTTGCATTTGTTTGAAGTGCCATTTTATTATATCGAATACGGGATTGCCCAATTGGGTGCGATCGCGATGTGGAAGCAATACCGCGAAAACCCGGCGCAAGCGTTAGAGAATTATATGAATGCCTTGAGCCTGGGTTATACGAAAACTTTACATGAATTATACGAAGCGGCGGGAATTAAGTTTGACTTCTCCCCTGCTTATGTTAAGGAATTAGCTGATTTTGTACAAGAAGAAATCGAGCATATCCTGGCTTCATAAGCAAGTAATTTTTCATCATATTATTTGATCCCCCGCCAACATGAATTTTCAATTTAGGTTAGCGGGGGAATTATTATTTACAGTCCTTGCAAACCCCGTTCACTACTACTTCTACATTATGCATATTGTACCCCTTGGGTAAATGAATGTTGGGCACATCCGTTTCATCCAAGCAGGTAGTAGTGCCGCATTGCTCACATTTAAAATGGATATGCTGATCGTGATGCTCATGCTCCTTGCAATCGGATTTGCAGAGCGCGTAGCGGACAGAAGTATCTGTCGTGGGAATTTTATGAATTAATCCCTTATCCAGAAAAGTTTGTAAAGTACGGTAAATCGTAACGCGGTCGAATGTTTGACCCGTTAATTTCTCAAAATCAGCATGTTCTAATGCGCCGTTGCTCTTGAGGAATAATTCCAATATCTTGATGCGGGTTTCTGTAACACTCAAGTTGCAAGCGCGTAACCAAGTAGCAATTTTCTCTTTTTGTTTTTGCGTTGCCATAACTCTCCCTGTATTTATTCAGTTCTTAAGCGGTCAATATCCTTGATCAACTTATTGATATCACTTTTTTTAGTGCCTTCATATAATCCCCTGATACGGCCCTTACCGTCTACAAGTGCGAACCATTGGGTATGAACGAAATCTTCATCGCCGGTATAATGCCCATCATCAACGAGGTAACTTTCCCTGGCCAATTTGTATAACATTTTTTTAGAACCGGTTAAGAACCACCAATTTTTAGCATCTGCATGATGTTTTTCCGCGTAAGCTTTAAGAATGGGGACGCTGTCATACTCCGGATCTACGGTATGCGATAAAATTCGGAAATTAGGATCGTCTTTATAAGCTTCGTAGACCTTCTCCATATTTTCATTCATCCTCGGACAAATACCTGTGCAGGTTGTAAAGAAATATTCTGCCACGTAAAATTTGCCTTTCACGGAATCTTTCGTGATCGTTTTACCTTCCTGGTTTACGAAGGAAAAACCTTGCACTTCATGCCCGGGAGAACCGAGGTAAGGCAGTTTTTCTTTACCGTAATAACTACCGGTCTCATCCTTAATAACGTAGGCATTGTAGCCAACGAACATAGCGCTCAATGCAACAAAGAACACTATATAAAATATCGCTTTTTTTGACATAGTTCCCTTCTCTTTGGTACTTCAAATCGATCTTCAAAGTTACTACACATCTTGCCAAAAGCCATCATATTTTAAGTTAAAACTCTACGGATACGTTTCCGTATGCAAAAATAAAAATAATTATGCAACAATGTTGCAAATAATACATAAGTTTGCATTCTGAATAAAAATTGGATGAAGATGAAAATCAACCTGGATGCTTTAGGGGTTACAGCTTCCCTATTATGCGCTGTGCATTGCTTAGTAATGCCCTTGGTTTTGGCGGTTTCCCCGATCGTATCGGAGCACGCGGAGGGTCATGAATCTTTCGAAGGGATAATTATAGCCTGTACTTTGATTTTAGGGACATGGTCATTGATCCACGGTTGGCGAAAGCATCACGGGAAATGGTTTTTATTGCCGCTTTTTGCTTCCGGTTTTGCCGGTTTGCTGGCTTCGCATTACTGGATCAATGATGGATGGAGTGTCCCGGTATTAATCCTATCCATCACGGTTATCATTTACGTGCATGTACATAATTGGTGGTTGGGGCGTAAAATTGCCCATTGACCTAAAAAATATTTAGTCCTGCCTAAGTGCCGCCACCATATGCTCTGATTAAGGTTGATAGGCGGCACTTTTATTTGGTTATCAATGTATTATTGATGTTTTCGACATGCATTTTGCCCAGTAAAACAATCACTCGATAACTGGGCATTACTGTTTTTTGAGTGAGAATAATATTCTAATCTAAGCGCTGTATTTGCAACTAAAGTTATTCTTTAATTGCTGTAAGCCTTATTGGATAAGGGTTTTTGTTAATTTTAATAAATTTAGATAAGGCTAAATAAAAATTTAGATGAATAGCTGTTCTGAATTTAAATTTGCAAAGAAGTTAAAACTTTAACCTTTTATCATGCTATATAGAATTTTACCCTTTTTGATACTATCCGTATGCCCTGTTTTATTATTGGCACAATCGAAAGCTACCGTGTATGGGAAAGTGTTGTCTGATTCGGTAGCTGTGCCTTATGCCAGTGTCGGCTTGCTGGGAACCAACCTGGGCGCCGTTACTTCGGAGGACGGCTCTTTCATCCTGGCAGATGTCCCGGTTGGGAAATATTATATTCAAGTTACAGCGGTGGGTTATGAAAAAATAAAACAGGTCGTCCAGGTAAAAAATGGGAAGAACCAACTGGAAATTAAAATGCTTTCGGCGGCTTCGGGGCTCCAAGAGGTAGTAATCAGCGGCACTTTAAAGCCGGTAAGCAAAATGCAAAGCCCTGTTCCCGTGGAAGTTTACACGCCGCTTTTCTTCAAAAAGAACCCCACGCCCAGCATATTCGATGCTTTGCAAAATGTGAACGGTGTTCGTCCGCAAATCAATTGTAATGTTTGTAATACCGGTGATATCCATATCAATGGCTTGGAAGGACCTTATACGATGGTGTTGATCGATGGAATGCCAATTGTGAGCGCATTATCAACGGTATATGGACTTTCCGGCATTCCCAACAGCTTGGTGGAGCGAGTAGAGATTGTGAAAGGTCCGGCTTCGACTTTATACGGATCGGAAGCTGTTGCAGGTTTGATCAATATCATTACGAAGAACCCGGATGCGGCATCTAAATTTACTGCTGATGTCATGGGAACTACCTGGCAGGAGTTGAATGTGGATTTGGGCTATCAATTCAATATCGCGAAAAAGGCACATTCGCTGCTCGGGGTGAATTATTATAATTATCAACATCCCCTCGACAAAAATCATGATGGTTTTACCGATGTTACGCTACAACACAGGATCTCCATATTCAATAAATGGTCGTTTAAAAGGAAACTGGATCGAGTGGCCAACTTGGCAGCCAGGTTTTATTACGAAGATCGCTGGGGTGGGCAGATGAACTGGGAACCTAAGTACCGGGGCGGCAACGAAGTTTACGGGGAAAGTATTTATACGAAGCGATGGGAGCTGATCGGGAATTACCAGTTACCCGCTTCGGAGCGGCTCATGTTCCAGTACTCGTTAAATTATCATGATCAAAATTCAGCGTATGGCGACACATGGTTCCTGGCAACGCAAAAGATCGCCTTCGGGCAGCTAACATGGGATAAGGAAATAAAGTTTCACAGCCTGGTGGCCGGTATCCCGGTAAGATACACCTACTATGATGATAACACCCCGGTTACTAATAAAGAAAAGGACGGGATATTTATTAACCAAGCCCAAGAAACATTCCTGCCGGGAATTTTTATCCAGGATGAATATGCCTTTCACCGGAATCATACCTTGCTGATGGGCTTGCGGTATGATTATAACTCCATCCATGGTAACATTTTTACACCTAGGATTGCTTATAAGTGGAGTCCAAATTATAAACATGTATTACGCCTGAATGCCGGCACCGGCTACAGGGTGGTTTCCCTGTTTACCGAAGATCATGCCGCGCTTACGAGTGCTAGGGATGTTATCATTAAAAATGACCTGAAGCCGGAGAAAAGTTGGAATATTAACCTTAATTATACCAATAAGTTCAATTGGGGACAGAGTTTCCTTGGTTTTGACGTTACGGCATTTTATACCAGGTTCTCCAATAAGATCATACCGGACTACGAAACTAACTATCAACAAGTTATTTATGATAACCTGGATGGTTATGCTATCTCCAAGGGCTTGAGTATGAACATGGATATCAGCTTTCGCTTCCCGCTAAAAATAATTGCCGGGATGACTTATACCGATGTTTACCAGGTGGAAAATGAAGAGGGGGTACATAGGAGATCCCGGCCCTTGCTAACGGAAAAAATTTCCGGCACCTGGGTAATATCATATAATATTAAGCCATTGGCTTTATCGGTAGATTATACCGGAAATATTTACGGGCCCATGAAATTGCCCTTGGTCAGTGATTTGGATCCCCGCCCGGAAAATTCCCCGGTTTGGAGTATTCAAAACATTCAATTCACGAAAAAGATCGGCTCGCAGTGCGAGATCTATGCCGGGATAAAAAATCTTTTAAACTTCCGTCCACGAAGAGATGCCATCGCGCGGCCGTTTGATCCCTTTGACAAGGATGTCAGTTTTGACCAACAGGGGAATGCATTGCCAACCCCGGGGAATCCCTATGCGCTGACTTTCGATCCATCGTACGTGTACGCGCCAAACCAGGGCATCCGGGGATTCGTGGGGGCTAGGTTCAGCATCAAATAATTTTTTATGGGTTAAAAACAAAGCCTGCCCCTTGTATATGCAATCCGGGCAGGCTTTTATGTATTATGGAGCAAATGATCCGCTAGAGGTTGAGGCCGATTTTTATGCCTAGGTGAACACTCGGTAAGATACTTACCATATGGCCTTTATCTAAGTTCAGCACATCGTTTTCCACGTTGTAATTAGCATAATGGTATACTTTTCCCCGGATGCCGACACCCAGGTAAGGATCGAACACAACTTTCTGGCGGGTAAATTGCCTGCCGATCAGGAATTGTAATCCATAAACATCCTTGTGCGCTTTATTTTTGAAGACTTCATCGTTAAAGTCGAAATCGGTAGCGGGATAATACACCCTCTTATATAATAATGAAGGTTGGAAATAGGTTCCGCTGGCATGTTGGCTACCGTTAAGGGCGAATAAATACCATCTGAAACCGACCCTTGCGCCAAAACCCAGGCCTTCCACGAACTGGTCGGTAGAGATATCCGGTTTTTTCTGACCGATATCGATCCGCTTCGACAACAGGTAATCAGGGTAATCACTATAAATAAAGGTAGCGCCGAACTCCAGGCTGAATTTATTGCTCAATTCTTGCTCCCAGTATAAGTCCAATTCATTGATTAGCGTTGTCGGGTTTACTTTCAGCGTGCTTTTTGAAGGCGCGACAGGATTCTCCTGGGCCGACAACTGGAGCGAACAGCAAGTAATAACAAGGGCGATAACAATTTTTTTCATACCTGTTTGGATATCGTAAAGGCATCAATATTAAATGATGCATGATATTATAAAGTTGTCAATAATCGTTCCACAATTATGGGAAACCATTGATGTTCCAGGGCTTGTACTTTCCTCGCTACGTCTTCCGGGGTGTCGTTTTCTGAAAGTACACATTTCTCTTGCAAGATGGGTGCGCCTTCATCATAATGCTCATTAACATAATGGATGGTGATGCCACTTTCCTGCTCCCGGGCAGCCACTACGGCTTCATGAACAAAATGTCCATACATGCCTTTCCCCCCGTATTTGGGTAATAACGCGGGGTGGATGTTAATGATCCTGTTAGGGAAGGCTTCAATTAGGTTAGCGGGAACTTTCCATAGAAATCCTGCCAAAACCACGAGGTCGATACCCGCTTCTTTTAATAAAACGACATAGTTGTCGGATTTATAAAAATCCTCCCGGTTAATTAAAACAGAAGGAATACCTTCTTTCTCCGCGATATTAAATACCCCGGCGCCCGGTTTGTTGCAGAGGATAAATTTCACGGAAACCTGGTCATTTCCCTTGAAATGATCAATAATTTTTTGAGCGTTGCTTCCGTTTCCGGAGGCAAAAATGGCAATATTCTTCAATGGAATTTGATTAATAGTATTTGTAACGGCTGCAAAAATAGGAAGAAGCATTCAAATAGCAGGCTCTATATATTATATTATACAAGCTAAATTATCGGCGTTTTTGTAGGTTTTTATATAAAATATCTTTATTTTATATTGTGATCTCTTACAATTGCTTGAGAAGCATGTCGTTATTGGCCTTATAAATCCGTGTTTTACAAATACTACCTTTAATTTCAAGGTTGTAGTAAACCTTGGGCTCATGAAACTTGTTATTGGGTGAAAAGGCTAGCACTAGATAAATGACACAAGGGCGCCAAGCCCGTAAAGAACCAACAAATCTATTATATATATATTAAGGTGTTAGAACCTGTACATACACACCGGGTAGAGCATTGCAGATACATGTTGAACAATGATCGGGGCTTAGAATTTCCATTATATAAAAAATTGTAGGGCGCTTTTCACTGAAATATGATTTAAGTCAGGAAAGGGAATTTTAACATTTACTAATTTGGTCGGGTTAAATTGGAGAAGGAGGCTGAAGCCCGGATATTTTATGGCTTTTCCGGGGAAAATGGTTAGATGAGATATTGACAATTATAGTTGTTCACAAGGAATTACATAACTATATCTTATATGACCGGGACTCCAGGAAGCAACTGATAAGGGGCGCCAAAACGTCTGAAAGTTTTAATAGTAGGGAGTTTAAGCCAACGGAAGCAATTTAATAATCAATAAAATATAGCATATAAGCCCGTAAGAATTTTTTAGGATTGTTGGGAAATTGTCAACATTCTGTCTTATTTTTGCGAGCACTTTTAAGGAATCTTTGGTCAAATCTAAATTAATATAGACTGTGTATCGTCGTGTTTCCATTCGTTTGCGCAAGCATTTTGTGAGTGTCTTTATCCTATGCGCTGGTCTAGTACTGTCATCCTTAACTACTAAAGCTCAGGGTGACCCAGCCGCAGGTCAAGCCTTATTTAAAGCCAATTGCGCTAGTTGTCATAATGTTCACAAGAAAGTAACCGGTCCTGCTTTGGCTGGTGTTGAAGGTAGATGGGCAGACAAGAAATTGCTCCATGCCTGGATCCGTAACTCTCAAAAGGTAATCGCTTCCGGTGATAAATATGCCAACGACTTGTTCAATGAATATAACAAGGTCGTGATGACTCCTTTCGAGAGTCTCTCTGATGAGGATATCGACAATGTCTTGGCTTATATCAGTAAGGAAGAGAAAGTCGTTCCCGGCGGCGCTGCCGGTGCTCCTGGAGCAACCGCTACCGCTGGCAAAACGGACAACTCTACCAACAACCTGATCTTCGGTATTATTACCTTGATCTTGGCCGTTGTTGCGATTGTCCTGATGCAGATCAACAGCAACTTGAACAAGTTGGCTGCTGATAAAGAGGGTCAACCTACTCCGGAGCCTGTTCCTTTCTACCGTAATAAAGCATATATCGCTATCTGCATTGTGCTCTTATTTATGGTGGGTGGTTATTTCACAATCCAGGGAGCTATCGGTTTAGGTCGCCAGAAAGATTATATGCCGGAACAGCCGATCTTCTATTCACACAAAGTACACGCCGGGATTAACCAGATCAACTGCTTGTACTGCCACTCCGGAGCTGAGAAGAGTAAGCATGCTATGATTCCGCCGGAGAATGTTTGTATGAACTGTCACAAGTCTATTAATGAATATACCGGTCCGGATTTATACACTGCTGAAGGCAAGAAGGTAAATGGTACTGCCGAAATACAGAAGTTATATGATGCTATCGGCTGGGATAAGGATGCCAGTAAATATACTAAACCGGGTAAACCGATCGAGTGGGTTAAAATCCACAATTTACCTGACCATGTTTACTTCAACCACTCACAGCACGTAGTAGCCGGTAAAGTACAATGTCAAACTTGTCACGGTCCTATTCAAGACATGGACGAAGTACACCAATTCGCTGACTTATCCATGGGATGGTGTATTAACTGTCACCGCACAACCAATGTTCAATTCACTGAAAACAAATACTTTACCATTTTCGAGAAACTACATGAAGATATCGCGAACGGTAAAATGAAAGCCAGTGATATTACCGTTGAAACATTGGGTGGTACAGAATGTCAAAAATGTCACTACTAAAATAGTATAGCGATCGTCGCACTGAAAGGCGGCGATTGTTGTATGAATGATATATAAAGTAACCTGTTTATACTCTTGATAAGGAAGCAGGAAACTGGGAAAGAACAATTTGTAAATCGTAACTCGTAATAAATAACATGGAGCAAAAAAAGTATTGGAAAGGCTTGGAGGAGTTGCACAATACCGCTTCTCACCAGGAAGCAGTGGCTAACGAATTCAGGGAAGATCTCCCTTTTGAAGAGAGTGAAAGCCTGCTGAATGCTACTACCCCGCGTAGGGATTTCTTGAAATACTTAGGGTTTACCACGGCTGCTGCCACGATTGCTGCAAGCTGTGAAATACCTGTAAGAAAGGCTATTCCGTATGTTAATAAACCTGAGGATATTACCCCGGGTGTACCAAATTATTATGCTTCTACTTACGTTCAAGACGGTGAGTTTGTTCCTGTCGTGGTAAAAACCCGCGAAGGCAGACCTATCAAAATTGAAGGTAACGAACTATCATCTATCACCGGTGGCGCAACTACCGCCCGCGTTCAAGGTTCTGTTTTGCACCTGTACGATGTGGCTCGCCTGCGTTTCCCCGGTCTGAACTCTACCAAAGGTGATAAATCTAAAATCCAGGAGTTAAACTTTGCCGAAGTTGATAAGCAAATCGCTTCCGGTTTAGCTGCTATCGGTGGAAAATCAGCCGTTGTGTTGACTTCTTCCATCCTCTCCCCTTCTACTAAGAAAGTTATCGGCGAATTTGTTGCCAAATATCCGGGCGGCCGCCACGTAACTTACGATACACTCTCTTTTGCCGGTATGCTGTTGGCCAATGAAGCTAGCTACGGTAAAAGGGTATTACCTTCTTACCACTTCGAAAATGCAAAGGTGATTGTTAGCTTGGGCGCCGATTTCCTCGGTACCTGGTTAAGTCCCGCTGAATTTTCTAAACAATACGGTCAAAACCGTAAGATCAATCAAAAGAACCCGAGCATGAGCAAGCACTTTCATTTTGAAAGTATGATGAGCTTGACCGGTGCTAACGCGGATGAAAGGTATACACACAAACCTTCCGAGCTGGGTGCTGTTGTTTTGAATCTTTACGCAGCATTGGGCGGTAATGTTGCCGCTCCTGCTATCAGCAATGCCCGTTTGAAAGAAGGTATCGCTAAAGCTGCAAAAGCCATCCAGGCTAATCAAGGTAAAACCTTGGTTGTTTGCGGTTCTAACGATGTGAATGTTCAAATCTTGGTAAACGCGATCAACAACTTGGCAGGCGCTAACGGTGCCACGATCGATTGGGCTACTACCAGCAACTACCGTCAAGGTATCGATGCTGATATGGTGCAATTGGTTTCCGATATGAATGCCGGAAATGTAGGCGCCTTGTTCTTGCACGGTGTAAACCCTGTTTACGACTATTTTGATGCGGATAACTTCAAAAAGGGTCTAGAAAAAGTGGCGTTGACCGTTTCTTTGAACGATCGTTACGATGAAACTACAGAATTAGTTAAATACTTGGTTCCGGCTCACCATTACTTGGAAAGCTGGGGTGATGCTGAACCTAGAACGGGTTATTTCAGCTTCACGCAACCTACCATCGCCCCGTTATTTAAAACCAGGGCTTTCGAACAGTCTTTGTTGACTTGGTCCGGTAACCCAACACTTTGGGAAGATTACCTGAAGGATGCTTGGATTGCCAAACTGGGTTCTCAAGCTGCTTGGGATAAAGCTTTGCAAGATGGTATAGTTGAACCTGCCACAGCACCGGCTTTAGGTGGCGCTACCTTCAATGGCGATGTAGCCACTGCTGCTAGCAAAATCAAAACGAAAGCGGGTGGCAAATTTGAATTGGTAGTGTATGAAAAAGTGGCGATCGGTAACGGTAAAGAAGCTAACAACCCTTGGTTGCAAGAAATGCCTGACCCGATTACACGCGCTACTTGGGATAACTACCTCTGCGTTTCTAACTCCCATGCGAAAGACTTGAACAGCTTACAACTGGGTGATGATTATGAAATCCACGCAGATAAAAGAGTTGTAAAGGTTAAGGCCAACGGCAAAGAAATGGAATTGCCATTGCTGATCGTACCGGGTATTCATCCTGAAGTGGTGGCTATCGCCGTAGGTTACGGTCGCGGTAAGAAAGAAAATGTAGGTAAAGCTGCCGGTGAAGTTGGTCAAAATGCTTACAAGTTCGTAACATATAACGGTACTACTTTCGACTACTTCAGCACTGCTGTTGAAGCCGAAGCTACCGGCAAGATGTACCCGATCGGTCAAACCCAGACGCATAATAGCTATGAAGGTCGCCCGATTGTTAAGGAAACTACCCTGGAAGAATTCCTCGCTAATCCTGAAGAAGTAAACGAAGACAGGAAGGAATTAGCCCGTTACGGTGAAGATTTCCGTTATGACGGTACTTTATATCCTGATAAACATGCTAACCTTGGTATCAAGTGGGGTATGTCTATCGACTTGAATACTTGCTTCGGTTGCGGTGCTTGTACCATTGCCTGCCAAGCGGAAAATAACGTTTCCGTTGTAGGTAAAGAACAAGTGATCTTAGCGCACGAAATGCACTGGATCCGTATCGACCGTTATTTCAGCGGAGATGTTGATAATCCGGAAGTAGTATTCCAACCGATGTTGTGTCAGCATTGTGATAATGCTCCGTGTGAGAACGTTTGTCCTGTTGCCGCCACCAACCATAGCTCTGAAGGTTTGAACCAGATGGCTTACAACCGTTGTATCGGTACCCGTTATTGCGCAAACAACTGTCCTTATAAAGTTCGTCGCTTCAACTGGAGAGACTTCAACGGCGCTGATAGCTTCCAAGATAACTTGTTGGATGTTGCAGATATGAACGACAACTTAACACGCATGGTATTGAACCCGGATGTTGTGGTTCGTAGCCGCGGTGTAATGGAAAAATGTTCTTTCTGCGTACAACGCCTGCAAGATGCTAAGTTGGCTGCTAAGAAAGCCGGTCACCCGATGAAAGACGGCGCTGCTAAAACTGCTTGTCAACAAGCATGTGCTGCCGATGCGATCATCTTCGGTAACGTGAATGATAAGGATAGTGCGATTTACAAGTTGAGAAGCGAAGAGCAAACACAACGTATGTACTACGTGTTGGAAGAAACGCACGTATTGCCTTCGATCAACTACTTGGCTAAGATCAGGAATAAAGATGCTGCTCCTAAAGCAAAAGAAGAACATCATAGCGAAGCTGCACATCACTAATATAATTCGTGGCAAGGTACCCTTACGGTACTTTGCTGCATTTTGAAGAAAGAGAACAGGATTTAAAAAAGTAAAAAGCCCGTGGGGGACTGCCGGCTAAAAGCTTAAAACATTATGCAATTAAAGTACGAATCCACACTGAGAGAACCTTTAGTAGATGGGGTTAAGGATTATCACCAGGTAACCGAAGACATCGTGCGTCCTATCGAGGCGAAGCCGGGTAAAATGTGGTATGTAGGTTTTGCTCTCTCGGTGATTTTATTGTTATTCGGTGTATTCTCCGTATTCTGGGAAGTTTACTTCGGTATCGGTGTATGGAACTTGAATAAAACGATCGGATGGGGTTGGGATATCACCAACTTCGTATGGTGGGTAGGTATCGGTCACGCCGGTACACTGATCTCCGCTATCTTGTTATTATTCCGTCAAGGCTGGCGTACCGGTGTAAACCGTGCGGCGGAAGCGATGACCATCTTCGCCGTTATGTGCGCGGGCCAGTTCCCGATCTTCCACATGGGTCGTGTTTGGATGGCTTTCTTCGTATTACCTTACCCTAATACCCGCGGTCCTTTATGGGTGAACTTCAACTCGCCTTTGCTTTGGGACGTATTCGCGATCTCCACTTACTTCACGGTATCTTTATTGTTCTGGTATTCTGGTTTATTACCTGACTTTGCAACGGTTCGTGATAGGGCAAAAACTAAATTGCGTAAATTATTATACGGTATAGCGTCTTTCGGTTGGACAGGTTCTACCAAGCACTGGCAACGTCACGAGGCATTGTCCTTGGTATTGGCAGGTTTGTCTACCCCGCTGGTACTTTCCGTACACACCATCGTATCATTTGACTTTGCAACTTCCGTGATTCCCGGTTGGCACACCACGATCTTCCCGCCGTACTTCGTTGCGGGTGCGATCTTCTCCGGTTTCGCGATGGTACAAACATTATTGATTATCTGCCGTAAGATCATGGGCTTGGAAGAGTACATCACCATGGGACACATCGAAGCGATGAACAAAGTAATCGTATTGACGGGTTCTATCGTGGGTGTTGCTTACTTGACCGAATTGTTCATGGCATGGTACGGCGCTAGCCAATATGAATTTGCAACGTTCTACAAATACCGCGCTGCCGGTCCTTTGGGTTGGTCTTACTGGATCATGATGACCTGTAACGTAATCACCCCGCAAGTATTCTGGTTCCGCAAGATGAGAAGGAATATCATGGTAACCTTTATCATGTCCATCATCGTGAACATCGGTATGTGGTTCGAGCGTTTCGTGATTATCTGTACTTCTTTGTACCGTGACTATTTACCATCAAGCTGGGCCTACTATCGCCCTTCTTGGCCGGAAATCGGTTTCTACGTAGGTACCTTCGGTTTATTCTTTACTTGTTTCTTCTTATTCTCTAAATACTTCCCGGTAATTGCAGTAGCAGAGATCAAGAGTATCTTGAAAACTAGCGGTGAAAGCTTCAAGAATAAGATGACAGGTTACGAAGAAGAAAGCATTGAGAAATTTGAACACGATGCACATCACGCGCACTAAGTAAGATCGGGTTTCGAGTTTGAACTTGTGAAGGAGGTAAACCCGGGTAAAAAGAATAAACAGTATTACAAGGAATTTGAATTTATCATAATATGGCTGTAAAAAAATTTGTTGTAGGTTGCTTTGATGATGAGGCGGTATTGTTCCCAGCAGTAAAGAAAGTAAGAACAGCTGGTTACAAAATACACGATGTGTACACGCCTTTCCCTGTGCATGGATTAGATCATGCTTTGGGTTTACGTGAAACGAGCTTGCATACTGCCGGCTTCATCTATGGTATTACCGGTACAACTACGGCACTGTCTTTTATGAGTTGGGTGTTTACGTCAGATTGGCCGATGAACATCGGTGGTAAACCTCACTTCCCATTACCGGCATTCATCCCGATTACTTTCGAGTTGACCGTATTGTTTGCCGCCGTGGGTATGGTACTTACTTTTTGTTATCTCTGCCAGTTGGCTCCATTCGTGAAGAAACACGTTTTCCATCCCCGTCAAACAGACGATCTATTCGTGATGGCGATCGAGATCAGTGAGAAAGCTAATGCCGAAGAAGCGAAAGCCTTCTTGACAAGCGTAGGCGCTAAGGAGATCAACGAGCAAACAGCAGAAACAGGCTGGTGGATAGGTAGATTTGACAAAGTAGAGACCTTCTATTCAAAAGCAGTAACTGCTTAATGTATAAACAATTAAGACTAGAAAGTAAGTAATAAATAAATTGATGAAAAGGACTTCCAACATATTGATCGCAGCTGCTTTGGCAAGTGGAACTTTCCTCGCGGCTTGTAGTACAGATCACAGAAAGCCTGGTAGGATCTATATGCCTGATATGTACGAATCCCGCGCATATGAATTCTATAATAAAGATTTAGCTAGCTTGAAACCAGTGGAAGGTACTGTGAAAAGAGGGGAATTGTTGCCTTACCATTTGAAAGAAGCAGATACAGCACAAGCGAATTTGCATAAGAATCCGTTAACGCTGACAGCTGATGATATCACAGAAGGTAAGCGCTTGTACGATATTTACTGTGGAATTTGCCACGGGCAAAAATTGGATGGTAACGGTCCATTGTATAAAGATGGAACCGGTCCATTATTAGCTGCTCCAGCCAACTTCTTGTCTGGCAAAGTTGCCGCTTATACCGAAGGACGCATCTTCCATGTTATTACTTACGGTTTCAACATGATGGGTAGCTATGCTAGCCAGCTCGACCAAACGCAACGTTGGAAGGTCATAGCTTATATTAAGAGCGTTCAACATCCGGAATCTGCACCGGCAGCCTCCGGATCTGATTCAACTGCTACAGCGCAGTAATTTTTAAACAGTATTTCTATTAAGTATTTTAATATACAGTAATGAAAGACCAATTTGTAGTACCAGCAAGATTTAGAACGATAAGTTTCGTGCTTTTAGGGATCGGCTTGCTGACTTTATTGATCGGCTTATTCACATTTAGTGGTGAACACAGCACCCGTATTTGGGCTGGACTTTTGCAAAATGTTACCTTCTTTACCTTGGTAGCATTGGCAAGCACCTTCTTCTTATCGGTTACTACCATGGCTCATGGTGGTTGGCAGATTGCGTTCCGCAGGGTACCGGAAGCGATTTCTATGGCAGTACCTGTATTGGCAGTGATTACTTTCGTGATCCTGATGCTGATCGTATTTACTGATCAACATCATATTTACCACTGGGTAGATGCCGAGCACGTAAAACACGATAAAATCCTTACCTGGAAAAGTGCCTTCTTAAACCCTACCTTCTTTACGGTAGCTACAATTATTACTTTAGCACTCTGGTCTTTCTTTACTATTAAAATCCGTAACCTTTCATTACAAGAAGATACTTGGGCAATGACCCCCGAATTGGGCAGGAAATTGATCTGGAGAAATACCGTATGGTGCGCCGGGTTCGTAGTAGTATTTGCATTGAGCGTTGGTTCCACTACACCTTGGTTGTGGTTGATGAGTATCGATGCGCACTGGTTCTCAACTATGTATAGCTGGTATACATTTGCCAGTACTTGGGTATCCGGTATCGCCTTGATCACGCTTTTCGTGATTTACCTGAAAAGGTTGGGTTATTTACCATTCGTAACAGAAGAACATTTGCATGACTTGGGTAAATTCTTGTTTGCCTTCAGTATATTCTGGACTTACTTGTGGTTCTCTCAATACATGTTGATTTGGTATGCAAACTTACCTGAAGAAACAATCTACTTCCAACCACGCGTATGGGGTGAATTCAGGCCGGTGTTCTTCCTGAACTTGATCGTGAACTTTATCGTTCCGTTGTTATACTTAATGAAGCGTAGTACTAAACGTAACTATACATCCTTAGTGTTTATTTCCGTGTTGATTTTGATTGGCCACTGGGTAGATTTCTTCCAAATGGTTGCTCCCGGCACTCAAAATGGCGAATTGCACTTCCCTTGGTTTGAATTAGGTTTAGGTGTAGGTTTCGTTGGATTGATCATGTTGCTGACTGGCCGTCAATTGGCTAAAGCACCGTTAACGGCGAAGAACCACCCTTACCTGAGGGAAAGTATTATTCACCATACTTAATATGGCTGGATAAACTATTAAGAAACAACAAACGCAATTAGATAACTTAATTATTTCAAATAGCAATGTCAGGATTTTTAGCAGTCTTAGTTGTTGTCCTCATATTCGTAGTCATCTTCCAGATTTCGAAGGCTAGTGAATATGTGTCTATTCTGAAGGGAGAAAAGAAGACGCGCGAGCAAAGTAACCGTATTAACGGTTTCCTTATGATCGTGTTCCTGGTCTTAGGACTGATCGGAGTATGGTGGTGTAACGATTTATTGAAAGATAAAATGTTACCGGAAGCATCTTCCGTGCAAGGCGAAGGGATTGATTCGATGATCAAAACCACGCTTTGGATGACAGGTGGTGTATTCTTGATCACCCAAATATTACTTTTTTGGTTTGCATACAAATACCAGGAGAAAAGTGGTCGTAAAGCCGCTTTCTTCCCTCATAATAATATGATGGAAATAATTTGGACAGTGGTTCCGGCAATCGCTTTGACCGTCCTGGTATTGAACGGTATCAGGCACTGGATGAATATCACTTCCGAAGCTCCGGCAGATGCCATGGTGGTTGAAATTACCGGTAAGCAATTTAACTGGTTAATTCGCTATCCAGGGCATGACGGTCAATTTGGCCGTAAGAACTATAAATTAATCAATGATATCGACAACCCTGTTGGCCAGGATTGGGATGATCAATTGAATAAAGATGATTTCATGTCAACTGAAGTTCACTTGGTAGTAAACAAACCGGTGAAATTCGTAATCGGTTCCCGTGATGTTGTACATGATGTAGGTTTGGCGCACTTCCGCATGAAAATGGATGCCGTCCCCGGTATTCCTACTACGATGTGGATTACGCCTAAGTTTACTACGGCAGAGATGAAGAAGAAAACAGGTAATCCTGATTTCGTTTATGAAATCTCTTGCGACCAGATGTGCGGCAGTGGTCACTATTCCATGAAAGCGAACATCGTGGTTGAAACACAGGAAGAATTTGATAAATGGACCGCCGCTCAGAAGTCTCAATATAGCTTAGCACATGCTGATGAGACTCCAGCCGCACCGGCCGCCGCAGCAGATAGCACTTCGAAATTAACCGCTGATGCTACGCCGGTAAAATAAATTCGTGATTGATAAGTTTTTGACGGAGATTAAAATAATTCAATGCAATAATTGCCAACAACGATATTACCGCGTTTTTGGCGAACAATAAACAGAACCGATTATGAGTAACGACGCAACATTGCACAGTCAACAAGAGGTAATGCATGGTGCAATAGCACACGATCACAATGGCCACGGCCACGATCACCATCATGAAGAGTCCTTCATATCGAAGTATATCTTCAGTATGGATCACAAGATGATCGCAAAACAATTCTTGGTAACAGGTATTATTTGGGCTATCATCGGTGCATTTTTTTCTGTACTGTTCCGTTTGCAATTAGGTTATCCTGATGCTACTTTCCCATGGTTGGAAAGCATTTTAGGGCACTGGGCCGAAGGCGGTAGAATTTCGCCGGAAGCATATTATGCCTTGGTAACTATGCATGGTACCATCTTGATATTCTTTGTACTAACAGCAGGTTTGAGTGGAACATTCTCTAACTTCCTGATCCCTTTACAAGTGGGCGCTCGTGATATGGCATCACCATTCATGAATATGCTGAGCTATTGGTTCTTCTTTATAGCTAGCGTTGTAATGATGAGCTCTTTATTTGTACAAACAGGGCCTGCTTCGGGTGGTTGGACTTCTTACCCGCCGTTAAGTGCTTTGGGGGATGCCTCTATCGGTTCGAAAATAGGTATGGATCTCTGGTTAATAGCCATGACCCTATTCGTTGTGTCTTCTTTATTGGGTAGTTTGAACTATATCTCTACCATCTTGAATATGCGTACGAAAGGTATGAGCATGACCAAGCTGCCGTTGACTATCTGGGCATTGTTCTTCACCGCTGTATTAGGTGTGTTGTCTTTCCCTGTATTGGTTTCCGGTTTCGTATTATTGATATTCGACCGTCACTTCGGTACAAGCTTCTACCTGTCTGAATTATTCGTGGCCGGTAAAGCATTGTCTAACGAAGGTGGTTCCGCTATATTATATCAACACTTATTCTGGTTCTTGGGTCACCCTGAGGTATATATCATTATCCTTCCCGCGATGGGTATGGTGTCCGAGATCTTGGCGGTTAACTCCCGCAAACCGATCTTCGGTTACCTCGCGATGGTGGGCTCCATGTTCGCGATCGTGCTCCTGGCTTTCTTGGTTTGGGCGCACCACATGTTCGTATCCGGTCTTAACCCCTTATTAGGTTCAGTATTCGTATTGTTGACATTACTGATCGCGATACCTTCTGCGATCAAGGTGTTCAACTGGTTAACGACCATCTGGAGAGGTAATATCCGCTTTACCCCTGCTGCCTTGTTCTCTATCGGTTTCGTAAGTACTTTCATCTCCGGTGGTTTAACGGGTATCTGGTTGGGTAACTCATCAATCGATATTCACTTACACGATACATACTTCGTAATTGCGCACTTCCATATCGTAATGGGTGTATCTGCCTTCTTCGGTATGTTCGCCGGTATTTACCATTGGTTCCCGAAAATGTACGGTCGCTATATGAACAATACCGTGTCTTACATGCACTTCTGGATTACTTTGGTCGGCGCTTACCTGATCTTCTGGCCTATGCACTACGAAGGTATTGCAGGTATGCCACGTAGGTATTATGATTACGCTACATGGGAAACGTTCAAGCAATTCGCAGAATTGAACAAGTTCATTTCAACCGTGGTAATCATCGTGTTCTTGGCGCAATTGATGTTCGTATTTAACTTCTTCTACAGCATATTTAAAGGTCGTAAAGTAACTAGCTTGAACCCTTGGGGCGCTACTACTTTGGAATGGACGGTTCCATTGAGACCCGGGCACGGCAACTGGCCTGGAGAAATTCCGGAAGTACACCGTTGGCCGTATGACTATAGTAAAGAGAGCGGTGAAGAAGGTAAAGACTTTATTCTTCAAACAACGCCGCTGGGCCCGAACGAAACGGCTCACTAGGTGTTGCATAAGTAGGATTACAATCTTTGAAATATGGGCTATGTAACATAGCATGGCCCATATCTTGAAATAAAATGTTACAAGAAAATTCCATAAAATTGTCTGTATCATATGCAGTAGCAAGCCGGGCTAAAGATTACTTCCAATTAATGAAGTTCACACTTACTTTTTTGGTAGTTTTCTCCTGTGTTGTGAGTTATTTGTTGGTGCCCGGGGTGGAATTTACACTGGTAGAAGTTCTTTTATTATTCTTGGGAGGTATCTTGGTATCCGGTTCGGGAAGCATCGTGAACCAGATCATAGAGCGGGACTCTGATAAACTGATGGCCCGTACTGCCAACCGCCCCTTACCTGCAGGACGGGTATCGGTAACGGAAGCCAGCATTTTGGCTTTTATTACCGGTATTGCTGGAATCTTGGTAATGGGACTCGTTTTCAACTGGTTAAGTGCCGGCTTGAGTTTGCTTTCCTTGGTTTTATACGGCTTCGTTTATACTCCTTGGAAAAAATGGAATTCATTCGCGGTATTTATCGGGGCTATACCGGGAGCATTACCTCCGTTAATCGGTTGGGTTGCAGGCGCCGGGGAGTTATCTGAAGGTGGTTGGGCTATGTTTGCCATCCAATTTTTATGGCAGTTCCCGCATTTTTGGGCTATTGCTTGGGTTGCACATAATGATTATACCAAGGCCGGGTTTAAACTATTACCGGCAGGGACAGGACCAAGCAGGTATATCGCGATCCAGTCAACATTATATACATTATTGTTGATACCTGCGGGCGTTGCGCCATATTTCTTGAAATTGTCAGGTGCAATTGGCGCAGTTGTTACGATCTTGGCAGGCCTGTTTTACCTGTACCGCGCGGTAATGTTGGTGAAGAATGCTGATGTACCATCAGCTAGGAGATTAATGTTCGGTTCTTATATTTACTTAGCAGTAACATTCTTGGCTATTTTGGCCGATAAACTATAAAATTGAGGAGATGGCGACAATGAGTGTACAAAGGAATAAAATCCACCCGCATAAATACTCTTTGTGGATTGCAATGGGCAGCATCGTGATGATGTTCGTAGCATTCACGAGTGCTTACGTGGTGAAAAGGACTCAAGCCAACTGGCAAGCATTCGAATTGCCGCATATCTTTTGGTTGTCAACAGCTTTTATATTGATCAGTAGTTTGACGATCCAATTGGCCATGCGTCAATTCAAGGCGAGGAATTTAACTCAATACAAGTTATTGATCACGATCACGGCTATTTTAGGTTTCGCTTTTATCATCTGTCAATACCTGGGATTCAAGGAGATGTATGATCGCAACCTGCCCTTGGATGGACCGGCTTCCGCCTCGTTCATTTACGTGATCCTGGGGATGCACATTTTGCACGTTTTGGGCGGAATTGTAGCATTAACGGTGATTTTTTTGAGGGCCTTTAATACGAAAGTGAAAAGTTATAATCCTGTTCCGATAGAAATTGTTGCAACTTATTGGCATTTCGTGGACGGACTCTGGATATATTTATTGATCTTTTTAACTTTGGCTAGATAAGATCCGGAATTAGGATTTAAATCAATTTAAGAAGCTAAAATTCACAAATAATACAAATGGAATCAGCAGTAACAGCGAAGAAAAAATGGTGGGCCGGGGGATATTCTCCCTTTAACGTGAGCTATGGAAAGTTGATGATGTGGTATTTCCTGATGTCGGATGCGTTTACATTTGGCGCATTACTGATCTCATACGGTACAGTTCGTTTTTCCAACACCTCATGGCCTGACCCTAACGAAGTTTTCCATTCCTTCCCATTAATGGGTGAGGCTCATATGCCACTCGTATTCGTGAGCTTGATGACCTTCATCTTGATCATGAGTTCCGTGACCATGGTATTGGCTGTACATGCCGGTAAGTTCATGGACAAGAAACAAGTTGTTAAATGGCTTTCTTTGACTATCGTAGGTGGTATTGCTTTCTTGAGCTGCCAAGCTTGGGAATGGACACACTTACACCATCAAGGCGCTTGGTGGGGAAGTAATCCATTTGTTAACATTGATGGTACTGGTCCGCTCAACTCTAACTTTACAGATTTCTTCTTTACCATTACCGGTTTCCACGGTTTGCACGTAACTTCCGGTGTGATCTTGAATATCATCGTTCTGATCAATGTATTGAAAGGTACGTACGAGCACAGGGGGCATTATGAAATGGTTGAGAAAGTTGGTTTATACTGGCACTTTGTAGATTTAGTTTGGGTATTCGTATTCACCTGTTTCTATTTGCTCTAAACCTTGACCAGCATTCACCTAAAAGCGAAAGCTTTAGGTATTGAAAAGAATTTTTAGAACTTATTTGAACTTTATATGAGCATGGAACATACATCAGAAGAACTGATTTATCGTCACGCACCGCAGGATAAGTCTACTAAGACGATCTGGAAAACTTTCTGGATCTTATTAGCTATCACTATCGTGGAAATCGTTTTCGCATTTATTCACTTGGAATACCATTGGCCTGCAAGATGGATTTTAAATGGTTTCTTCATCATCATGACCTTGTTTAAAGCATACTTCATCGTGGATGAATTTATGCACTTAGGTCATGAAGTGAAAAATCTGATTATGACGATTATTATGCCTTTGTTGCTTTTCGTATGGTTTATCATCGCGTTCTTATATGAGGGAGATGCTTGGAAAAACCTTCGTAAAGATTTAGCGCCCGGTACCCCGGCTGCTGTAGAAGCTCCTGCTGCCCCGGCACATGGCGCTCATCACTAAATGGAATTATTGTAAACTTAAATTTTACTGTCATCTCAAAACGTGCTTTAATAGGGGTTGCGTTGGCCATATTGGTGCCACTTGTGGGGTTTTTGATAGTAGATCATTACAGTAAAAATATTGTATCCATACCGAGGTATTACGTTGCCGAAGGTGTGGATACTGTTTTTAAAGACGGTAAGACTACTTACGATACGGTATATCATCAAGTCAAAAATTTCCAATTAACCAACCAACTAGGTCAGCAGGTAAGCCTTGATGATCTCGATGGGAAAATCGTTGTAGTGAATTTATTCTTTACCCATTGCCCGGTAGTTTGTCCGAAATTAACTAAGAATATCAAATCACTACAGGATGCTTTCGTTAAAAACGATACGCTGGTACAGTTTCTTTCGCTTTCCGTTGATCCGGTAAGGGATAGTGTTTCGCAATTGAAGCGTTACGCGGATCATTTCGATATCGATCCCGGAAACTGGTGGTTACTGACAGGAAGTAAACAGGAAATATATGACTTGGCCCGTCATGAACTTTTTGTTTCAGCTACGGAAGGTGATGGTGGTCCCAATGATTTTATACATAGCGAGAAGCTGATCGTACTGGATAAGAACCGCTATATCAGGGGGTATTATAATGGGTTAGATTCAACCGATTTAGGTCGTTGCGCAGCAGATGTGGCATTCCTCTTCCTTGAAAAAGATCATACGAAACCGGGTTTGCTCAAAAGAATATTTAGCGGGGGCGATCATTAATCAACAAATTCTTTATTAACATGGAACTGAAGAATAGGAACTTGAATGTACCGATAGCCATCATTTCTATCGTGATACCGGTGGTGGTAGCCATCTTGTTCTACCTCCCGCACCCGGGAATTGAGGCCGGTTTTGACATCAGGATATTACCACTTTTCCACGCCATCTTGAACTCGGCTACCGCTGTGCTTTTGGCGGCAAGTCTTTATTTCATTAAGAATCAATATAAGAAAGCGCATAAAATAGCGAACTTGATAGCGGTTGTATTATCAATAGTGTTCCTGTTGAGCTATGTTACGTACCATTTCCTGGCGCCCAAAACAATGTTTGGTGATATGAACCATGACCTTGTACTGGATGCCGCGGAGAAGGCCGCGGTGGGTAGCGTGCGTTATGTTTATTATTTTATCCTGCTTACACACATCGTATTGGCGGCAATCATTATCCCATTTGTACTCTTTACTTTGCTGAGAGCCTTTCAAGGAGATTGGCCAAAGCATCGTAAAATTGCTAAGATTACTTGGCCCATGTGGTTTTATGTAGCAGTAACCGGGGTAATCGTATATATTATGATTTCTCCTTATTATGTTTAATAGCTTTATATAAAATATATTGGAACCGTTACCATCCTGTAGCGGTTTTTTTATACGGATTTTTTCAAACTGATGAAAATCATGAATATTACGGCGTAATCAGGCGATCTTTATTATTCTCAGAACAGTTGAAATGATGTAATTTTACACAGCAAACAGTCAAAACAATACATTATGAAGAAAATATGGGGTAGCTTGGTATTCGCTTTGATCTTATTTGCCGGGAATACAGCTTCGGCACAATGTTCGCTTTGTACCAAAACCGCGCAACAACTGGGTGAAGGTCCAGCCCAGGGCTTGAACCAGGGGATATTATACCTGGCATTTACGCCTTTATTAATTATCGGTGTATTAGGTTACCGTTGGTGGAGAAATAATAGGGAAAGCAACCCGGTTGATTAGGCGCTTCCCTATTCAATTCATTTGATCCTTTGCATTACTTATTGATTCTTACGCTTCTGCCAACACGAACTCCGGGCATTCTACCCTTAGGTCGGCAGCTTTTAAATTCTTCTTTACAAATTGGCAATAATGCCCCCTTGATTTCTGTTCATAATAGTTGCAATTAAAGCACATATGTTGAACATTAATCACATCATTACAATTCAGATCGTAAATAATTTCCATTAATTGTTCCAGCAAGTAAGCCTGCTGTGCGGAGGGGATGTTTGCTATGGTTTTTTGCATCGGTTGTGCAAACTGTTCCACCTTGGCTGCCAAGGACTTTCCCTGCTTGGTCAGTACTAAGCT